>Ga0224554_1001454_pt1 | contig 14910 bp, 14 predicted proteins | sample 714S22024metaG_FD_180666 | JGI IMG/M metagenome (GOLD analysis project Ga0224554, IMG submission 180666) | Peat soil microbial communities from Stordalen Mire, Sweden - 717 S2 20-24 | ecosystem: Environmental > Terrestrial > Soil > Wetlands > Peat | place: Sweden: Norrbotten County, Stordalen...
CCCGCCCATGGTCAAGGCGCTGCGCCCCATCACCAAGCTCCCCCTCGACTGCCATCTCATGATCGAGGACCCCGACGACTACATCCCCGCCTTCGCCCAGGCCGGCGCCAACATGATCTCCGTCCACCAGGAGGTCTGCCGCAACCTGCATCGCACCCTCCAGCACATCACGGAACAGAAGGCCCTGCCCGGCGTCGTCATCAATCCCGCCACGCCCGTCGAGACGTTAATCGAAGTCCTCCCCATGGTGAACTTCGTTCTGGTGATGAGCGTCAATCCCGGCTTCGGCGGCCAGCAGTTCCTGCCCCTTGCCCTCGACAAGATCGCGCATCTTGCCCGCCTGCGCAAACAGATGGGCCTCAACTTCCGCATCGAGGTCGATGGCGGAGTCGCACTCAATACAGTCGCCTCCATCGTCCATGCTGGAGCGGAACTGCTCGTCGCAGGCTCGGCCGTCTTCGAAAAAGGGCGCACCGAGCAGAACGCGGTCGAGCTGTTGCGTGTCGCCCGCGCCGCGGCCCCGGCGGGTTAGCGCCGCGGCCCCGGAAGCCTGGAGAACCCCCCGAAGGGCCACGGACAAGACAAAACTGCTCTAGAATAGAACCAGCCCGCACACCGCAATGTGCGCGCCCGCCAGAACGTTCAGCCTGTGGCAGACGGAGTTCCAAGCATGACGCAATGCAGCGCCCCCAGCAGCATCCAGCTCTCCAGCAGCAAGGCCCGTTCCCTCTTTCCAGATGTGTGCGCAACGCTCGCCGTGGCCGCGCTTCTTGCGGCAACCATCGGCGCGCGCACCCAAGTTCCGGCTCCGGACGCCGCCGCCCAGACCGCCGCCACGCCCCCGGCCGCGACGCAAGCCGCAACGCAGGACGCCGCCGCCGCCGCCGCCACGCCGGCCAAGCCCGACATCGCTCTCAGCAACCAGAAGGCCCCCAAGGTCCGCAAGCAGAAAGATGATAAGGTCGTCGTCTCCAAGGACACCAAGCAAGAGGACAAGAAGGCCAAGAAGGCCAACCCGATCGAGATGCAGGACGCCAAGCTCCCCGACAAGGCGCTCTACGACAAGGCCGAGCTCGCCGTGAAGCACGGACGCTACGACGTCGCGCGCCTCGATCTGCAGACCCTGCTCAACACCTATCCCGACTCGCAGTACATGATGCGCGCCAAGCTTGGCGTCGCCGATAGCTGGTTCAAGGAGGGCGGAACCGCTGCCCTCACCCAGGCCGAGCAGGAGTACAAGGACTTCATCACCTTCTTCCCCAACGCGCCAGAGGCCGCCGAGGCCCAGATGCGCGTCGGAGACATCTACTTCCGCCAGATGGACAAGCCCGACCGGGACTACTCCAACACCACCCACGCCGAGGAAGAGTACCGCCTCATGATCCAGCAGTTCCCCGATTCCCCGCTGGTACCCCAGGCCAAACAGCGTCTGCGAGAGGTGCAGGAGACGCTGGCCTCCCGCGAGGCCGATATCGCCGCCTTCTACGCAACCCACGCAAATTGGCCCGCCGCCATCGCCCGCTACCAGACCGTCGTCGATACCTATCCGCTCTACAGTCACATGGACGACGTGCTGGTCAACCTGGGAGACGCATTCGAAACCGAGGCGCGCTTTGTCCGCACCCTCAAGCTCCCCGAGGCGGGCAAGGCGAGGCTGGAGAAGATCTACGACGACCAGGCCATCGCCGCCTGGAGCAAGGTCGTGCTCGAGCACTCCGCCGCCGCGCACGTTGAAGACGCGCGAGACCGTCTGGTTGGCATGGGCGTTCCCATTCCAACCCCTACGCCGGAGCAGGTTGCAGCCAGTGTCGCTCTGGAGAACAGCCGAGGCCAGTACACCCTCAGCAACCGAGTCGAGTTCTTCGTCCTGCACAAGGCGGACACGGTCCCCGCAGCAACCCTCGGCGATCCGCCGCTGGAAGACGCCAAGCCCACGCTGGCGCCCACCGTCACCCGCCAGGCCATCGTCGACTTCAACACCTCGATGAACCCCGCGGCCTACGCGCCGCGGACCTCTCCGGCCGCCCCGCTGGTTCCGTCCGAGCCCAACTCCGCTGCCCCGGCACCGGCTCCAGCCGCCGCAGCGCCGCTCGCGCTGCAGGAAGTACCCACCGCCGGCGCTGGCACAGCAGACGACTCCACCTCAGCGGTCTCCAGCGTCACCGAAGCAACCCCGTCTACCTCCTCCGGCGGAAGTTCCGTGGGCATCGAGATCGTTCAACCCTCCTCCGCTTCGCCCGCGCCAACCGTGACGCCAGCCTCGCCTCCGGTCTTCCCCGGCGCCGAGTCCGCCGCGCCCGCGCAGTCTGCGCCCGCCGGCGACTCAGCCCAACCGAACCCGAGCGACAACCTCGGAGGAATTAAGCTCGCCAGCCCGCCCAACGCGACCCTCACGGCCCCCATCGAGAAGCCCGAAGCCGCGCCGGACGCCATCAACGAAGCCGCTCACGGACCGCAGCCGCCCGCGCAAATTGCCCCCGCAAAAGGCAAGAAGCCCAAGCCCGCCTTCGACAAATCCAACGAGTCCTCCAGCAGGCACAAGAAGAAGAAGGGCCTCGACAAACTCAATCCCTTCTAGGGCAGATTGGCTTGTGGTGCTAACATCTTCTGGTTGTCATCCGCATCGCAGTGAAGGCTCCCTGTTTCTTCTCTGCTTTGTCTTCGATCGCTGGAGACACCGCAGTCAATCTCAATCGAGGGGGTTCACGCTCTCGTCTGCAAGGGAGGGTTCGGGTCTGGCCAATGGCACATAACCAGCCAATCCGCGGCATTCCGCATGGCTCCGGCGCGAGCTTGTCCGAGATCCCGGACAAGCTCTACTTCCGCATCGGCGAGGTGGCCCAACTCTGCGAGGTCCCCGCATACGTCCTCCGCTTCTGGGAGAGTGAGTTTCCCCAACTGAAGCCCAACAAGGGAGGAACCGGCCAGCGCCTCTACCGCCGCCGCGACGTCGAGATGGCCCTGCGCGTCAAGACCCTCCTCAAGGACGAGGGTTACACCATCCCCGGCGCGCGCCAGGTGCTCAAGGCAGAGTTCAAGCAGAAGGGCCCGCAGCTCTCCCTCATCTCGTCCGATCTGCCCGACACAAAGCAACTGCGCAATCTGCGCCGCGATCTCGCCGCCCTCGCCACCATGCTCTCCCAGCCCGTCGCCCCCAGAAGCTCCGCCGCCGCGCAGAAGTCCGCCCGCAAGCTCCGGCCCGCAGATCCCGACAGCCGCGCTCCGCGCCGCGCCTCCTCGCAACCCGGGCCCGCTCCGGCTCCAGCCTCTCCCGCGCGCCCATCCGGCCACGCTCCCCCCGGCGATCTCCTCTTCGACGCTCTCGCTCCCGGCTCGAACTCCGAAGGCGATGGACACTAGCTTGCCTCCTCAGTCGCAGCCATCTCCATCACCGGAACCACAGCCGGACCCATCCCCGCGCCTCACCGGCCACCACACCGCGGGCTCCGCGGCCAAGCTTCTGATGCTCAGCGCACTGCTCTCCGGCTTTCTCGCCCTCGCTCGCATCAAAATCGTCAACCACATCTTCGGCGCTGGCATCGATCAGGACGCCTATCAGGCCGCATTCACCCTCCCCGACCTCATCAACTACTTCCTCATCGGCGGCGCGGCCTCCATCTCCGTCATCACCATCCTCAACCGCTATCGCGTCGCCGCAGACGACGAGGGCGGCGACCGCGCGCTCTCCGTCATCCTCACCACCATGTCCGTGGTGCTGGCCGCAGGCCTTCTGCTCGGCGAAATCTTCGCGCCGCAGTACATCTGGTTCTTCTTCACCGGATACCGGCACGACCCCATCGGCGCCGCGCTTGCAACCTCACTCACCCGCCTCATGCTGCCCGCGCAGCTCTTCTTCTTCGTCGGCAGCGTCATGAGCTCGCGCCTGCAGGTGCGCAGGATATTCCTCTATCAGGCCTTCACCCCGCTCATCTATAACGCCGGAATCATCCTCGGCGCGTTATTTTTGCATAAGCAGCTCGGCATCTACTCGCTGGCCTGGGGAGTTCTCGGCGGTTCCTTCATTGGCGCGGCACTGCTCAACTCCCTCGGAGCCTTCCGCACCGGCCTGCGCTTCCGCCCCATCGTCGGCTTTCGCGATCCCGCATTCCGCGAGTGGCTGCGGCTCTCTCTTCCCCTCATGATCGGCGTCACCCTGGTCATGGTCGATGGCATCTTCCTCAAGTTCTTCGCCTCCGCCCAGGTCGGCGGCATCACGCTCATCACCAACGCCAAGAGCCTCTTCAACGCGCCCTTCAACGTCATCGGCCCCGCCGCCGGGGCTGCATCGCTGCCCTTCTTCGCTTCTCTCTTCCAACAGCATCGCGCCCACGACTTCTCCGCCTCGGTCGGCCGCTCCGTCTCCCGCCTCTTCGCCGTCGGAATGATCGTCTCCGCCTGGATGATCGCCCTCGCCCCCTGGCTCATGGACCTCTTCCGCGGCGGCAAGTTCAACCGCGCCGACGCCACCGCCATCACCCAACTCTTCACCATCCTCGCCATCACTCTCGCCCTCTGGGCGGTGCAGGGAATCTACGCCCGCGCCTTCTACGCCGCCAGCGACACCAAGACGCCGATGATTACCGGGACCCTCATCACTGTCCTCTCCATCCCGATGTACTGGGGCCTCTTCCACGCCCACGGCCTCATGGGCCTGGCCATCGCATCCGACATCGGAATCCTCGTCCAGACCGCCTCGCTCGCCATTCTGCTCCACCGCAAGCGCCTGGTCTCGCTCGCCCACCTTGAGTTTGGCGAACTCGCCCGCGCCCTGCTCGCTGCGCTCGTCGCCTACGCCGCAACCGCCGCCGCCGCGCACCTCCTGCCGCCCGTCTCCACCCACGCCAACGACCTCATCACCATCTCCCTCGCGTCCATCGCCTGGCTCGCCGCCGCAACTCTCACCCTCTTCGCCACCGGCTCCAAACTCCCCGCCCAGATCCTCCGCCGCCGTTGACTAGTAGCCCATCTGGGCTACAATAACTCATGGCCGAGAATGCGGTAGTTCGTACCAGAATCAGATCCGAGGTCAAGGAGCAGGCGACTGCTGTCCTCATCCCTATGGGACTCACTGTCTCCGATGTCATGCGAATCGTCATCACCCGAGTCGCGCATGAAGGCGCTCTCCCCTTCGATCTCACTCCCAATAAACTGACCCGTGAGACGCTCAGGAAGAGTGCGCGTGGCGAAGAGGTTCACCGCGCCAAGGATGCCGCAGACCTGTTCAACAAGCTCGGAATCTGATGCGCGTTCCCGAGTACTCCACACGATTCCACCGCGATGTAAAGCTTGCCCAGAAGCGTGGCAAGAGTATGGTCAAGCTGCGAAAGCTCCTTGAACTCCTGATCGAAGATCAACCCCTGCCGCCTCGGTACAGAGACCATCCATTGAGAAATGAATGGTCGAGCTATCGAGACGCACACATCGAGCCCGACTGGCTCCTCATCTATCGCGTCCAGGAGGATTTGGTCCGTTTCGAGCGCACAGGAACTCACGCCGACCTCTTCGATTGATCCGCGCGCCTCTACGCCCCCTTCGCGTCCACATACTCCTCGCGCCACGCCGTCTGGATCGCCTCCAGAATCCCCTCGTTCGACTTCAGTGGGTCGCCCACGAAGTCCGGCAACTGCACCACCCACTTGTGCAGATCGGTGAACCGCACCGTGTAGGGATCGGTCTCCGGGAACGTCTCCTGCAACTGAATCCCAATCTCCTCCACATCCGTCCAGTCCAGTTCGCGCGCCATCGCCGTCCCTCCTCGTCACAGTCTACGGCGAAACCGCGACTCCCGCCTGCGCGCTATACGCCAGCCGCCCATCTCGTTCTCACCGCGCTGGATGAAACTCACAAGCTCTCGCCGCTCTGAATCTCGGCCTCCGCAGCCGAAGGGTCGTCCGTCGCATCGTCATACACAGGCGGCAGACCAGACAGCCGTCCGTCCACAATCAACTCGTCGGCCACCGGCTCCGCCGCACTCGCCTCACCCTCCGGCTCCAGCCGCTCCTCGGCGGTCTTGGGCGACCTTGGCTCCTCGTGCGGCGTTGACAACTCGTTCTCCATCGTCATCTCCTCCTGCTCGGCCAACTGGCCCGCCATCTTCTCGAACTCCTCGATCGAGGGTAGCTCTGTGACGTCCTTCAGCCCGAACTTTAGCAGGAACTCGCGCGTCGTCTTGTACAGGATGGGCCGCCCGATCACATGCTTCCGCCCCGCCGTCGTAATCAGCTTGCGCGCCAGCAGCGAACCCAGCACCCCGCTCGAGTCCACCCCGCGGATCTCCGAGATCTCCGGCGCAGTCACCGGCTGCTTGTACGCCACCACGGCCAGCGTCTCCAGCGACTGCAGCGTCAGCTTCAGCGGTGGCTTCAGGGTCTTCACAAACCCGCGCACCGCGTCGTGGTACTCCGGCTTGGTGGCATAACGGAAGCCACCCGCCACCTCGCGAATCTCCAGCCCGCGGTCAGGGGTTGCGTACTCCGCCATCAGTTGGTCCAGCAGCACGCGAAAGTGCGCGCGCAGCCGGGCGATGCGCGTCCGCTCCGCCCGCGCAGCCACGGCGGCAGCATCGGCAGTCGCCGCCAAAGCAGTATCAACCACGGAAGAGTCCGCAGCCGAGGAGTCCGCGGCGGAATCCGCCTGCAAAACCGGCTCCGTCGCAACATCGCCGCCAGTCTCGCCCGCGTACGACGCATCGGCAGAATCCGGCGCGACTGGCAATTCGGCCTCCGCGACAGGCTCTGCATCGGCGGGACCTAACTCCGGCTCCAGCGCAGGGTCTGCCTCTTCCGCCTCGTTCAGCGAGAGCGTCTGCTGTGTGCTGACAGCGCGCTCCAGCTCCGCCTGCGCCTCATCGCCCAGCAGGCCCACCAGTTGCGCCAGCGTCACCGGCTCTTCAGATGCATAGATAACAGCTTCGATCTTGGCTTTCAGGCTCATGGTTAGTGTCAGAGATAAGCATATCAACCCGCAGCCTTGCGCGCAGATAGAAGTGGAGAAAGCGCAGACACTATTACACCCTCACGCAGAAGATCCACGCGTTCCATCCATAAAATCGGTGCAATTATCGGTGTGGATCGGTGTTAAGCTTTCTCTTTCCCCGTCCCGCTTCACCTTGCCAACGCGTTGAACATCCAGAAGAGCATGCCCGAGAGCAGCGCCGCCGCCGGCAGCGTGAACACCCACGCCGCAGCAATGTTCCGTACCGTAGTCCGCTGCAATCCGCTGCGGTTGGCCGCCATCGTCCCCGCCACGCTGGAGCTCAGCACATGCGTCGTGGACACAGGCAATCCGTATGTCCCCGCCGCCAGAATCGTCGCCATGGCAACCAGTTGCGCCGAAGCCCCCTGCGCGTATGTCATGCGCGCCTTGCCGATCTTCTCCCCCACCGTCACCACGATGCGTTTCCAGCCGATCATCGTCCCCAGCCCCAGTGCCAAGGCCACCGCAACCTTCACCCAGGTGGGAATGAACTTGGTTGACTTGTCCAGGTAGCCCGTGTAGTTGGCAACAATCATTTTGTCCGCCACCGTCATCTGCGGCCCGCCGCTCTTGGCCATCAGACGCAGCGTCTCGCTGGTCAGGTACATCTGGTTGCGTACATTGGCCTGCATTCCCTGCGGCACGCCCTGTAGCGTCCCGTACTGCGTGGTCTCGTTGCGGATGTCGAGCACCATCTCTTCCAGCGCCAGCGTCACTCCCGGCTCGTACTTCTTGGTGCTGACAAAGTTCTCCAACTCAGGCTCGGCGTTCTGCACTGCCGTCCCCGGCTGCACATAATGATCCAGCACCCCGGCCACCTGCGTGGAGACCACTGCAAAATCCTGCACCTGGCTGGCTCCCACGGTATGGTTCAGCGCATAGGCCGTGGGCACCGTGCCCACCAGGATCAGCATCATCAGCCCCATACCCTTCTGCCCGTCGTTCGACCCGTGCGCATAGCTCACTCCGCCGCACAGCAGAATCATCAGGCAGCGGATGTAGAACGGCGGCGGCGCGCTCCCCTTCGGCGCCTGATACAGCCGCGGGTCCCGTGCCACCAGCTTGAACAGAAGAAGTACCAGCCCCGCCACCACAAACCCCACCACAGGCGAGACGCACAGCGCCGCAATCACCTTCTTCACCTGCTCCCAGTCCAGGCCAGAAGTCCCAGAGGTCCCCTTCATCATCTGAAACGCAAGGCCCACGCCCAGGATCGACCCGATCATGGTATGCGAGCTCGACACCGGCAGCCCCCGGTACCACGTCGCCAGGTTCCATAGGATCGCCGCCACCAGCAGCGCAAAGACCATGGCGAAGCCCGAACCCGAGTTCCCCTTCAGGATCAGCTCCACCGGCAGTAGCGACACAATCGCCCACGCCACCGCGCCCGAGCTTAGCAGCACGCCCACGAAGTTCAGTATCCCCGAGTAGACCACCGCGATATGCGGCTCCAGCGAGTGGGTATAGATCACCGTCGCCACCGCATTCGCCGTATCGTGAAATCCGTTGACAAACTCGAACCCCAGCGCAATCAGCAGCGCCAGCCCAAGCAGCAGATACGGGAACAGATGCACCGTATGGACGACCGAAAGGTCCCCCCACACCTGCGCCGTTATATAGATCAGCCCAGCCGCCAGAATCAGCGCAAACACACCCACGCCGATCTTTCCGGTCGATGACTTCTTTAAATTGTCTGCGAGGTTCTTCTCTTCGAGAATCGAGGGCTGGGGCAGCGTGGCTGGCGTGGCCATGAATCACCTTACTTGAATTGCTGATCCATAACTAAAGCTACTCTATTCACGCTACAGAAATGTTACAGTTCCGTGAAAGATTCCATCGCCCCGCCATCGCCGCTGGCCCGGAAAATCCATCCAGTAATCAGATAAATCACATATTAATCAATTTCTTAGAAAGCAATCGGTCGCGTCGGAACGCTGTGGACAACAGGCCGCGAAGAACGAATATCGCACAATAAAAATCGAATACCGCACAACCGGACTACCGCCAGTCGTCCCGCGCCGTCGCCTCGCCGGCAAACACCACATCGAACCCCTCTGCCTTCTTGATCAAAATATCGCCCAACTGGTTCGGTTGGTGCAGCAGCACCGCCTGCAACCGAACCAGCTCCAGCATCGCCAGAAACATGCAGATCAGCGCCCGCTCCGAGTGTGTCGTGTGCAGCAGCCGCCGCAGGCTCACCGGACGGTCCTCCATCATCAGCCGCCGCTTCACGTAGTCGATCATCTGCGCCACGGTCACCGACTCCTCGTCCACGTTCAGCACGGGCCGTTCGCGCAGCCGCTCCAGCACCTCCTGAAACACCCGCACCAGGTCCACCGTGTCCGCCGCAATCTCCTGCTCGTCGCTCGCGCTCTCCGCGCCCGTCTCCTCGCGCAGAAACGTCCGCATCCCTGGGTTCGACCACGTCGCCTCTTCGATCTGCTGTTTCTGCATCAGCATCTGCGCGGCGGCCTTGAAGCGTTCGTGCTCCAGCAGCCGTTCCACCAGCTCGCGCCGAGGGTCTTCCGAATCCCCGCCCGCCACATCCGAAGGATCGCGCGGCAGCAGCGTCTTCGACTTGATGTGGATCAGCAGCGACGCCACATAGATGAACTCGCCCGCCGCGTCCACGTCCGTCTGCCGCAACTGGTGGCAGTAGTCCAGAAACTGCGCCGTAATCAGCGCAATCGGTATGTCGTAGATGTCGATGTTCTGTTTGCGGATTAAATCCAGCAACAGGTCCAGAGGCCCGTCGTAAACCTGCCCCACCGTCACCGAGAACGGCGACTGCGAAGCCTCCTCCTGTGCCGCGCCGCCACTCTGCTTCGCCGCAACCTCCGGCGTCACCGGTCCCGGCCGCAGCACCAGCGTCTCGGGCACCGGCTCAATCGCCTCGTCCGCGACTGCCTCAACCGGCACATCCTGACCGGCGCTCGCGTTCTCTCGAATCTCGTCGCGATCGTCGCTCATCGCCGTGCCAGCCTCACCGCAGCTCGCACCTCGCGCATCGTCTGCTCGGCCCGCGCGTTGGCACGCGCCGCGCCCTCGTCCAGAATCGCGTTCGCCTCATCCGGATGCGCCTCGAAGTAACGTCTCCGCTCCTGAATCGGCGCCAGCTCCTTCACCACCGCATCGGCCAGCCATCCCTTGCACTGGATGCACCCAATCCCCGCCGAAGTGCATCCCGCGCGCACCTCACCCTGCGTCTCGCCCGAGGAAAATACCTTGTGCAGATCGAAGACCGGACAAATCTCAGGATTCCCCGCGTCCGTCCGCCGAATCCGCGCCGGATCGGTCACCATCGTCTTCAGCTTGGCACGCACCTCCGGCTCTGGGTCGCTCAGCAGGATCGTGTTCCCGTAGCTCTTCGACATCTTCCGCCCATCCGTCCCCGGCAGCTTCGGGCTCGGCGTCAGCAAAGTCTTCGGCTCCGGCAGAACATGTAAGTATTTTTGGACAAAATCTGAAACATCGGGAAATTGCCGTACTGCTTTGCTCGCTTCGGAAAGAAGATGTTCATCCGAAGCGTAGGCTCGCTTGTATAAACCATTGAACCGCCGCGCAATCTCCCGCGTGATCTCGACATGCGCCTCTTGATCCATTCCCACCGGCACAAAATCCGTCTGATACACCAGAATGTCGGCGCTCATTATCACCGGATAGCCAAGAAATCCATAAGTCGCGAGGTCTTTTTCCTTGAGCTGCTCCTGCTGGTCCTTATACGTCGGAACGCGCTCCAGCCAGCCGAGCGGCGTAATCATCCCCAACAGCAGGCTCAGCTCCGCATGGGCTGGCACCTCGCTCTGCAAAAAGATCGTGGACCGCTTCGTGTCCAACCCCGCCGCCAGAAAATCTAGCAACACGTCCTTCACGTTCGCCGGCAGCTCGCTCGTATCGGCGTAGTCGGTCGTCAGCGCGTGAAAGTCGGCGATGAAGAAGTAGCACTCGTACTTCGGCGAGCCGTCCGCGTTGGTCGCGTTCTGTAGCTCCACCCAGTTCTTCAGCGCGCCCATGTAGTTGCCCAGATGCAGCTTGCCCGTGGGCCTCATTCCGCTCAGTACGCGCCGCGGCGCCGCTCGTCTCGTCTCTTCGCTCATGGTTTTCTCAATCCAAAGCGTACAGGATCCGGCCCCTCTATAGCGACCTGAGAAGGCCGTCGAAGACATTCAGCAGCGGATAATAAAATGTTCCAAAGATCCAGCGTCCGCCAAACAGAAAGATAACGATCAGGCCATACATCCCAATCCGGTCGTAGACCTGCTCCACCCGGTAGGGAAGAAACTGGCGCAGAACGTGGCTTCCGTCCAGCGGAGGAATAGGAATCAGGTTGAAGACAAACAGCAGCAGATTTACCAGCACACCGTAGTAAAGCAGCATCGCCACAGGAAACAGTGGCAGCCCGTTGGTATCCACGTCTGGATAGTGCTTCGCCATACGCATGGCGGCGCTGATTGCCGGAACTCCGCCAACGTGTTTGAAGACGATCAGCAGCAGGAGCGCAACGGTCGCCATCGCCAGGTTGCTGGCCGGCCCCGCCAGCGAGACCAGAATGTCGTCGCGCCGGATGTGGCGGAAGTTGCGCGTCGTCACTGGGCAGGGCTTGGCCCAGCCGATCAGCCACCCGCCATAGACCAGTGAGACCAGCGGGATCAACACCGAGCCCAGCGGATCGAGGTGCTTCATCGGGTTCAGCGTCACCCGCCCCAGCATGTAGGCCGTCGGGTCGCCCAGGCGCATGGCCACGTAAGCGTGCGCGCTCTCGTGCACCGAGAACGCCAGCACCAACACCACCACCTGGAAGAGGATCAGGACGAATTCCTGCTGACTCATCCCTCCAGTTTACAGAATCGCGGCGAGCTTCACCCTTCGTCGCCTTCGGAACCGCTGCTCAGCAGATCGGCCAGCGTCTTCTTGTGCTTCGGTTTGGCGGCGGCCTTCTGCTTTGGGTCGGGGATCACGCGCTCCGGCGGCACCGGGCCCACGCGGTCCCGCGCGTTCAGCTTCACCGCCTTCACCACCGAGAAGACCCGCTTCTTCGCCTTGCTCATCCGTAGACCTCGCGCAAACGAACCACTGCGCCGCAGCACCGATTATGCAATACTTTTCATTGCAGCAGTACGGCCAGGATTGCCGCACCGAACCAGTTGGCGGCCAATCCAGGAGGGTTCCAGCATGGAAGAACGCGACTTTTTCGACGAAAAACCAGAGCAACGCACGCATACCATGACCTGTCCGCACTGCGGTCAGCCGGGCGAGTATCAGATCGGATGGCTGGTCCGCCGCAAGAAGGCGCAGCTTCCGCGCAACGCAGACGAGCGAGACCGCGCCCGCTTCGCCAAGGCGCAGAGCTACATGGTGCGCACCGACGATCTGGTGGGATGCAAGAACATCCGCTGCCGCAAGCGGTTCGAAGTCGCCGGAATTCAGTCCGTCGCGTTTCTGTAGATTCCGGCTCAACAGTTGCATCTTCGCGCCTCCGTTTGCGATCTAATTCCCGTAAGCCGGCAGACGCAGGAGGCAGACCTTGGCCAACACACTGATCCCCATCGAGGAACGCACGCTGACTCCACAGCAGGTCGAGGCCCTCGACCGCCGACGCCGGCGCGGGCATCTCTTTCTTGTGCTCTGCTTCCAGTGCCTCATCGTGGCCACGCTGGTCACTCTCTGGAGCGGGCAGGATCTGACCTACTCGCCCGGCTGGGTGCGCCCGATGTTCTACTGGAACGCCGCGCTCTTCCTGCTGGCCATCGTCTTCGGCGTGGCCGGCGTTCGCCTGCGCCGCGGCTCGCACGAGTTCCTCAGCTACTAACTTCATCCGATCCCAAGCGACCTGCACGGGCCTGCGGTTCCGGTTCATTCCGGTCGCACGCGACACTCGCTGCAAGTGTGATTCTGAATGTCGCCCGGCTGTCTGTAGGACAATAGGCAATAGAGCCTGGCGCGGAATCGGCGACGGCTGAATCACATCCAATTAATGTGGGTAATCGGCAGAAGCGCCGAGATTGCGGAAGTACAGAGATCTGAGGCAACAGAACGGAATGACGGAAGAGAGCACATCGCAGGGCAAATCGAAGGCTGCGTCGAGGGTGGTCGGCATCGACCTTGGCACCACCAACTCGCTGGTCGCGTTCATGCAGGGCGATCAGCCGACGATCATCCCGGGCGAGGACGGCGACCGGCTGGTGCCGTCTGTGGTGGCCTTCGACGCCACTCAGCATGGGTTTGTGGTGGGCAACGGCGCGCGGGCGACACTGCTGAAGGACGCATCGAGCGTGGTCTACTCCGCCAAGCGGCTGATGGGGCGCGGCGTCGAAGATGTGCAGGAGGAACTGAAGCTCTTTCCCTTCAAGCTGGTGGATGGCCTCAAGCCGGGCGCCGTGCTGAAGCTTGAGGTGGGCGGACTGCAACTGACGCCGCCGGAGATCTCGGCATACATTCTGTTGCAGTTGAAGAGGAACGCGGAGCGCTTCTTCGGCGCGCCGGTGACGCGAGCGGTGATTACGGTTCCCGCCTACTTCAACGATGCTCAGCGGCAGGCGACCAAGGACGCGGGGCGGATCGCGGGGCTGGACGTTCTGCGCCTGGTGAACGAGCCGACGGCGGCCGCGCTGGCCTACGGGCTGGACAAGAATCGCGACGGTCTGATCGCGGTATACGACTTTGGCGGCGGGACTTTTGACATTTCGATCCTCAAGCTGCACGAGGGAATCTTCGAGGTGATCTCGACCGGCGGCGACACGCACCTGGGCGGCGACGACATCGACAATCTGCTGATTGCGATTGCGCTGGACGACATTGCGGGCGACGCCGATCTGGCCATCTCCGAGCCCAGCGGCGAGCTGGTGCAGGCCGTGCGCAAGGCCGTGATCGAGGCGAAGATCGCGCTCTCCGGGGCCGACGAGACGAAGCTCGATGTGCTGCTGCCTAATGGGAAGCAATACACGCGGAAGATTACGCGCGCACAGTTCGAGCAACTGATCGCGCAGACAATTCTGCGCACCGCACGGCCCTGCGTGCAGGCGCTGAAGGACGCACACCTCACCGCCGACGAGATCGACGAGGTGGTGCTGGTCGGCGGATCGACGCGCATTCCGGCGGTGCGCGCGCTGGTCGATGAGCTGTTCAGCCTGAGCGCGCGCGGCAAGAAGCCGCACACCGAGCTGAACCCCGACGAAGTCGTCGCGCTGGGCGCGGCGGTGCAGGCGCAGATCCTGGCCGGAGCGAACGCAGGCTCGGCGCTGGACGACCTGCTGCTGCTGGACGTAACTCCGCTCTCGCTCGGGATCGAAGCACTCGGCGGAGTTGTTGCGCGGATCATCGAGCGCAACTCGACAATTCCGGCCAGCGCGACCGAGCACTTCACCACCGGCGTCGACGGGCAGACGAATGTAGCCATCCATGTAGTTCAGGGCGAGCGCGAGCTGGCCAAGGACTGCCGCAGCCTGGCGCGCTTCGACCTGAAGGGCATTCCGCCGATGGTGGCGGGGCTGCCGCGCATCGAGGTAAAGTTCCTGATCGACGCCAACGGAATTCTGCACGTGAGCGCGCGCGAGCAGCGCAGCGGCAAGGCGGCCGAGATCGAGGTGAAGCCGACCTACGGGCTGACCGACGAGCAGGTGGAGACGATGATCCTGGCGTCATTCGACCACGCCGAGGAGGACCTGGATGCGCGACAGTTGATCGAGGCCAGGAGCGAGGCCGAGACGATCCTGGTCGCGGTGGAAAAAGGCATCGGCCACGCGGCGTGGAAGCAGATGACGCCCGACGAGTTGGCGCAGATCGCAGCCTGCGTCCGTGAGCTGACAACTTCGGCCGCGAGCAGCGACTACAGGCTGATTCGGCACAACATCGAGCAGCTTGACAAGGCCACGCGCCGCTTCGCCGAGTTGATGATGGACTCGGAGGTGATGGGCGCGATGAAGGGCCAGACCATGA
>Ga0224554_1001456_pt1 | contig 14905 bp, 14 predicted proteins | sample 714S22024metaG_FD_180666 | JGI IMG/M metagenome (GOLD analysis project Ga0224554, IMG submission 180666) | Peat soil microbial communities from Stordalen Mire, Sweden - 717 S2 20-24 | ecosystem: Environmental > Terrestrial > Soil > Wetlands > Peat | place: Sweden: Norrbotten County, Stordalen...
GGGGATTTGGGGGGTTGGGGGGTTGACAAAGATAGCGGGGCTGGCGGATTTCCGGGTTTTTCGGATGGGAAGGGCCTGGGGTGTTCCGGTTGTGCATTTGTGCGAAACAGATGGATCGCCAGGAGATTTAGGTCGTGCCTTTTGGCAGGGTGCCTTCGGGATTCTCGATCTCTGTTAGGCTCTGCGTTATCTGTGTCATGAGGCCGATCATCGCGTCAGTGTGGTCCTGCCCTGCCGCGATCTTCGCGTCCAAAATCGCGAGCTGGTCCTCGGAGGATCTGATCAAGGCCTCAAGCTGCGACGCCTTCTTGTGCGCATCCGCCGCGTTTATCTCGGGATGGAATTGCTGCCTGACAAGCGAGGCGATTAGCACTAGGACGCCGAGACCGCCGACCCATTTCGGCGTGAGGGACTCCTGGATGAAGGAGCTGGCGAGCACGCCTCCGAAGATATATTGCGCCGTAGTCAGCAGGCCTGAGGCACGTTTGGAGGCCCCAAATGCGAGGGACCGGGGGCACCCATTCCTTTCGGTTGGGCCGAGAACACGAAAAGCAACTGCAGATCTCTCGACTCGGTCGCTGGGGCGACCTCGCTCGGGATGACAATGCGCGCGGGTGCAGGATGCGGTGGAGGCCGGCGCGCGACCCGCAAGGTGGAGCGCGCCGCGGGGGCGGCGGGTTCGGCGCGCGATGCGTAAGGTAAGCGCGTCGGCACACACAAACATGCGATCCGATGCGAGACTTCCGCTGCTTACACGCGCTTGGCTCGTTTGGCGGTTCTTGCTTTGCTGGGCGCGGGGTCGAGGAGTTTGGGCCGCGATGAATTCTCCTCGGGCAGCTTGTCGTGCAAAACCGCGTTGAGCAGCGACTTGTGAACCCGGATGCCGCCGTTGTAATCGATGTAGCCGAGCTTCCTGAAGCGATTCATGAAGAAGCTGACCCGTGATCGAGTCGCACCGATCATCTCCGCAAGAGCTGTTTGCGTTACCTGTGGGATTTTTGCCTCGGGCTTTCCCGGTTCACCATATTCCGCCATCATCAAGAGTGTCCGCGCCAAACGTCTCTCGCTGGAGTTGAATAGCTGATCGATGAGGTCTGCCTGGGTTCTGATGCCGCGAATCACGATGAACTTCAGGAAAGAGGAGGAGAACTTATGTTCCGCCTCGAGGACGCGGAGTAATTCCGCCGTCGCGATCTTGAATATCGTACAGGCGGTAATGGCTGAGGCCGTGACTGTTCGCCGCGTTCCCGCTCCGGCAATCGACTCCTCGCCAAAAAAATCCCCGGGGGCGAGCAGCGTAACCGTGGCTTCTTTGCCGCTCTTGGAAATGGCAGTGAGCTTGGCTCGGCCAGACTGAAGGTAAAACACAGAGTCGGCTGCGTCTCCCTGGGAAAAGAAAATCTCTTTCGCCGCGCAATTGCTGATGCTTCTTCCTGGCCCTTTGGCCGCAAGAAAAGCAGCGGTATCAAAAGGACCCCGGTTTACTTTACCCATCTAGACAGCCTCTCCCTGAGTGTGGTCTGGTGCGGATCATCTTCATCAGCGCCGCGAGGGAGCGGCGGCGGGCCGTCATTTCGTTCCAGAGCGCACAATCCTTCACAGGGAACAGTAGCATTGCAAACGGCAAATGTCTGTTCCATTTAGGACAACCAATGATTTGGTCGGCGGACCCCGGAACCGGCCTCTGAAGGGTTGATCGAATGGCGGGTTGGGGATGAGCGGAGCGAGCGGAGTTGGCGGGGTTCGGCGCGCGACGCGCAAGCACGAGCGCAACCGGATGTGCGGGAGTGGACACCCGCACGACAGCCGGACTGGAGTCCGGCGCTACGCTTTGTCGCGGCTAGGGCGGCGGGGTTCGTGCTATCCCACCCTTCGCCAGGAAAAAGGCGAAGGAATGGGGCACCCATTCTTTTCAGTCGGGCTGAGAACCGAAAAGCAGAAGCAGGTCCCCGTTCGGCTTCGCTCAGGGCAGGCTTTCGGCTCCGCTGAAAGACGCTTCGCTCAGGATGACGCCGCGCGGGCGCGCGGGCCGCTGCGGGCGGCGGGGTTTGGCGCGCGACGCGCAAGGCGGAGCGCGCCCGGGGGCGGCGGGTTTGGCGCGCGACGCGCAAGCAGGGCGGGATAGAGTAAGCTCGGGCGGGGCCCCAGTTTTCTGTTTCTTCTACTACCTGAGACTTCCTGACGATTGCGCTTCTTTCGGCAGTCGCGGAACCACGAATCATTGAGGCAGAATTCCTTATGCCAATTCCGGTGAAACCGTGCGAGGGCTTCTTTAGCGAGGAGACAAACAGATTGCTCGTGGCCAATGTAGGCCGGGCACAATGGCAACTCCATCCGTGTGAGCGTTGCGGGCAACAGGTTGGCGCGCGGCTGGAAAAGGGCCGTTGGGTTCCCGAGGCACACTGGCCTTCGGTCCGCCGCTGGCCTTCGCCGCGATCGGCAACGAAGGTTCCTGCTGCCAAAAACGAGGACCCTGCCCCTGAAGCCAAACGCGAAGACCAAGACTCGCAATAGCTTTGCGTAGGGCCTACACTGGCCCGCGCGCACCACTCCCCGCGCCGCCGAGGTCTTCGCCACGGCGGCCAGGTGAGGCGCAGCGAGCGAGCCCGATCCTTGGGCCTCTCGCTGTTTCTTTGTTATTTCTTGAGCGTCGCCAGCACGGCGCCGGCATCTGCGTCCTCAAGACATGGAGTTGTCTCGATCGGCAGAAACTCCGACCACTCCGCGCACCACGCGTACAGAGCCTTGGGATCGGTGGTCTCGACGACCGCAAATCCCTTGCCGCTCATTCCGTGCCAGCGTCCAATCAGTTTCACGCCGGCCGGCGGCATTCCGCCCGTCTTCGTGAACCTCTCCGTGGCGGCTTGATAGGTGGCCTGGGGCAAACTCCAACTCACGATGAATTTCATGTGTCCTCCTGGTATTCGGGGGAGGCGTTGGTTTGTATCGAGCAGCTGCGATCCTCGCAGGCGCAACACTCAACCGGGGGAAAACTTCCAGGTGCTCACTTGGGGGCGTCCTTATTGTTGCGCCCAGGGTGAGACCGGGTTGTCGCTGCGTCCTACTTGTACGCGCCGTTTCCTTTCAGCAGCTCGTCGCGGTGCTGGGAGTAGTCGATGAAGGAATCGAATGCGGGGCCGATCAGCGGGTTGTTTTTCTGTGAATCCCTGATCGCGGCGCGCGCCGTATCGACGCCTTCCGGTTGCGGCGTGTCGTAGACGATCGCAACCAACCCCGGCGCGTCGGTATGGATGGCCTCGGTGTCAACTTCGTATTCCAGAATGGTGCCGTCGGCGAGCAGCTTCTCCATCACCGGCACAATCACGGTCTTGCTGAGCGTGCTGACCGCATCGTCGGGCGCGTCCGCCTTCAGTTGATACAGCATCACGTTGATATACGCGCCGGTATAGGGACCGGGCTTCCAGTTGTAATAGTGGCTCACGAGGACAAGGTCCCAGTGTTTCGTCGGACTGAGCGAAATCGGCGTATCGGCAGGGGGCAGCGCTCTCAACTTATCCAGCACTTTCAAAAGCCCCGCGATCGAGGTCGAGGACCAAAAGGTATCGTGCGATTCGCCGTCCGGCGTATGAACCTGATTCACATCGTCGCCATAGCCCACGAGGGTTCCATCGCTCAGCGCGGCCTGGAAGATGGTGTTGTCAACAGCGTTAATCCTGGCCACATCGCCCCAATGCTCCCGCGGAAACTGCCAGTTTGCCACATACGAGTACAGGGGTGGTTTCTCTTTGACCTCTGTTGCCTGCGCGCCCGACGGAATTGCGCTCGGAATGAACGCCGCGAGCCCGCACAGACATGCGAAGACACTACACACTCTTGTGTTCATTTGCATTCTCCTGTCAAGATTTAGTCAGCGATGCTCCGGGGAATACCTGACCACCGCAAGTCTACCGCAGTGGGAGCGGATCGCAACTGTGAATTCTCCGCGCTTAATGCACGACCAGGGTTTCGACCCCGTGCTCTGCCTCGCGCCAGGGCCTCGGGATTCCAGCGGCTGCGGGGATGGCGGCGACACTTGGTTGACCGACCGTGACGCCCAGCAAGCTGAAGAACTCGCCGGCTGGCATGGGGCGCCCATAGAGCCAACCCTGCCCGTAAATCTTCATGTTATCGGTGGAGAAGTAATCTGCCTGCCCCGGCGATTCGATGCCTTCGACCACCACGGCGAGATTCAGCGTCCGCGCCATGGCGATGATCTGTGGAAGGATGCCGACCGTCACTGCGTCCGTTCCAATGGCCCGGGTGAAGGCCTTGTCGATTTTGATGGAATCGACGGAGAGGTACAACAGATAGGAAAGGTTCGAATAACCAGTTCCGAAATCGTCGATGGAAATGCCAAAACCCATGCGGCGGAGCAAGCGGATCGACTCCAGCGCGTCTTCCTCATTGGCTGCGGACGTTTCCGTGACCTCGATGGTGAGGCTGCTTGGCCGCACATGGAACTCCTGTACGACCGCTTCGATCATGGGCAGAAACCGAGGATCCATCAGGTCCGACGCCGCGACATTAACGTTCAGCCGAAAGTCGGGAAGCTTTTTGAGCACTTCGCCGAACTCCTTCAGCGCCCGCCGCAAGACGAGATTGGTAATCGAACCCATGAAACCGTTCGCCTCCGCCATTTTGATGAATTCGCTGGGACCGACGGAAACACCATCCGGCCTGGTCCATCGCGCCAGCGCCTCGGCGCCGGAGATTTTTCCAGTCGCCAGATTGACGATCGGTTGATAGGCCAGCTGAAGCTGATCGCGCGCCACTGCATTTTTTAACTGCCGATCGGGCGAAAGGCTGCGGCGGTGAAGGCTGCAAAGATAAATTCCAATAAAAACGCCGGCGATTCCGCCCGCGAGCGTTGTGCCGCTGATAACAAGGAGTTCCGCACGCCTTGCATCGTCAACGCCCACCGATGCCAGAACACAGCGCGACAGAATCGGCGAACAATGGCTGGCGACGATCGAGTCCCCACGGCGTTCCACTTCGTCGCTCGCCTGGTCAGGAGACGCGTCAGTGGCTGTTGCCGAAGTTTCCGCCTGCTTCGGATCCTGTTTCGGATCCTCGATCGGATAGATTGTCAATCGCAGCGGCAGCCGGCCGTCGGGTTCCGGCAAATGCGAACTGAAGACTACGAAAGCACTCCCGCGTTGAATTCCCGTCCGCTTCAGGCTTTCATCTCGGATCGGAGTGAGATTGCCATCGAGCACGGTTCCGCCCGACTGAGCTCGCCACGGTTTGAAATCACCGATCGGCCGCGCCAGCCGGCCCGCAGATGCGGAGCACTCAACCTTTCCCCTTTGAATCCGTCCGGCATCCTTTAAATAGTCCGAATGAAAAACCAGGTCTCTGAGGTTGCTCAGCTCCGTCTCGGAACAAGCTGGACTCGCAGAATGCTGCATCGTCTCCAGGAGAGAGCGCGCATCTGTCAACGAAGCATCATCTTGAACGGCCACTCGTTCCATGTACGTTTTGAGATGATTCTCGGCCAGCGGGATTGCGATCGCACACCCCAGCAGGAGGCCTGTCACGGCTCCAAGTACCAGCGTGGCCGTTACCGTAGCCCGAGTGGCGAGTGTGTTTTCCTGCTGTCCCTGCTGTTCCTGCATAACCACCTGGCGAACGTATTTCGCGTCCTGCAATAAGTAAGGTGTAAAGACGCTACGTTATAGAGGTACTGCGGTTTCAGCAGACCGACAATGGCGGTTTCAGGTTACGCCGAGGCCTGTCAGTACCTTGCCAATTGGTTACTCTGGTTTTCAAGAAGATGGGTTTTATGATTACTCTTGTAGATTCAGCGCGTTACAGGCGTGTTTTTTATTGGATAGGCCGCGGCAATACGCCAACCAAAGCCGTTTGTCACTCAAGCTTGAGTTTCGGGCCCATGCTCCCTGGGTGAATTTGGCACAGTTTCGGAGGCCGGTGGTTCTGGGCGCAGCAAAGACCTTGGCCGGGACCCCAGCCGGGACCCCGGCCGGCTGATGGTCTGCAGCAAAAAGGCGCTCAGCTAACTCCGCTGCTCTTCGTCGGTAAAGATCTGCTCGATCGGCCTCTCGAAGAGCCGCGCCAGTTTGAACGCCAAGGGCAAACTTGGGTCGAACTTCCCCGTTTCGATGGCATTGACGGATTGCCGCGACACCTCCAGCCGCTGGGCCAGATCTCCCTGCGACCAGTCCCTCTCCGCGCGCAGCACCTTCAGGAGGTTTTTCATTTATACCTCCGTTTCACCACCGGCATGGCGATGGCAACGAAGAGCCAGAAGATGGGGTAAACATAAACGAGGTTGAGGTGCGGAACCTGGAGAAAGTCCTCCAGGTATCCCCAGACCGTTGTCGTCGCCAGAGTGCCGCCGATGCCCCAAAGCAGATACTGCACATGCAGCGCCCGTTGGAACTCATCCTTCTCTTCCTCGAGGTACTGCCCCACCGCAACGAGCGCCCACAGAATGGGTAGTGCCGGCAAAACAGCCACGAAATAGGCCACGACTCCGTGCAGGTGCAGGAGGCGAAAAGATGCAGCGGCAATGAAAGCGAAGAGCACAACAAGAGCGCCGCTGGCATAGCAGCGCAGCTTGAAACGTCGCATCGCCTGATTTCCTGTTGAGTGATCCATGGTTGGTCTCCTTTACATAATGACAAGGAAACATTACAACTAATTGCGGAAGCTGTCAAGTGTCGTTGACAGTTTTTTGTTTAGTTATTTCCAAGTCTCTGAAAACACGGGGCATTTCACTGCGGCGGAACTCCGAGGCGCTCACTCCGCGGCCGCCCCGGCTCGCTGACTTGCCGGCCCGCCTTCCAGTCGCCAGCCATGCACTATCCTGAATCCATGGGCTTCCAGGATTTTTTAGGCAACGCTGCCACGGTTACGCACCTGCGCGAGAGCGTGCGTTCGGGCCGGTTTCCCCACTCGATGATCCTGGCCGGCCCGCGCGGCGCCGGTAAATACACGCTATCGCTGATGCTGGCGCAGGCAGTCAACTGCCTCAAGCCCACCGAATCCGACGGCCTGCCCGACTTCTGCGGCGTTTGCTCGAACTGTGTCCGCATCGCCGCGTCAGCGAACCTTGAAACGCTGGTGGAAGAAGCCGTAGCGGCCCGCGACGACCTGCGCGAAACCGACAAGCGCGAGACGCGCGTCCTCATCCAGACGCACCCTGACGTGCTGGTGATTCCGCCCGACCCGCCGCAGCTCATGATCAAGCTTGGCCAGGTTCGCCAGGCCATTCATGTGGCCTTCTACAGGCCGCCCGCCGAAGCCCGGCGTGCTTTCACCATCTTCACTTCTTCGGCATTCATGAAAGAAGCGGCAAACAGCCTGCTCAAGCTTCTCGAGGAGCCGCCTGACCACACCTCGCTGATATTGCTGACAGAGAATCCGCAGGAGCTACTGCCGACTATCCGTTCCCGCGCCGTGATTCATCGTCTCGGCGCGCTGCCGGCTTCCGATCTGGAAGCCCTGCTTGCCCGTCGACGCCCCGAGCTCAAACCACAGGACCGCTCTCTTGTCGCCCGTTTGGCCATGGGCGCAGTCGGGCGCGCGCTCTCGCTCGATCTCGGCATCTACCTCGCCAGCCGCGAAGACGCGCTGGTTATTCTGCGCACGGCAATTCGTGAACCGGACTATTCCGCTCTCTTCCATGCCACCGAGAGTTACCGCGCCGGCGCCGACGGCCAGGAGAAGACCGTCAACCTGCTCCGCGCCCTTTCGAGCCTCATCGAAGACCTGCTGCTCATGGTAGCCGGCACTCCATTGCTGATCCGCAACATCGACCTCGCCACCGATCTAAGCCACATGTCTGAAGGCCTGACGGTCGACTGGATCGATTCCGCCGCCCGCGCGCTCGTGCAGGTGGAACAGGGCATGCGCCGCAACCTGCTGCGCTCGCTCTCGCTCGACGCCATGGCCGTGGGCCTCGCGGCAGGCAACGCCCTCTGATTCCTTTTCGCTGCCCGCCGTCCACCGGTCAATGTCCGCTGTTCACGATCATCTGTTCGCTGCCGGCTGCCGCCACGCTTGACGCTGTGCACAAATGGCCGCAGAATGAAAGAGCAACCCCCAATCGGACGCAGGCATCTTCTCAATACGAGTACTCCCATTCGAGCTGAGAAGCGCCGGGACACGCAGTTCCCGTCAATGCTGAGATGCCTTTTGCTTGACTTGGTTTCAAGGCTGGAACCCCTGGACTTTTTTGAAATTGCGGCCAGAGCCGCATCTGTAAACGGTTAAGTCGAATATCCCTTGTTCCAGAGCGTTTTCGATTCACGTATTCCAGTCTGGAGATCGTGCGAGGCAGCTTTCTCCTGATGAAAAAGCCACTTGGCATCCGGCTTTCAGTAAGGACCGGAATCGAAAATGCTGTAGCGGCGCCTGTCGTTTTTGCGTATCGGATTTCATTTCTTGCGGAGGGTTCTTCCCCATGAGCATGCCATCGATTCTCCCCGTATCGAGTGTGGTCGAACCCGGTCAAGCTCCGGCGCGCAGGAGAAAGAACGTCGCCACCCCGCTTCCCTTCCGTTTTCCGGCGCAAACCGCCGAAAGGGACGCGCCCAATCGTCACGCTGAACTGTTCTATCTGCAGAAACAGATTCAGTCGCAGACGCCGATGGTGATTGTGCTCGAAGATGGCGAGCGCGTGGATGGCTGCATCGAGTGGTACGATCGCAACTCGCTCAAGGTTCGCGGCCGCAACAAAACACTCGTCTACAAATCCGCCATCAAGTACATGTACAAGCTCGGGGACAACGGGTAGGACAGAGAGCAGAGATCAGAGAGCAGAGAACAGAGATCAGAGAACAGAGATCGGTCGCCCGTCGCTCTCCGCCCCAATGAATGAGCCTTCCGTGTTCCTTTTTCCCTGCTGGCTACTCTCTACTCCCTGCCTTTATGAGCCTGTCACGAATTGCTGCGCCAATTCCCTCCGCCGGCGGCAGCGGACACAGAATCACCGTGCATCCCGCAGCGTCGAGCGCGCGCAGCCCGGCGTATAGCTCTCGCGCCATCGTCTCCGGCGCATCCCAACTGCCCCATGGATAAATCTGCGCCGCCGCGATTTGTTGCGCCGCCATAAGGTCCGTTGACGGCTTGATCCCTTCGGGCAACATTACGCCAAGCCGTTCGCCTCGCTCACTGCGGGCCGCTGCGGCCAGGCGCACGCCCAAATCGCCGATCGACGCCTCGATCAGCACAAGCCGCGCGCGCGGCGCGTAGTGCTTCAATCCCACGCCGGGCGAGGGCAGCGCGGCGACAGGCGAATCGGGCGGAGTCTCTCGCAACGGCTCGCCGCTCTGGAACATCTCCACTGGCCCCGCGATCACCCGGAGTTGCTCCGCTGTCACCGCGCCCGGCCTGTAAATCATCATCGGGCTGGTCGACGGATCAAGCACCGTCGATTCCACGCCGCGCGGCGTCGGCCCCGCGTCGAGCACTGCATCGATGCGCCCATCGAGATCGTCGAGCACATGATCGGCCGTCGTCGGGCTGACGTGGCCGAAGCGATTGGCACTGGGCGCGGCGACCGGAACTCCAGCGCGCCGGATCAGCTCAAGCGCCACCGGGTGCGCCGGCATGCGCACGCCCACCAGTGGTCGCCCCGCCGTCACCGCGTCGGGCACGGCGCGCGTCCGCTTCAGCAGCAGCGTCAGCGGTCCCGGCCAGAATGCGGCCATGAGCTTGCGCGCTGCGCCGGGAACTTCTTCGACCAAGCCCGTGAGCATTTCCTGCGACGCGACATGCACAATGACCGGGTCCCAGGCCGGCCTGGACTTCGCCGCGAAGATCCGCTCGACCGCGGCCGGGTCCAGCGCATTCGCTCCGAGGCCGTAGACCGTCTCTGTTGGCAGCGCGACCAGTCCGCCGCCACGCAGAATCGCAGCCGCGCGGTCCAGCGTCTCGTCCGCTCCGAAATTGTTCGCGTCAACTTTGAGCCGAAGCGTCTTCACCTTTCTATTGTCGCCTCTGCCTGCGCGCCTCCGCCACCTTCCGGCAAGTGCAATGCTTTGCGGTTCGCAACGTATTCCGTTCCCTTGCATCACGGGCCGGCTGTATAGTGAATCCTCACCCGAGTGAACTCCGCGCCTGCATTCTCTATGAACGCATCGACGCCGGCCAGAGACTCCCGAGGAGGTTCCATGGCTCCTGTTTCCCCCGCTGGCCCGGAACTCCGGCCCAACGCGTACCCTGCCCAGCGCCTGAGGTGGGGCCGCATCATTACGATACTGCTCGGCCTGGTCCTGGTAGTGTGGGGCGGCATCGGCGCATGGAGCTTCGTGCGCGCGAGCCGCGCCATCGGCCGCCTCAGCAGCGCGAATGCGGATGTCCGGTCGCAGGCGGCCACGGAACTGGGCGCACTGAAAAGCTCGCGCGCCGTGCCGCCCTTGATTGCAGCGCTCAGCGATGGGGATTCCGCGGTTCGCATCAGCGCGGCGACGGCGCTGGGTGAGATCGGCGATCCGCGCGCGCTGCAGCCGCTCCTGACTATGTTGAAAACCGATCGCGACAATGATGGCAACGTCGATGAGTGCCATGCCGCCGCCAAGGCGCTGGGCGCCCTGGGCAAGCCCGCTCTCGATCCCCTGTTGGCGGCTCTCCAGGACAAGGATCCGGAGGGATACGCCGCGGAAGGCCTTGAACGCATGGGTGCGCCGGCTGTAAATGCAGTGGCTGCCTTGCTGCAAAACCAGAATGCCGATGTTGCCACCGAGGCGGCGTTGATCCTGGGCGAGATCAAAGACCGCAGCGCGGCGCCGCCCCTTCTGGCCGCGTTAAGCACCGGGAACAGCAGCCTTCGCTATTCCGTGGTTTACGCGCTGGGTGAGATCAAGGATGCGAGCGCGGTCGCTCCCGTCGCCGCGGTGCTCAAGGGCGACCCCGAGGCCGAAAACCGCCGAGGCGCCGCCGATGCTTTGGGTATGATCGGCGATGCCGGGGCGATTGAACCGCTGATTGCCGCGACCGCGGATACCGACTCTACGGTGCGGCGCATGGCGGCAGGGGCATTGGGCCGGATCAACAATCCGCGGGCCGCGAATTTTCTGATCGATGCTTTCCGCAGGCGCAACTGGGACGTCATCGTTGGCGCATGCGAGTTCTTCATCAGCCGCGGGGAGGCTGGCACGGAGGATACGCTGATCGAGGCCCTCAAACAATCCGGCGACGAGGGCATGGCAGAAGCAATGTTGAACAGCGGCAATGACAAGCTGCATGACGCGGCGGCGGACTGGGCCGGCAACAACAACTACGAAATCCAATTCCAGCCCGGCGCGGGATCTGCAACCTGGGGGAAGAATCCGTAGGCGCCATCGCAGGGCGCTCCGCCGCAGTCGCGCCTCAGTCCCGCGTCCATGCTTCAGTGTTTGCCTGTGCCGTCGTATACTCACTGCAACCTATGGCCCTCGAAACCGAGATCAAATTTTGCGTGGACGATCTGGCCGCGCTGGCCTCGCGGCTCGACTCCGCAGGTTTTCGCCTGGAAACTCCGCGCAGCTTCGAGAGCAACATCCTCTACGACACGCCCGATCGCCGAATGCGCGCCCGCACTGAGATTCTGCGTATCCGCAGCTACGCTGGCCGATGGACGCTCACGCACAAGCGCCTGCCGGGCGCAGGCGTCGCGGCTGAAGATCGCCACAAGCATCGCGTCGAAACCGAGACCTCGATCGCGCACGGGGCCGCGCTGGCCGAATTTTTTCTTAGTCTTGGATTAGTCGCGGCGTTTCGTTATGAGAAGTGGCGCACCGAGTGGACCGACGGCGAGGGCCACTGCGTCATCGACGAAACACCCATTGGCAACTACGCGGAACTCGAAGGGTCACCCGCATGGATCGACCGCACAGCGCTTCGTCTTGGCATTCATCCCGCAGATTACATCACCCTCAGTTACGGCCGGCTCTTCGAACAGTGGCGCATGCATCACCGCAGCGCCGCCGATGACCTCACCTTTGCCGCCGTCGCCGCGTCATCGGGATAGCGTGCCGTCCACTTTCACGCGCCCTCATCAGCGTCTCTTAATTACCTGCATAGATCAGGACGCCCTCATGCGCGCGCGGCTTATGCCGATAGGTCTCACAAGCGGCTCTTAACCGTACTCGGCCAGAGCTTGCACAAGAACCTAATGAATTTGGGCCTTCGAGGTCCACATGTCCACTTTCTTCGAGATTCCGGAAAGCGAAAGTTCGCTGCGATTCGATCTTCCTGACTCGGTCGGCCTGCCCAAGGTTTCGATCGCGATCGTCGATCCAGATCGGGAGCGAAGCAAGGCAGTCGCTCGAGCTATGGCATTGGCGAGAACCGGCACGGTCCGCATCGTGCCCGGCTATCTTCCCACGGTCCAGGATGCGCCGTGGCTCACCGAGCAGGGATTCGACATGATTCTTATCGGCCTGGACAGCACTCCCGGCGACGCGCTACGCACCGTGGAGAGCCTCTGCGCTCTGAGCCAGGCCCCAGTCGTCGTGTACTCGCAACGCTCCAGCCAGGATTTGCTGCTGCAGGCCATGCGCTGCGGCGCGCGCGAGTTCCTCACCTTTCCCTTCGCTCCCGGCGCGGCAGAGGAGGCAGTTGCGCGAGTCGCTGCACGCATCCAGGCAACTCCAACTCCCAAAAAGACGGCAGGAAAAATCCTCGCCTTTGTGGGCGCAAAAGGAGGAGCCGGGGTAACCACCGTCGCGTGCAACTACGCGGTGGATCTCGCGCAGGACCCGAAAAAAAATACTCTTCTGATCGACTTCGACCTTCCTCTCGGCGACGCGGCACTCGATCTGGGATTGAACTCGGAATACTCAACCGCCGACGCCTTGCGCGAGGCTGAGCGTCTCGACTTCGCTTTTCTCTCTCGTTTGATCGTCCGCCACAGCTCAGGCCTCTCTCTCCTCGCGGCTCCGGGACGGTTTCCTCACATTCCCATCGATAATGTTGCCGCCAACAAGCTGCTGACGGTGGCCTGTAACAGCTTCGATTACGTGGTGATTGATGCCGGCTCCCGCCTGGATTGGACGCGGACGCATCTCTTCGATCTCGCATCGCGCATCTACCTGGTCACGCAGATAGGCGTTCCGGAACTGCGCAATGCCAATCGCATGATCACCGGCTCCATTCCGGCCTACGGCACCAAGCTTGAAATCGTGCTCAATCGCTATGCCCCAAAATCCATGGGCATCGACGACGGCGCTATCGAAAGCGCGCTGACCATGGCGCCGCAGTGGCGCATTCCCAACGACTACCTCGCCGTGCGAGAGATGCAGAACCGAGCCGAACCGCTGGCCCTCGCCGACTCACCCATCGCGCGCGTGATTCGCAAAATGGCCAGGGAAATCTCCGGCCTGCCCAAGGAAAGAAAAAAGAAGAGCCTGCTGGGGCTCTTCGGTTAGAACATTCGCCCGTTTTGCGCTCCGGGCGCGCCGGCACGTTGCTTTCGTGATTAATTGCGAACGGCAATTGGGCCGGAAGCCAGTCAGCACATTCGCGACCACCATCGCTCTGCTTCGGCCTGCGAGGCGCGCCTATGCGATAACCCCCATCCCTATCAAATGCGTGGCTTTTCTCCCGCGTCCATCTTTTCGAACTCCCCCGAAAGAGTCATAGCAAGTCCCTTCTGAGCGATGAGATCGAATAAAATGGTCCATTGGGAGTAGTTTGCTCGATTATGCCGCAAGGACCGAGGGATTCTGTCATCCCACATGAGACCACTTTAACTGTTGCGATTCTCGGACCCGACGAACAGCGTCGCAAGGTTGTCGCCAGCGCTATCTCCAAGCGTCCCGGCCTCAAGGTCCATGAATTCTCCTCATTCCCGCCCAGGCTTGAGGATCTGCCCCAGATGCTGGCGCAGGCCTATGAAGTCGTCATCATCGACGTCGACAGCGATCCGGATTATGCCTTCGCTCTTGTCGAGAGCCTGTGCGGTAGCGGCCGCACCTATGTGATGGCCTACTCGGCGAGCGCCGATATGAAGCGGGCTGTCCAGTTCATGCGCGCCGGCGTGCGCGAGTTCTTCACTCTTCCTCTTGATCCGGCTGAAGTCTCCGCCGCTCTCATGCGCGCCTCGACGCGTCGCGTGGAGCCGCCGCCACAGGACGGAAGGAAAATCGGCAAATTGTTCGTCTTCCTGGGCTCAAAAGGCGGATGCGGCGTGACCACGCTGGCGTCGAATTTTGCACTGGCACTGGCTCAGGAGACTGACAGCGCCATTCTCCTCATCGATCTCGGTCTACCGCTCGGGGACGTGGCCATCAATCTCGGCATTAAAACCGAATACTCCATCGCCACGGCTTTGGAGAAGCCCAATCGCCTGGATGCCAATTTGCTCTCCACGCTCGTCTCGAAGCACAGCTCGGGACTATCGGTGCTGCCCGCGCCGACCGATTTGACCGACGTGCAGGCCACCACGGAGGCGGTTGACAAGCTTTTGAAGGTCACGCGCGACATCTACGATTATGTCGTGGTCGACGCGGGATCGAGAATCGACCTGATGGACTCCAGTTTGTTTGAAGAATCCGGCATCATCTATCTCGTCACCCAGGTGGGAATCTCGGAGATGCGGACCGCCAACCGCATGATCGTGAAGTATTTCGCGCAACGCGACGAGAACCTGCAGATTGTCATCAACCGTTACAAGACCAGCGACGCAGTCTTTGATGAAGCTCAGATCGCCAAAGCCCTCACGCGGCACGCGCAGTGGAAGATTCCCGATGATTACGCGGCGGCGCGCAGAACGCGCGAGACCGCCAGTCCAATGGTGATGACCGACTCCGAGATCTCCCAGGCCATCCGTCTGATGGCCAAAACCGCCGCCGGCATGCTCCCGGAGAGGAACGAAAAGAAAGGCTTCTTCAGCTTTCTGCGGTGAGAAAAGCAGGGACCGAGGGACCAAGGGAACAAGGGACCAAGGGAGTAAGGGAAC
>Ga0224554_1001459_pt1 | contig 14876 bp, 14 predicted proteins | sample 714S22024metaG_FD_180666 | JGI IMG/M metagenome (GOLD analysis project Ga0224554, IMG submission 180666) | Peat soil microbial communities from Stordalen Mire, Sweden - 717 S2 20-24 | ecosystem: Environmental > Terrestrial > Soil > Wetlands > Peat | place: Sweden: Norrbotten County, Stordalen...
GAAGGAACTGCATTCCGAGTGGCGCGCGCCGTGGAAGCAGCGGAGTTGTAGGAGCAAGAGATATGAGCAAGAGCCTTAGATTATTGGTGGTTGTTTTAGGAATGTTGGCGACGGCAATGGCAGTTCAAGCGGCACCGCGCAAAGGGCATATAGTCGTTCTGGGCGCGGCCAAGCGCGTGCCTTACACGAAGACCGGTGATCCGGCCGGTGCGGCCACCGGGGAAGATACCCTCAAAATCCGCGCGCTCCTTGTCGACACTGTGTTGAAAGAATGGACGACGGGCGATGCACACGACGTAACGGACCGCACCTTTGTCGTGCGCCGCGCGATTCGCATCAATGACTCGCTCCCCGGTGACAAATTGGGTCAATGGGTTTGGCAGCGCGGGCCGTGGCTCATGGTGGACCGGGTGACTGGCCGTGTGTCGGCACTCAAGCTGCCGGATTACGACCCGGGCGTGAGCCACGTAACTTGGTTTCGCGATTACGGAGCCTATTGCGGAGTGACGGCCACTGGCAAGAGCCTTTATGCGGTGGTGGCGCAGATCGCCGCCCGCAAGCCTGTGCTGGCCAAGAAGTTGGCGGCATTTGATCCTGAAAATCATCCCGACCCGGCATGCGATGCGCCGGATTGGCAGCGCGAGCCCCTGCGTATCACGTTTCACCCCTCCGGCAAGGACGCAGTGGGCTACGACATTCTTCCGGGGTCGGCGGTGCTTGTCGAGGACTCGGGAGACGACGCGGAGACCCCAGCCGCAACCCCGGGTGTCAAGGCAAATTAGCAGGAGACCTCGACAACATCGCAGCGCGAAAACGGAATCAGTCTACGACCAGTTGCGTAATGGCGAGGTGGCGCACGGACCCTTGTGCGGCGGGGCAGATTCCTGGCGCGCGCGCGGAACTGCTTGGCCTCGATCGGCTCGGAATATCCAACACGACGAGGCACCGACTGCAAGCGGCTGGTGACCTATGTCGAGATCGACCGTTGCGCCAATGGGTGCCGCACTCGCATTAGTGTCTGATCTGCTTGTGTAGATTCCAGAGTGTCCACAGCATGAACCCTACTGCCAGCGCTGCCGGGACAAGCCATAGAACTTCCAGTTGGAATTGAACGGTCAAGGGGCACCTCCCCGGGCGTTCTTCGTTGAACGGCCTGGGGCAAATTTCAGTCCGGCGCCGGAGCGGAGAGCGTTCTGCTTCCATAGGAAACCTAAGGCGGTAAAGAAGGAGTAGGGAAGGTGTAAAGGCTTTATAAATGGATGGGCGAGTTCTGGCCTCCTTGACATGCGACAGGCCGCGCGTATCTTATCTTTCTAGGCATTCTTTTGGGAACCGGGCGGAAAGGCATGGACTGAACGGTGTATTTCCGTGTCCGGGGCGTCAAAGGAAAGCTGTGTCGAACAGGAAGCAGAAGGCAGTAGGGTTTCAGACACGGATGCCTGCACGGGACGGGACTCAGGTTCCCTCCATGCGGCGATCTGGCCCTCCTTCCAGAGCCTGGGCCGGTTTGAACCGCGGCCAGGATCATTCCCGGAGACAAATTTAACGATCGGGCTCCCCGCGTAAGGCTGGGTGTGCCTTTGTCCTGAACGGCGGCGAACCAGCGGCTGTGGGACGAGCAAAGGATGAGTGTGGCGACGAGTTTCGCATTTTTTTTGGCTGGTCCGGCAGGACCCGGTGGAAACAACATAACGGTACTTTTGCCGCTGCTGTTAATTCCCGTGCTTTACCTGGTGATGATCCGCCCGCAACAGAGGCGGCAAAAACAGTGGCAAGCGATGCTGGGTTCCATCAAGACCGGCGACCGGGTCACGACGGCCGGAGGAATTCGGGGAATCATCCTTTCGATCAAAGACGATTCGATCATTATTCGTGTGGCTCCCGACAACCTTAAACTGGAAGTGGCCAAGAGCGCGATTGCCTCCGTCACCCAGGAAGACGTCTCGGGGTCGTAGCGAGCGCTTCCGGATCTTCAAGCCCCGGGGCGAATTTTTTTTGCGATTTGAACTAGAGAAACGGAACCATGAAGAAGAATCTCAAGAACAAGGTTGCACTGATTGTTGCGGTGCTGCTGGTTTGCCTGTACGGAATCTTTGGAATCCCCTCCGGCGTGAGCGGCAAAGCCCTTATGGATGCGCTCAGCAGCCGGATTCACCTCGGTCTTGATCTCCGAGGCGGAGCCCACTTGATTTTGCAGGTTGTGGTGTCTGAGGCGGTGAGTGCGGAGACCGACAACACGGTTGGCCGGATTCAGCAGGACCTTAAAGCTGCCAACCTCACGTTTTCGCAGGTGTACAAGCCTGACCCGAACAAGCCGGAGGCCATTCGCGTTGAGGGCGTACCGCAGGCCAGCGTGAGCGCTGCCCGCTCGCTGCTTGATACCAAGTATTCCAGCGAGTACGATCTCGCTGGTGGTGGTTCGGACTCGAGCTTTGTACTCACCATGAAACCGCTGGTCGAAAAGGCCCTTGAAGACAAGACCGTCCAGCAGGCTATCGAGACGGTGAACGATCGCGTGAATTCGCTCGGCGTGAGCGAGCCGAAGGTTGCGCCCTACAGCCTGGGCGCCGATCAGATCCTGGTTGAGCTGCCGGGCATCAGCGATCTCGACCGGGTGAAGACCATCATCCAGTCGACGGCGCGTCTTGAGATCCACGCGGTTGTGGGTGGACCCTTCCAGGATGAGGCTGCCGCGCTCGCCAGTGTTGGTGGCGCGCTGCCGTCTGACGAAGAAATGGTTCATGGTTCCGGAGCTCTGGCTACTGGTTCCGATGCGGACAGCGTTTATGTGCTTCAACGAGTTTCAGTCGTGGCCGGAAGCGATTTTCGGTCCGCGGATCCCGGAACAGATCAGAACGGTCTGAGGGACGTGCGATTCACGCTGACCAACGAAGCCGGCGACAAGTTCTACGACTATACAAGCGCCAACGTAGGCAAGAGCATGGCGGTCGTCATGGGCGGGCGCGTTCGCGAGGTAGCGAACATCAAGAGCGCAATCCGTGACAGCGGCGAGATTGAAGGAAGCTTCTCTCCCGAGGAAGTTGAAATCCTGTCGAAGATGTTGCGTACGGGAGCCCTGCCTGCATCGCTGAACTATCTTGAAGACCGCACGGTGGGCGCGTCTCTGGGGGCTGACTCAATCCGCGCAGGCGTAACGGCGGCCATTGTGGGCGTATTGGTCGTCATGGCCTTCATGCTTGTCTATTACCGGAGCTCAGGCATCAATGCGGACCTGGCGCTGTTCCTGAACCTGGTTATCCTGCTCGGCTTTATGGGTTTCTCCGGTGCCACGCTCACGTTGCCTGGTATCGCCGGAGTCATTCTCACCATTGGTATGGGCGTGGATTCAAACGTGCTGATCTTCGAGCGAATCCGCGAAGAAATCAGGGCGGGCAAGGCCGCATCGGCCGCCGTGGACCAGGGCTTTGCGCATGCTTGGGTCACCATCGTCGACACGCACGTGACCACGATTGTTTCGGCGGCTATTCTCTTTCTGTTCGGAAGCGGACCAGTGAAGGGCTTTGCCGTCACGTTGACCTTCGGTCTTGCGGCAAACCTCTTTACGGCGGTCTACGTGTCGCGAGTCATCTTCGAGGCCCATTTGAACAGGCTGAAGCCCGGCGAGATGGTTTCCATTTAGAAGCAGTGATTGGGGAATTGAGAATTGCGGCTGGGAGCCGGTGCGCTCCAGCCTGAAAAGAAGGGAAGAGAACCAGTGGAATTGTTTCACGGCGTAAATGTGGATTGGCTCGGAAAGAAATGGTACTTTCTGGCCTTTTCGATGATTTTCAGTGTTGCCGGCATTGTCTCGATGTCTATGCACTGGGCGCACACCGGCTACCCGGTGCCGCTCGGTGTTGATTTCCGTGGCGGCACCGAAGTGCAGGTCAAATTTGCCCAGACCCCGGACGTCGGTCAGATCAGGGCGGCCACCGTGGCAGCCGGCATCAAGGATGCCACCGTTGTGATTTACGACGTGCCCAGCGCCAACGAAGTGCTCATCAGCTTGCCTGAGCGGACGCTCAGTGAGAACTCACTCGATACGGGCCGTCAGCAGATTGTGAGCGCGCTGCAGGCTCACTACGGCAACCCATTCGATGCAGCTACCGGTGTGAAAGTTGACGTGGTGGGCCCGACCGTTGGTAGGCAGCTTGAACGGCAGGCCGGGTTGGCAACGCTCTACTCGATGCTGGGCATGCTGATTTATCTCTGGTTCCGTTTTCAATTGATCTACGGGGTTGCCGCGGTTGTCGCTTGCTTCCACGACACGCTGATCACGGTTGGAGCCTTTGCGTTGACAGGCCAGGAGATCAGCCTGACCGTCATTGCCGCCATTCTCACGCTGGTTGGCTACTCGATGAACGACACGATTGTTGTGTTCGACCGCATTCGGGAGAATCTGCGCCTGAGCCGTCGCGAGCCGCTTCCGGATCTGGTCAATCGAAGCATCAATCAGACCCTGAGCAGGACTGTGCTGACTTCGGGCTTGACCTTCCTGACCGTGCTTTCGCTCTATATATTTGGCGGTCCGGTCCTGAAGGGCTTTTCATTTGCGCTTGTCGTGGGTATTCTTATCGGTACCTATTCGTCGATTGCCGTGGCAGCTCCCATGTTGGTCGCCTGGCAGGAGTGGCGCGGCGAGCAGGGCAAGGCAGCGGCCTTGCCGGCTGCGAAGCGAGCGAAAGGTTGAAAATACCGGGGTTTCCGAGTACCTCCAGTGGGTTCTTGAGGAAATGTTTATCGGGGCACGCTGGGTGGGACCCAAGGCGTTGGGTGCGGTGCAGGCAATAGGGCAGGGAGTTGAAATTGCACCAGTTTTGCAGCAGGTTTTGCAGGTGAGCCGTAGTTCTGATAAGGTGAACACGCTTCTGTAGGACGGTTTTAATGCACGGGAACATTTGCGGTTCTCGCGGTGTCTAATTAGAAGTAACCAACACTCGATTCGAGGCTGGCCATGTTTGAAGATTCCACGTTTGAATCCGGAGGAAGGATCAAGACCAAGAGCGGTCGTTGGATGATGTTTACGGGCATCATCAATGGTTCGATTCTGATTTTGCTCATCCTCATCCCGCTGATCTATCCTGAGGCGCTGCCCAAGGGCGCCATGCAGACTTTGCTGTTTGCCCCGCCCCCTCCGCCCCCTCCGCCCCCCCCGCCGCCTCCGCCCGAAGTTGTGCACGTTGTCCATGTTCAGTCGGAAATGATGAACAATCAGCTCACGGCGCCAACCCGCATTCCACACAACATTGTTCAGGTCGCCGAAAAGGAAGCGCCCACCTCCAGCATCGGCGTGGCCGGAATGGAAGGTTTGGGTGGCAGCAGCGCAACGGACTCCCTGTTCGCAAATAAGGGGCCCAAGGTGCAGGCCGCAGCTCCCAAGAAGGTGAGCATCTCGGCCGGCGTCATGGTCGGCATGCTGTTGCAGAAAACCCAGCCCATTTACCCCCCAATCGCAAAGGCCGCGCGCGTTTCCGGTACGGTGGTTCTTCAGGCCACCATCTCGAAGACAGGCCAGATCGAGGGACTTCACGTGATCAGTGGCCCGGCCATGTTGCAACAGGCGGCCATGGACGCGGTGAAGACTTGGCGCTACAGGCCCTACCTGCTGAACAACGAGCCGGTAGAAGTTGAAACCACGGTGAACGTGATCTTCACCCTTGGTGGATGATGAAACCACTGGCTCCCTGGCAGTTTCTGACCGGGGAGCTTTGCTATTGACCTGAATGCGAATCCGGAAACGAGCCGCATTCCCAGCAACCGTAAGGTAGTCTTCAGTTCACAAGAAACTCCTTAGGAGGAACGATTCAGTGATTCTCGCTCAACTCGCACATTTCGCTTCGCACACGGTCAGCAGCCTGGCACTTTTCCAGGATGAGCAGACAGTCAGCTTCAGCCCCATGGGGCTGTGGGATCATATGGGATGGTTGGCCCGCTGCGTGGCCATCCTCCTCTTCATCGAGTCGATCTGGTCGCTGGCTGTCATGATCGACCGTTACCTGTACTTCTCTGCTGCCCGCAAGCAGTCGCGCGAGTTCGCGCCCAAGGTTGCCGGCGCGCTGAAGGACAGCAAGCTCGAAGAGGCGATCAAGATCGCCGATCGCAACAAGAAGTCCCATCTGGCCGAGGTTGTGACCGCTGGCCTGCAGGAGTTCCGCGCTTCCGGGGGCACCGCCACCGAGGAGACCATTGCGAGCTCAGGCCGCGCGCTGGAGAGGGCTGAGGCCATCGTCCACGCCAAGCTGAAGAGGGGCCTCTCGGTGCTGGCGACCATCGGCGCAACGGCGCCCTTCGTCGGACTGTTTGGAACGGTCGTCGGCATTCTGAACGCCTTCCAGCAGATCGCTACCCAGAAGACTTCGGGCATCGGCGCAGTCGCCGGCGGTATTTCCGAAGCACTCGTCACCACGGCGTTTGGTCTGCTTGTGGCCATCCCTGCCGTTATGGCGTTCAACTACTTCACCGGGCGCGTTGAAGCATTCGACGTGGAGATGGACAACAGCTCCAGCGAACTCGTCGACTACTTTATCAAGCAGAGCCACAAGCGCTAAGCGAAGCGGCTGTCGGTTCGAGCGAGAAGCTGAACGGGCAGGAGCGTCTCATAAGCTCCTGCCCCACAGTTTCCCCCTCTTGCAGGCGGGCTGTTAACCAGAGCGAAGCCGGAAGGGATCCGGCAAAATTTTAAACTCGCACGGAGCCCCGACTATGGGAATTGCAGTACGTGACCTCAGCAAAGCCGTCAGTTCCAACATCAACGTCACGCCGATGGTGGACGTGATGCTGGTGCTGCTGATCATCTTCATGGTTATCACGCCCATGCTTCAAAACAAGGTAGCCATCGACATGGCCAAGGTGGACAATGCGGTGGCCATGCCCGACGCCGACAAGGAAGATGCGATTGTCGTTGCCGTTACCCGCGATGGTGGGTTATTCCTTGGGCAGAACCGGGTCTCTCCGGACCAACTTGGTCCCATGGTTCGCGACAAGCTGGCCGATAAGCCTGGCAAGACGATCTATGTTCGCGCGGACGCGCGGGCGCAGTACAAGGCGGTTGAAGACGCCATCGACGACGTGCGTACGGCCGGCGTGGATGAAGTGGGCTTATTGACGCAGAAAAAGGAAGGTAACCTCTCGGGCGGAGAGTAGGCCCGGTGGTTGCGTTGTCCTTTAACGATTTTGCAGTAATCGAGGAGTTTTAAGCCATGGCAATGTCAATGGGAGGCGGGGGAGGCTACTCGTCCGACATCAATGTAACGCCCATGATCGACGTCTTGCTGGTGCTGCTGATCATCTTCATGGTCATCGTGCCGGTGACTCCCAAGGGTCTGGATGCGCTGGTACCTCAGCCACCCAAGGATCCGCAGAAGCAGCAGCAGCCCAACGACCGTACCATTGTCGTCCAAGTCCTGTATCGCCCCGGCGCACCACCGGCGTACAAGATCAATGAGACTGATGTGGCCAAGGCCGATTTGCTGCCTAAGCTGACCGAGATCTACGCCAATCGCGCAGAGCGCGTGATGTTCGTCAAGGGCGACGACGATCTGAACTTCGCCTACGTCGCCGACGTAATCGACATTGGCCGCGCGGCCAACGTGGATCACATCGGATTGATGACGCCAAAGATTCAGGCCGGACAATAACCGAGCTCAGCCATGCGTCTTCCTCGAGGAGGGAGACGCAATCGGCACTGGCTTTTCGCGGCAGGCGTCGAGCATCAGCAGGCTGAGTTGAACGGGGATTCCGGCTGGAGGGGGAGGACTTGGGATTGCATAGATATCTCAGGTTTTCCGGTATAGTCAGGCCTGCCCGGAAGTGTTAACCCCGGGCGGTAGTAGGAGTACAATTTTTCAATCCTGGTTTCGGTTGCTCCCACCCGCAGCCAGCTTCAATAGATTCCAGGCGCGCAACCGATAGGCACTCGCCTGAAGGAGAAGGATACGAACATGAATGGACCCGCACGTATTACGGCGTTCGCGATTACCCTTGCCGGCATGGTGCTTTCCATGAGCGGGTGCGACCAGCTCAAGGCCCGTGACCAGTTGAACAAGGGCGTGGAAGCGTACAAGAGCGCCCATTACGAAGAGGCGATCGGTCACTTCCAGAATGCGACGCAGCTTGACCCAAATCTGCCCATGGCAAAGACCTATCTGGCCACAGCGTTGGCGCAGAATGTGGTCCCGGGATTGAACACCGCGGAGAACCTGAAGACGGCCCAACAGTCTATTGACATCTTCAAAGAGGTTCTTGCCAAAGACCCCACCGATGTCAACAGCTTGAAGCAGGTTGCCGGTATTTACTTCAGCATTGCAAATCCAAGCGACAATGCGAAGTGGCTCGACAATCTGGGTAATGCCAAGATATGGCAGGAGAAGGTTCTTGCGGTTGATCCAAAGGATCCCGAGGCGGCTTATACGGTCGGCGTGATCGACTGGATGGAAGCCCATGCAAATCTTCTTTCGGCTTTGCAGGGCGCGGGGATCAACGACGACGGCAATGGCAATCAGAAGGCTCCCAAGAAACTGATGGAACCGCTGAAGGCACAGAATGGTCCGCTGGTGGACGAGAGCCTGAAGTACCTGAATCAGGCCGTCGAGAACCGGGCCAACTACGAAGAAGCCATGACCTATCTCAACCTGGATTACAGGGCGAAGGCGAACGTTGACTTCGGCGATCCGGCTGCCGTGAAGGCTGATCTTGCAGCAGCGCAGGACTGGACATCAAAGGCGATGAGTACCCGCAAAGCTAACGAAGAAAAGAAAAACGCTGGCCCAGGCGGCATCACCATGGACTCGAGTGGCAACCTAAAGTAATCGTTGCTCAACCGCATGCAAACTCCGGCGGCCTCCACCATTGGTGGGGGCCGCTTTTCTTCTGTCCTATGGCTAAAGGCCGGGATACAAGGGGGCTTAAAGAGTCTGGCGGCCTCTTGCCGGGAGCGCTGAGGTTCTTGAATCCTGGGTGTGCTCACTACGAGACGTGTCCAACCTGCGGGAAATCGCACTAAATCTGATGAACTTCAGAGCGTGCTTCAAGGCCCTAATTACGCGGTAAAGCTGTTCCATTGACCCCGAACACGTCGGCTTAGATACCACGATTTGTGGCGAAAAAAACGACAGGATTCGGCCGGAAATCCATTTGGAGCCGGGGGCGACGAATTCGGTGTTGCAGCATAGATGGTCTTTGACCAAATCGGCTCAAGAGAGCTCACCGGTCGGTGTCACGAAGCTACCGCGCTGTGGTTTGCATCCCATTGCCACTGGTTGTAATCCTGCCGCATTTTGCTTTTCAGCAGCTTTCCCGTGGATGTGTGCGGAAGCTCTGGGACAAAGACAAATGCGTCCGGGACTTGCCAAGGCGCGAAGGTTCGCTCGAGGAATGAGCGCAGATCAGACGGCACCACTGTGTGATTCTCTCTGAGGACCACCAGAGCCAGTGGGCGTTCCTGCCACTTGGGGTGGGGCACCGCAATGACAGCGGCCTCGCGGACGGCTGCGTGGCCCACCAGCGCATTCTCGATGTCGACCGAGCTGATCCACTCGCCACCAGATTTGATGAGGTCTTTCAGGCGGTCGGTGATCTTGACGTACCCTTCGGCATCAATGGTGACTACGTCTCCAGTGCGAAACCATCCTTCGGTAGTCCACTTGTCAGCCTGTTCAAAGCCGAAGTAGCTGGCCGCTATCCAGGGTCCGCGCACTTCCAGCTCGCCAGAGGTTTCCCCATCCCAGGGGATCTCGCCTTCGTCACCGATGGCGCGCACCTGAATGAATGGCAGCGGGAGCCCCTGGCGGGCGCGCAACGTGTACAGTTCGTCGCTCGGCATTGCTTCCATGCCCGGTTTCGTCGTGCAGACGGTGGCGACTGGTGTGGTTTCAGTCATGCCCCAGGCCTGAAGTGCATGAATGCCCAACTTGTCGAACCTGCGGAGCATCGATTCAGGAGCTGCTGCTCCGCCAATTGCAACGCGCAGCGCAGTGGAAAGATTCCAACGGCCGGGATTCTTTTCAAGCGCATCCAGTACGCCCATCCAGATGGTGGGAACTCCGGCAGTGAGCGTCACCCCCTCATCCTGCATGAGGTCAAGCAGGGCATGGGGCTGCAGGTTTCTGCCGGGCAACACCTGCCTGCTTCCATTCATCACAGCGGCATAGGGCAGGCCCCAGGCGTTGACGTGGTACATGGAGACGACCGGCAGAATCGTGTCATTGCGGCTGATGTTCAATTGATCGGGCAGAGAGATTGCGAACGAATGGAGCGCAATGGCGCGGTGCGAATAGACAACGCCCTTGGGCCTGCCGGTAGTTCCTGAGGTGTAGCACATTGCGGCGGCGTCCACTTCCTCGAGAAGCGGATACTGCGGGTCGTCGCCTGCTTCCTTGAGAAACGCCTCGTAGGATTCCGTTCCTTCAGGCAGTGCGCTGCCGCGGGTGACTACGAAGACACGCTCGCACTTGACACGCGATTTTACCTGCTGCCACACATCGAGGAGCACATCCTCGACGATCAGGAACCGATCCCCGGCGTGGTTCATGATGTAGGCGAGTTCGTCAGGGTGTTGGCGCAGGCTGAGGGTGTGCACGACGGCTCCCATGGCGGGGATACCGAGGTAGGCCTCAAGATGCTCATGGCCATTCCAAAGAAGAGTGGCAACCCTGTCTCCTTCGCGGATGCCGGCACGGCGGATCGCCGTTGCGAGCTGACGCGAGCGCACGAGAAGATCGGCATTCGTATACCTGTGGCGAGGACCATCGGGAAGAGACGACACGATTTCAACGCGCGGAAACAGCCTGCCCGCCCGTTCCAGCATGCTGGTGATCAAGAGCGGGGACGCCATCATCGTAGACTGCATGGAACCTCCAATGCGCAAGAGTGCTTTCTGTCGAGGTCGCGTGCCGGCTGGCGCAGTGGCCCGGGAGGAAGGGAAGATACCGGCGGGTCAAAGAAGTATAGAGCAGCGAAAGGAGAAGTCGCCATCCCAAAATGCCTCCCTGTTCCCGGGAGGCGATCTCACGGGGTGGGCGGCGCGAATTCGGAATCAATTCCGGGGTGACCCCGTTGCGTGGCGAGGGGCCAGGTGGAACTCGCAGGGCTGAACCATGTCGGAGTTTTCTATCTCAACGTATTCTTGCCCGTGTATGATTGGGGCGACCCAGCAGGGCCCCCCTTGCGCTGCGTCAAAAAACCAAATCACAATTGAACGAAAGAGGAGACGCCGATGGTGACTGTTGTTCGTACAGGTGCAATTGCACCTGGCAAGACCGCAGAGGCTTTAACATTCGCACACCAAATCTCAAAGCTCATCAAAGAAAAGCACGGCGTTACGATTGAATTGCTGGTTCCAGTCGGCGGGAATCCGGGCCGAATTGCTTTCAAATCGAACTACCAAGGCCTGGGCGAATGGGAGACTCTCTCGGCAAAGCTCCTGGCCGACGCTGATTACCTGGCGGCAATCACGAGCAATAGCGCTGTTTTCCTGCCTGGATCGATCAACGACGAAATCTGGCGGACGCTCTGAAGTGAGATCGTTGCCAGAGAAACCATTGAGGCACGCGCTCCCCACGCGCGCTTCGCACCTTTGCCATTCACTCTCTGCTCGCCTCTTGGCGGAGAACTTTTTCCTTCGTGAAATGCGCATTCCGCGCATGGCGAGGGGCAGGATGTCGAGATCGGTCTCTCAAAATTCCAGCGGGGTCGTTGGATGAACGGTCAACCGGAAGCAGCGCCAAAAGGGGGAAACTTTTCAGTTGGCGACAATACAACCAGGACCCCAGGGCCGGGCCGCGTCGGCCTCGAAAACTTGAGCCTCACTTTCGTTCACTGAGACTCAAGTTAGGGTTTGGCCGTAATCCCGCAGAAGGTGCTTTATTGCCACTGGCAGTCCTGCACTTGTGACAGAACAGAGATCTCGCGAAACTATGCCTCCAGTCGAATCAAACTCGTTGACACGCCGCCTTGTGACAGAAGTGTATGCACTCTGATGGTGGAGACGCATACACACTGGTGCTCTTCCAGGGCGTACTTCGCGCGTTCCATATCGACCTTCTTCTTGGCCGCGAACCTTTTGCTGACCTGATAACAAGCTGAGGAACGGGCCTCGAGGTACTCGCTGAGCCCGGCTTCAAAAGCTCGTGCCAAGTCAATACAGATTGGGCACTCCATATCTACTCCCTTCCAGCGTTCTGCTGGACAAACCAAAGCATCGATGCAGCCGTGATTCAAAAACTGCGTAAGATTTCGATCAAAGTGATTGGCAAGCCAGGGAAAGAATGTTCACCTGTGAAGTCTTCGACAAAAGTCAGGCTGCCAACCCATGGTATGTCCGGCTTATTCTCTGAAAAACTGGCTCGATGGGCTTGTCCCACTGGCCTGAACGACGTCCGGCTCTGTTTTCGACTCACTGGTAGACCCTTGTTTGCATCGCGAGTCTTGCGGAGACTCTTCATTTGGTTCTCCCAGTCATCCAATGTTCCAACCTCAGTTGGGCGCCAATCTGTTGGAAGTGTGGGTCCACTTTCATTTCGCGATTCTCACCCAGTGCTCAGATAATTGCGATGAACCAAAGGTGGGAGAATCCGTCAGGTAAATAGGAACGTCATCCCAGCAAGAGACTGCGGTTGCTTGCTGCTTAAGACTGAAGGCAAGATTGTAAGTCCGGCATACATACCCAAAAAGTGCAAAAGATGCGTGGAATCATACTCTCGCGATGAAGGGATTTCAGTGCAGCGGGCCACTCTTCGCAGGCTACTCCCGCATCACCTTCTGCCCGGACATTCCGGTGTGGAAACGAAGGGGGGCGACGACACTCACGCGATGCGGGTTTAACCTCAACAGGTGAGGTCTGCGTGCCCATGCGCTTAAATCCTGAGCGGCTTGCGGATTGGTACTATTATGGCGATCTAAAGTATTGAAAGCTTCAGCGAATTGCTGTTGACGCGTTCGAAGAGGACTATGACGGCCGCTGTATTGAGGTTGTGACGAGCCAGAAGGTTCGAGGTCCCGAGTGATCGGAAGGCGGGAGAGAACAGAGATCACGGGTCGGCCTGAAAAAATCGGATAGTCTCCTCCGGGAAGGATACCGATCATGTCGCTGAGCAAACGGTTGCTGTTCGCAATACTGTTCGCGATCGTTGCCGTGGCGGAGCCCGGAAGTTACAAGGCGGAAGTCCCTCGGAAGCAAGTCCAAGGCCTGATCGCTGTTCCCCAATTCCCGCCTCATTCCACGTCCACCGTCCGAAACCCCAGCCCATACAGTAGAGCGGTCACACTGGTTCGCGCATTCTGTCGCGCCTTCTCCAGAATCCCGTCGTCAAGTGCCGCCTGCGCAATTTGCTGTTCGGCAGTCTGGCGAACCTCCGACTCCAGGTTCGGGTCGGTCGGAACCAGTAGGCCCGTCGTCCTGGAATACACGCGGGTCCGGCCGTTATCGATCCGCGTCGTCAGAATCTGCGCCGCCGGCAAACGGACATGCACCGTATCGCCGTTGACCTGCACATCGCCTGCCTTGAACTGGCCCAGGTCGATGCCGGCAATCACCTCTCCGTGAGCCACTAGCAGCAGCTTGTCGCCGGCCAGAAAGTCAGGCAGGTAAGCGCTCTGCCGGCCGCCTTCCACGATCTTGTCCAGCGAATATTCGACGGTCTCCAGCCTGGAGAGCTGCCTAATTTTCTCCACGACCGTCGGAGACGACACGTCGAACCGGGCCGGACGGCCAGTGACAAACCCCGCAACCCGATCCCACAGCCCGGCATGCGCCACTCGCGCAAACCCGATCATCGCAAGCAACCCGAGCACGACGCCGGCGCCGAGTGCGGCGACATACAGAAGGCGGCGCCCTCTCCGCCTTGACCCCAACTGCGTCTCCGCGGAATGGCCGCTGGCTGTCATAGCTATTAATGTACTCCGCAAGGTATGAGCGGCGGAGCAAGAATAGACCGCCTGGGCAGGGATCACAGCCCGGGCGGTCGACCTTCGAACGAGTGCTTACTTCGAGGGAGTTACTACATCCACCACTTTGTACAGCACGGTGTGCTCAATCGTGCAAAATTTTCCATGCTGCGACATCGTGGTGCCGAAATCCGCGTCCGGATGCACCTTCTTCCAGGCGCTCATAATGCTGTCGTAATGGTGGACGAACGCATCCCAGCTCGGGAATATATCCACGGTGCTCACCGGGGGTTCGTCCTTTGCGCCGCGCGGAAAGACCTGCCGGTTGACTGCCCAGCCGTCTGTGTTTCCATCCTTTACCATCTGTTCGGCCAGCGGCTGCCAATCTTTCTTCTCGAGCGCCACGCACCCGCCAGGATCCGGTGAACTCATCGAGTTGAATTCCAGGTAATCTCCCTTTTTGGCGCCGCCCACCAGCGCCTGGTATTGGGTAATGTTGTCCCAGACCAGCTTGCCCATTTCGTTCAGCTTCGCGCTGTACGCCTCTGCCGTCATGGGGATGTCTGCCTTGCGCAGAGCCATGCCCACGTCTTCTTTGGTCCTCGGCGCGGTGGGCAGGCCGCTGTAGAAGGCGACAAAGACATAGTCGCACTGGGCATCCGTGCCCGCCGGCATCTGGGTTCGCAGCACGAGCGATTGTGCAAAGGTGCCGGAATCCACCAGCGACTGGTTCAGTTTGTGAAGGTCGCCCGCCATCCATTCCTGGGCCGCGGCCGACTGGCCGGGGTTTACCTTTACACACTGAATGTGGTGGTAACCGACTGGGGCCTGTTGAGCGGCAAGTGAAATCGAGAGCGCCGCAACCATGGCGGCACGCAGCAGAATGCGAGGCATGGACATATCTGAAACCTCCGTACAGTTTTTGTGGAATCAGGGGAGTTGGGGAAAGGACAACCGAGGTGTTCAAACGAACATACACCTTCTGCTGTGCAACA
>Ga0224554_1001460_pt1 | contig 14868 bp, 10 predicted proteins | sample 714S22024metaG_FD_180666 | JGI IMG/M metagenome (GOLD analysis project Ga0224554, IMG submission 180666) | Peat soil microbial communities from Stordalen Mire, Sweden - 717 S2 20-24 | ecosystem: Environmental > Terrestrial > Soil > Wetlands > Peat | place: Sweden: Norrbotten County, Stordalen...
CAGACAACTTCCGTCACCCGCGGGCTGCGCTTCACCGCCCATGCCAGCGCGTGTTCGCGCCCTCCCGAGCCAAAAATCAACACTTTCATGGTTGCGTCCCTGCTCTTTCTTGTCGTCCAGGTGCCTGAAAGGTTATCTGAGCAAACCGGGAGTGGGAAGTCAAACGGGTGAAGCGGCAAAGTAGCGGCTCCCCTATACTGATGCGTGGTGCGCCAACGTACTCGGACGCACGAATCAGCAGGAGAGCCGCACGGTGGTCGAGACTCGGATCAAACCGTACTATCAGGAAGTTGCCGAGAAAGCCGCACGGGCCGTCGAATTGCGGCGCTACCGGCGCAACCAGGTCTTCGGACTGGTGCTTGTGGCCCTGGCCATTTTGATCGTGGGCTTGTTGCGGACCAATCCCAAGTGGATTTTTCCGCCGGGGTGGTGGCGGCCGTGAGTCCTGTTCCCGCAAAAACTGACTCACTCGTCGCACTGCTCCTCGGGCCGACGGGCAGCGGCAAGACGGCGCTCTCGCTCGAACTGGGTGAGCGCTTCGGCGGCGAGATTGTCAGTTGCGACTCGGTGGCTGTCTATCGCGGCATGGACGTGGGCACGGCCAAACCAACAAAGGAAGAACGTGCGCGGCTGCCGCATCACCTGATCGATGTGGCCGATCCAGACCAGCCTTTCACCGCGGGCGCGTATAGCCGGGCTGCGCGTGCTGCTCTTCGCGAGATCGCCGGACGGGGCCGTCTTCCCATCGTGACCGGCGGAACGGGACTTTACCTGCGCTCGCTGACCGACGGACTCTTTGCCGGGCCGGAGCGGCAGCAGGAGATACGTGCGCGTCTTGAAAGTAGCCGCGAAAAGCACGGAGAAGGCTGGCTGCATCGGCTGCTTGTGCGGCTCGACCCGGCATCAGCCAAGCGCATCCACGCAAACGACGCCTCCAAGCTGATTCGCGCCATAGAGGTCTGCCTGGCGGCGCGCAAGCCGCTCTCGCAAGTATTGGCGCGCGACCCGCTCACAGGCTTCCGGCTGCTGCGTATCGGCCTCAACCCGCCGCGGCAAGAGCTTTACGCCCGGCTCAACCGGCGCTGCGCTGCGATGTTTGCGGTTGGGTTGGTGGAGGAGACGCGTGGCTTGCTCGCACGCTACGGGCCTGTTAAGGCGCTTGATTCCCTCGGCTACCGCCAGGCACTGGCAGTGCTGGCAGAAACCTTGAGTGAGGGGGCTGCGATCGCTGCGGCCCAGCAGGGCCATCGAAACTACGCCAAGCGGCAGTTGACCTGGTTTCGCCGCGAGCCGGACGTGCATTGGATTGAGGGCTTTGGCGATGAGCCGGAAATCCTGCGCACGGCTGCCGAATTAGTTCAAAACAACCAGTAAGAATCCGCTCCTAAATGGATGGCTGCGAAGTTGCCCCTAAGCGCATCCATTAGACTGGACGATGGAATGAGGCGCTGCGGAAAGACGGCGCGCCCCGGAATGGAGTTTCCCTTGACTGAAAAGACGGCGGCAGAAACGATTTACGATGTGGCGATTATTGGCGGCGGGCCGGCCGGCTACACGGCGGCGATTCGCGGCGCGGAGTACGGGCTCAAAGTCGCGCTGATTGAGAAGTCCGACAAGCTGGGCGGAACTTGCCTGCACGTTGGTTGCATCCCCACCAAAGCCCTGCTCTTCAACGCCGAAATATGGGACCATCTGCAGCATGCCGCCGATTTTGGCATTGGGGGCATCGGAACGCCCACGCTCGACTGGGCTGCCGTGCTCAAGCGCAAGGACGCCATCATCACCAAGCACACCAAGGGCCTGGACTTCCTGATGAAGAAGCACAAGATTGCGCGCGTGGAGGGATTCGGCCGACTGACCGGCCCGGCGCGCGACGGCATGCATACGGTCGAGGTCACTCCGACGAGCGGAGAAGTTAGCCTGGTGAAGGCGAAAAACGTGATTCTGGCCACCGGCTCCGAGGCCAAGCTGCTGCCAGGGCTCAAGGCAGACGACCGCATTCTGACCAACATCGAAATCCTCGCCATCGACCAGGTTCCCAAGTCGCTGATCGTCATTGGCGCGGGTGCTGTGGGTATGGAGTTTGGCTCGCTCTTCCGTACCTTTGGCTCTGAAGTCACCATCCTCGAATTCTTGCCGCGCGTGGTTCCGGTCGAGGACGAAGAGATTTCCAAGGAGATTACGCGCCTCTTCAAAAAGCGCGGCATCGATGTGAACACCGGCGCGAAGGTCGAGAAAGTCGAAAAGACCGAGGCCGGCGTTAGGGTGACCTACACCGACTCGAACGGCAAGCCGCAAGTGAAAGAGGCCGAAAAGGTTCTGGTGGCTGTGGGCCGCGCAGGGCGAACCGCCAACATCGGCGTGGAGAAGACTAAGGTCGAGCTCGATCGCGGGCTGGTGAAGGTCAACGACGCGCAGGAGACGGCCGAGCCGGGCGTTTTTGCCATCGGGGACATTGTGGCCGGGCTGCCGCAACTGGCGCATGTGGGCGCGATGAGCGGCATGATCGCCGTGGCGAAGATCGCCGGCCGCACCTTCCGCCCCGTGCGGCGCGACCGCATCCCCGGATGCACTTATACCGAGCCGCAGATCGGGTCAGTTGGCTTAACGGAAACGCAGGCCAAAGAAAAAGGCTATGAAGTGAAGGTGGGCAAGTTCCCGTTCGCCGGTAACTCGAAGGCCACTATCCTGGGCAGCCACGACGGCTTTGTGAAGGTGGTCGCCGATGCAAAATACGGCGAGATTCTCGGCGTCCACATCCTCGGCCCGCAAGCTACGGAGCTTGTCGCCGAGGCGGTCGCGGTGATAGAGCTGGAAGGCACAGTGGAGGAACTGATGTTCACCATCCACGCACACCCCACGCTGGCCGAGTCGCTGCTCGACGCGTACGGCGCCGTCGAGGGAATGGCAATCAACGCGTGAGGATCGAGGTCCACGCACGTTGGCGAATTTATTGCTGGCTTTTGTTTGAATCAGAGTAAACCTCGAAGGAGCCTTCCGCAATTTTTTCGCCATCTACATAGAGTTCTACGCGGTACGTGCCCGGAATAAAGGTGCCACCTTTGGAACTTCCATACCCACGATAGTGACTGGAAGTCTTCCATTCCGGATGAATCTGCGCTTTCCATGTGCTTTCGTGTACTTGTTTCCCGTCTGGTCCATACCAAACAGATTTGAGTACGAATTTTACCGCTTTTTGCAGAAATGGATGCGCAAGAACTAGTTCGTAGTTGACGTAGCGGGTCTTTTCAGAATCAAACCGCGTTGCGTAATGTCGCTCCCACAAAGGAGGCGCGTCGAAGTCGCTTTCAAAGAATCGCACTCGTTCTACGGTCCCGATCTTCTTTTGAATTTCTGGAATTTGATCAATCGGGGCGGCCTTCGCGCCTTGGGGTGCGTTAGCTGGCGCTATGTCCTTCGGTGGAATCTGGATCGCCGAGGGCAAGAGTAGATAAGCGTCGCAGCCGCCTCCATACGATGAGCACATAAGGCGAACTTCGCGCAGGAGGCGCGCCGTTGAGCCGTTCGGCATGGGAAACGGAAAATGGCGCGTCAGGAGCGTAGATTCCATGGAAACAAACTCTTTGTCGCCAAACAGGAGGTAGGCCTTCACTGGTTTTTCCGGCTCGTAGGCCAAGGTGAATAGTGCCTCTCCGTTGAGTTTGCTGGTTAGGGTGAAGCCTTTAACTTCGTTCTCCTTGCCTAACTCGGCGCCCAAGCTGCCGTTGTATTGGCCATGGTTAAGCGCGGTGGCCGTCAAGGGCTTGCCCGCCAGTTTCTCGTAACTCGCGGCAATCTGGTCACCCACCTTGTAGTTAGAGTAGAAAAGCCTGTCGACTAAATCGTTCCTTCCAGCGGTGCTCACGCTAGCGAGCTCGTAAATGTGCATCGCGTCGGTCTTGTCGCCCTTGGCCTCCAGCAGTCGGCCAAGTTGGTACCCGATCATCTGATCCTGGCTCAGTTGCCAGGCGGCGCGCAAGTAATTCTCGGCAGTAGGCAGATCTTTGACTTCCGGCGCTGCCCATCCCCTGGTAGACCAGGCATGGGCCAGCAATTGCGTCCAGTAGAGCGAGTCTGCATCATCGGGATATAGCTGCAGTGTCTTTGCTTCGATCGCTTCCACAGCCTGCCGGGAAAGATCGACGGCCTTAGCGAGGTCAACAGCGCCGGCCGGCGGGGCCGCGACAAGAATCGCCAATGCATCGCGCAGGGGTTGAGTGATTGCCGAAGCGGAAACGAAGCGGAAAACGATCTGGTTCTCGTCCATCCGCGTTCGTTCGGGCGGGGTCATTCCGCTAATCTTGCTCTGCCAGTTTTGCGCGATGGCCTGATCGATCGGAGAAATTAGAGTCTGCCGGTTCCAGTCTTCAAATACTCCCCGACGAAAAGCAAGATACTTCTCCCACTGCTCGATCGGAACCTTTGTTTTCTTCACAATAAGAGCCCGGTCCGCGGTGAAGACGCCGTTCTTGAAACTGTATTTCGAGTGGTATTCGAGCCAGTCCTCTTTAAGATCGGAACCTTCGGGCGGGACCATGGACCAGCCTGTCGGCAACTCCATCGTGGCGTGATAGACGGTCTCGCCAGTAGAGCCGAGAGCCGGATCGTCAGCCGGCTTCTTCTCCTTCACTCCCGGCGCCAATTCTCCGCCCATCGGCGGCAGAGGAGGCGAGATCCAATGGGAGGTTTTCCGGTCATCCCACTGGTAATACTTCTCCCGTGTGTAATCGAAAGAGAATTCAAAAGGTTGGGCGATTTGCTCAACGTCGGAGACCTGGGGATTTGAAACTTCCCCGCCATAATTCTGCGCTTGTGAAATCCTCTGAAGCAGCTCCTTCCACTGGGACTGCGGAACCTGGCGGAAGCCGGCACGAAACACCATTCCAACGTCCCCATCTGTACTCTGGGCAATACGTCCGGTGAAGAGTCCTTTATCAGACAGCTTGCCATTGACTTGGATGTGAATCGATCTTGGAGTAGGCGAATCCTCAGGGGTTCTCTCAAGATAAGCCGGCTTGCCATCAGGAATGGCGAGGGCCTGCTTGTCGCGCAGAGCATCCATCAACAAACCCACTGGCGCAACCTCTTCCGTGGAGTCCATCCACAGCAGCTTGCCGTTAAGAGGAACGAGTGTAATGACGTGGTTGAATTGCGCCGGAGAAGGCGTCGCCGGGTCAAGTTCGCGGCTGGCGGCAGAGATCAGCACTGGCCACGCTTCGATGCCGGCTGCTTTGAGCAGAGTGGCCAGCAGCGTGTGCTTATCCTTGCAGTCACCGTATTCGTTGGAGAGTATATCGTCGGCTGGATGCGGCTGGTAACGGCCGATGCCGAAATCGAGGCCAACATAGTGAATGTGGAGCGCCACGTCGTTGAAGATGGCGCGGAGCTTGTCGTCGTTGGATGTGAGTCCCTTGGTGAGCGCGTCTGCCTTGGACTGAATGCCTGGGGTAACAATGAGGGAATCACGCTGCAGAGAGTTGTACCAGGCGCCAACCTGTTCCCAGTTGGTAAAGGTGGTTACTTGGACCGACGGTTTCCAACGCTTGACTGACTTCGGCGGCGCGTCAGGATCAGGCCGCGCCAGATTGGAACTGGCCCAGTGGAAGAGCTTGCGACCACCGGAGTTTGTCACGGTTGGCTGAAGTTCGGCACTCGCCACGGTTACAGCTTTATCTGCGGGCAGGTCGAGGTCAAGCTGCTCGTCGAGAGCAATGAGGATCTTCTGAAAGGAGTACTCGAGCCAAAATTGGCCCGGGACCTCAGGTTTGAGAGTGCGCAGAGTGACCTGGTATTCGAGCGTGTCGCCCACTCCGAGTCCCTTGACGGCCACATGCTTCTGATGAATGTCGGAGTACATGGGCGCCGCGCGGGTCACGTCGGCAGGCATATCCAGGGCGTTGTAATCTGGCGTGATAACCACGCTGCCATCCGGCTTTATGACTCGGACATAGCCGATCTCGACTTGTTGGTTCGAAGCCGTGTAGGTGAAAGTGAGCACGGCCATCTCCTTCACACCAGAGTCGGCCAAAATGCGCACACGGGCAGTTGTCCCTCGCGTGCCGGTGCCGTCTGCATTCACACGAACACTGGTAAGGAGTTTGTCCCAGACGAGGGCTTCCTTGGAAACGTCAGGCGGCCTCGCTGCGGAAAACAGAGGAGGAGAAGATAAGCTTTGAGCAGGCTTATCCTGCGCCGTCGCAGAGAGCGCGTCGCAAAAGCAAACAGCTAAGACAAGCATTACCAAGCCAAAGCAACGGAGAAAAACACAAAAAAAGCGCAGCGGTGGAACTTTCGTACAGCGCATAGCAAGTGTCACCCGAATACTGGAACGATACCAGACTCCAGCGGGATACTGACGTTGCCTGAAAAATTCTCGATCGACTCGGCATCTCATTTCGCAAGAAAGAAATGCCGAATCATGCAAGCTATAACTCGGTGGATTGACCTTCCACGAGCGCCTTTGCTTTGGCGATGAAGTCGGCCAGCGGCATGGAGCCTTGATCGCCTTTGCCGCGGGTGCGGACACTCACCGCGTTGGCTTCCTGCTCCTTGTCGCCGAAGACGAGAATGTAGGGCGTCTTTTGGTTGGCGAAGTCGCGAATCTTGCCGTTCATCTTTTCGTTGCGGTCGTCCACTTCCACGCGCAGAGCAGCGGCCTTTAACTCAGCTTCAACCTTCTTCGCGTATTCATGGTGCCGTTCGCTGATGGGGACGAGGCCCGCTTGCACCGGCGCAAGCCACAGCGGGAAGGCTCCGGCGTAGTGCTCGATGAGTACGCCGAAGAAGCGCTCGACGGAGCCGAACAGGGCGCGGTGGATCATGACGGGCTGATGACGCTCTCCGTCTTCGCCGACATACTCCAGCTCGAAGCGGGCGGGCAGATTGAAGTCGACTTGCACGGTGCAGAGCTGCCAGAGACGGCCGAGGGCATCGACAAGTTTGATGTCTATCTTGGGGCCGTAGAACGCGGCTTCGCCGGGGATGGTCTTGTACTCAATCCCCATGCGGCCGAGAGCGTGTTGCAAGCCGCTATTAGCAAGAGCCCAATTCTCATCCGAGCCGGTATAGTGGGCGCGGTCGTTGGGGTCCCAGGTGGATAACTCGACCTTGAACTCGTTGAAGCCGAAAGTCTTCAGCACCGCTTCGGCAAACTCGATGCAGGCGACAACCTCATCCTCAATCTGGCCGGGAGTGCAGAAGATGTGCGCGTCGTCCTGCGTAAAGCCGCGCACGCGCAGCAAGCCGTGCATGGTTCCCGAGCGCTCGTAGCGATATACATTGCCTAACTCGGCCAGCCGCACGGGTAAGTCGCGGTAACTCTTCGGCGAATTCTTGTAGATCAGAATGTGGCCGGGGCAATTCATCGGCTTCAAGCGATACTCTGCGTCGTCCAACTCCATTGGCGCATACATATTTTCGGAATAGTAGCCCTCATGGCCGCTGACCTTCCATAGTTCGCGGCGCATGACGTGCGGCGTGAAGACCAGTGAGTAACCGCGGCGGAGACATTCGTCGCGCATCCAGTCTTCCATCATCTTGCGGATGATGCCGCCTTTGGGATGCCAGAAGATAAGGCCCGCGCCGGCCAGTTCTTGAATACTGAAGAGGTCCAGTTGCTTGCCCAGCAAGCGGTGATCGCGCTTGGCCGCTTCTTCCAGGCGCGCAAAATGTGCATCAAGGTCCTTCTGAGAGAAGAAAGCGGTTCCGTAGACGCGCTGAAGTTGCGGATTCTTTTCGTCGCCCAGCCAGTAAGCGCCGGCCAGGCCGGTAATCTTGACGGCTTTGACGCGGCCGGTCGAGGGCACGTGAGGCCCACGGCAAAAGTCCACGAACTTGCCGTTGCGATAAAAGCTGACTTGAGATCCCGGCTCGGTGAACTTGGTGACGAAGTGGGTCTTCATGAAGTCGCCATCGCGGTCAAATTCCGCCAGCGCCTGCTCGCGCAGTTCGTATTCGCGGACAAACTTGTCGTCGCGCGCCACTACCTCGGCCATTTTGGCCTCGATGAGCACCAGGTCTTCGGGCGTGAAGGGCTTTGAGCGATGAAAATCGTAAAAGAAACCAGAGTCGGTGGCCGGACCGTGGCCCAGTTTGGTCTCGGGGAAGAGTTCGAGCACCGCAGTGGCAAGCAGGTGCGCTGCGGAGTGGCGCACCACCTTGAGCGCCTCCGGATCTGTTTCTTTCACCAGCTCCAGCTTCGTGTCCGCAGTCAGCGGTGTAGTCAGGTCAACCAGGCGCGGTGCCCCCGCGTCCTCGGCGCTATACATGGCGGCCTCAGAGGCGTGTTCGTCAGCGGCAGAAAGCTGTTTTGCGCCGCTGAGCGGTGTCAACCGCGCCACCACGGAGGCCGCAGCCAGCCGTGGCGAGATTGAGTTGGCGATATCAAGGGGCGTGGTGCCGGCGGGCACTTCGCGAATGGCCCCATCGGGCAGGTGTACGGAGATGGTCTGTGCGTTCATGGGCGTAAGGGTCCTGGGGTTTCCGGCCGCTGGTTGTTTTGTTTAGCGGCAACATTCCAGAATATACCGAAGAGCGCCGGAACCGCTTGCCAACTAAGGCAGTCTGCGCCTATCGAGGGCCATGGAACGCGCCGAATTCCATTTTTGGACACGGCGTTCCAGCGCCTGAACTGAATAATTCTAGCCGGAGGCTCCTACTGCGCCGCCTTCTCCTCGTGATACTCCATCTCGGTATTGATAGCCCAGATGTTGTCCTTGGTGGTAACTCCGTTGGCGATATTTTCGACGGCGGTCATGGCGGTCAGCATGGAGTGGTCCTGATTGTTGTACTTGTGCATGCCGTTGCGGCCCACCAGGAAAAGATTCTCGAAGCGGTCAAGGTAACTGCGGATAACATCGAAGCGATCATAGCTTCCGAAGTAGGCGGGATAAGTCTTGGGAACGCGGACGACATGAAAGTCTTCGACATCTTCCGCCTTGAGAATGCCGATTTTTGCGATTTCCGCTATGGCGAACTTGGCTATCTCGTCGTCAGAGAGTTTCCATAGAGGGTCAGTATCATTGCAGAAGTATTCCAGGCCAATCCAAACCTTATCCTGGGCGGCGACCAGCCACGGGCTCCAGTTATTGAAGATTTGCAGCCGGCCGACGACCACATCGGGCTCCTGAATATAAATCCAATTGTCCTTGAGCGGCGAGCCATCTTTCTCCGTGACGGCCAGCCTGGAGGCAAGCAATCCGACAGTAATAAAATCGCGATACATCAGGCCTTCGCTGACTTCTGTCACCTCGGCGGGGACGCTCTCAGGCGCTGTCGCGGAGATAGCGCGAACCAGATCACGAACCGGCATGGTCGAAAAGAAATAGTCGCCGGCAAAGGACTCTCGCTTACCGGCCTGGTTGATGCCTTCCACGGAGACGACGCGGTTGCTTTCCACACGGATTTTGTCGATCTGGATGCCGAAGTGGATTTCGCCCCCGGCGCCGCGAACAAGATCAGCCGCGTATTCCCAAAGCTGGCCGGGGCCGAGTTTGGGATAGAGAAACTTCTCAATCAGCGAGGTTTCAGTCTTCTTCTGAGCGATGCCGCCAGGCTTCTTCGGGCTGAATGATTTCTTGAGAAAGTGCATCACCACGCCCTTGAGCGAGAGCCCCTTGATGCGCTGCGCGCCCCATTCGGCGCTGATCTCGTGGCAAGGTACGCCCCAGACCTTTTCCGTATACGACTTGAAAAACGTCAGGTAGAGCTGGTGCCCAAAGCGATTAATGATGAAATCTTCCAGGGAGCGTTCTTCGCGCCGGGGCAGCAGAGCCGAGCGCATATAGCTGATGCCGCAACGAACTGTGCGGACAAGGCCCATATTTCTGAACGTCGCCACAGTCAGGATAATGGGATAGTCGAAGAAGCGTCGCGAATAATAGATGCGGCTTTTGCGCTGGCGGACCAGCATGACCAAGTCCTCTGTTTGAGGATCATGTGCCTGAGTGGCCGCGGGGATATCGCGCTGCTGATCCTGGTAGCTGAGCTGGCCGTCTTCGCTTGCGCCGCCCTCGACGGGCATCATCTCCAGCCACCAGCGCATCACGCGATCCGACTTGGAAAAGAAGCGATGGCCGCCAATGTCAATGCGGTTGCCCTTGTAGCGGACAGTGCGTGAGATGCCGCCGGCTTGCTGGCCGGCCTCGATCACGACGGGCTTGATTCCGGAATGCCGCTGGAGTTCGATAGCGGCTGTCAGGCCTGCGGGCCCCGCTCCGATAATGATCGCCGTCTGTTCGGTCGCATTCTTGCTTATTCGCATTGAATAACTTACTCGTGAAGGAAGTGCACAGAGCGCATATTATCGCCCACACAAGGGTACCCGATCCCGCCCATGATTTCATAAATGAAACGCCCGAAGGTCAAAATGCGCAAGGATGACACGCGTGGGGCTGCGTGACTTCCGGCTATCATGGGTCATGATTCCTTGGATTAGCCGCGAAACCCGACCACACTGAGTCGCCTCAGAGACTCGGTGGCACTTAGCCTTTATCCAGACTCTAGTGAGTTGCGGAAGTAGATTGCAGGCGGCACACAAGATCGTCGCGCACCATGCCGGCGCGAGGTGAATCCGCAACCAATCTTCGGCGTGCTTGTGCGGCTTCCATGACACCCACAACTCCCGCAGCCGCAAGAATGCATACGGCAGGCATGATAGGCAGTCGAAAACGCCCACCCGCAATCGGCGCCGCCGAAGCTGCCCCTGTGACGGCGAGGAAGTACAGCGAGGTTCCCAGTAGTAGCCATAAACATGCGTTATGAATGCGACATCGGACGACTCCTATCGCCGCAAACATATACAGTAGAAGCAGAAAGATTCCAAAAACAATCTTGTCAACTACCAGCCAGGGATATGCTTTGGCGAGCAGGACTACTCCCCGTTTAGCGCCTTCGTTGTTGAGGAAGGTCGAGATATGCAGGGAGGCTCCTTGCGTCGCCAGAGCATCGATAGAACCTGCTCCGCTGTCGAATACTGCCTTACGCGTGGCTACAAGACACGAGCGAAGGTATAACCCGAAGTGAGGTCGGATGATACGAAGAGCTTCGGAGCGCATGAAGGCAAGTCGCTGACCCTGGCTCCATCCGGCCTGTTCAGGGTGCCGCGCGAGGTAGGGCGCTAACAGATAAAACTGTCCACTATTGCCGGTAAACCCGGTATTGCCTAGCTCCCTTCCCACATCGAAAAAGTTCCTGCGTTCCACGTGAGCCTGAATATAGGCGGCTTCATCGAGGTAGAGGTTGATTTCCGTGATGCTCGAGAATCCCCCATAGCCGGTTTCAATCCAATTGCGCATCTGCCATGCTGCCAGCCACGGCAACACACTGATCAGCAGCACAGCGGGCGCCTTCCAGCGAAGGCCTTTGACGTGCATCAACACCAGGAACAATCCCGGAGCCAATGCGAACGGCAGGTAATAAGCGACCGGACGGACGAAGGTCGCCGCGGCAAGCCAAAGTCCCGCCGCCGCAAGCGCGCGCAGTTGATGTCCGCGCAAGAACTCAGCGAGCTGCTCCATGCTAAATAGAAAAAGCGCGAGGAAAAGGGTCTCCGATATGAGGACAACAGAATAGGTGAACGACACCGGTTCAAAGGCGAAGATCCAGGCTCCGCCGATCGAGATACGTTCATCACTGAAGGCTGTCCGTCCCAGCCTCCAAACCAGAATCACGGAGAGGACGGAGAGAACTACGTTTACCAAAGCTGCGGTGGGCAGGCCGGCAAGGCTGGTGATGGCAAGAAAAAGCGGATATCCCGGCGTGCGTACAAGGTCCGGCATGCCGTCGGCAATAAACCGGCAATGCAAAATTAGATTGCGCCCTGGCTCGAGATAGCTGAAAGGGTCGGATTGCTGGAGGGCGCTAGTTCCAAATCTGGCAATCAATGAAGCCATCAAGGCCAGACGGACAACGGCTGCGGCGATTACCGGGCCGGCCAGACGCGGAGTCCACCACCCGGCTGCGAAGCTCGAACAGGAAGTCGAGCCGGCGGATTCTTTACGCATGACGGCCATGCTACTACACCAGCGCTACCCGGCCAAACAGGAGGCCGCTCGCGCTCCACGCGCGACTCCACGCGCGTTCTTATGCCGTCAACTAATCATGCGCAAAATCGCCCGAGCGAACCGCGCAGACAACACGAGGGCCGCGATCTCTCCCAGCCCTCGTGTTGTCTGCTAGATTCTGCCGGAATCCGGCCTGCTGACTTAGAGCGGCTGCACGTCGGCAGCCTGCCATCCCTTGGGCCCTTTTACCACGTTGAATTGCACGGCTTGACCTTCCTGCAAGCTCTTGAAACCGCTGGAGCTGATTGCAGAGTAATGCACAAAGACGTCTTCGCCGTTCTGACGCGAGATGAAGCCGAAGCCCTTCGCATCATTGAACCACTTCACAGTGCCTTGTTCCATTGTGTTCGTATTTCCTGAATTGAATTGCGCTGGATGAATCGGACCTCTGGCAGAATCTTGCTTGGTTGGGCGAGTGCTGCTCGCGCCCGTTTCGGTTCTAACGCTGGACGTAGTGTAGCATCCATTTTATAAATAAATCGCAAAAGTTGTTGCTCACAGGAAGATCTTTTCCAATTTTCATTTTCGGAACTTATTGAACTGGAACACATTAACGTCGTACGCTTGCAGTGTTACCGCGAAAGGTTACCATGCCCCAGGATCCTGTCCCCGGTTTGTTAATTCGCGCCACCGAGCTTCTAGAACAGCAGTTTGCGGCTTTGCCCGCCGCAGGGCCGGCCTTCGAGTCCGCTGCCGACCCCGGCGCAATGGCGCGGATTCTGGAGGGTGTGGCGCGCCGGCTGGGCGACAACTACCCCTATTTCCATCCTCTTTATGCCGGGCAGATGCTAAAGCCGCCGCATCCGGTGGCGCGGGCCGCCTATGCGCTGGCCATGACCATCAATCCCAACAATCACGCGCGCGATGGCGGGCGGGCCAGTTCGGTGATGGAGATTGAGGCTGTCAGCGAGATTGCCGGAATCTTTGGATGGACGGAGTTCCTGGGCCACCTGACTTCAAGCGGGACGCTGGCCAACCTGGAAGCGCTCTGGGTGGCCGGTCAACTGGCGCCGGGCAAACGCATATTGGGCTCGGAGCAGGCGCACTACACGCATCAGCGCATTTCAGCGGTTCTGAAGTTGGATTATTCGCCCATTGCCTCGGACCATCGCGGGCGCATGAGCATGGATGCGCTGGAAACCGAACTGCGCAAAGGCGATGTGGGCACGGTGGTGGTAACGCTGGGCTCAACGGCTATTGGCGCAGTGGACCCACTGGATGAGGTGCTGGCGCTCCGCGAGCGGTACGGTTTCCGCGTTCATGTGGATGGAGCTTACGGCGGCTACTTCCGCCTGATTTCCGAAGGGCTCGAAGCACCGGCGCGGCGGGCGTACGAAGCTATCAGCCAAGCCGATTCGATTGTTATCGATCCGCACAAGCACGGGTTGCAACCCTACGGCTGCGGCTGCATCCTGTTTCGCGACCCGTCCGTGGGGCGCTTTTACAAGCACGATTCTCCCTACACCTACTTCACTTCTAAGCAGTTGCACCTCGGTGAGATTAGTCTGGAGTGTTCGCGGGCCGGAGCCGCTGCTGTGGCTTTGTGGGCCACGCAACAGCTTTTGCCGCTTGTGCCGGGAGGCGAGTTTGCCCACGGGCTCGCACACGGCAGGGCGGCGGCTCTGAATCTCGACCGGAGGCTAAGGGAGGACCGGACTGGACGCTTCCAGCCGCTTGCAGCCGGAGCGCCGGAGCTGGATATTGTGGTGTGGAAGCTGGGGGCGGAGACGCCCGAGCGGTCCTCGGACCTGGCGCAAAAGGTTTTTGACGCGTGCGCCGCGCGAGATTTGCACCTGGCGCTGGTGCAGTTGCCACTGAAATGGTTCGAGTCCGCTTCCGGGTCAGAACCAGAAAGTCACGCGGCAAAGGGCGCGGGGATGGTGACTTGCCTTCGCTCGGTATTAATGAAGCCCGAGCACGAGGCCTGGCTCGACCGCATCTGGGAGAGGCTGACCGTGAGCTGCGCGGAGGTGATGGGAGAATAGTGCGGAGGTCGGAGGCATTAGGAATTGGCTCAGCGGAAGAAGGCGCTTTCGTACACGATTCTGACTCAACCCATTGGAAACACTCATTCGGTTTCGACCGCAGCAGTGCAAACCGCGCGGCCCGGGCCTCTCAGAAGATTTCCTTGCTAAAATCAATAGGAGTTTGACCCGAATACGACCGGGCTGGATCGCACATGCCCGATTGGTCGCACAGGATTCTCTTTTTCCAGTGCGTCGCATTTCATGTTCAGAGCGCAGTGGAGACACGAAAACCTTGCAATCCGAATCATCTAAACCCTTCTGCTACGAAACTTTTCCTAGCTCCGGCCTGGTAGCGTACTTCTCGATGGAGATTGCGATTAACCCTGGCATGCCCACCTACTCCGGCGGCCTGGGCGTTCTTGCCGGAGACACATTGCGCTCCGCTGCCGACCTCGGCGTTCCTCTTGTTGCCTTCACTCTGGTGCATCGCAAAGGTTATTTCCAGCAGCACCTGGACGAAAAAGGCATGCAAAGCGAAGAGATTCAGCCGTGGAATCCATCGGACTTCTGCACTGAAGAGAAGGCGCGGGTTACGGTTTCAGTGGAAGACCGCATTGTGACGGTGCGTTGTTGGCGCTATGACATGGTGGGCCGCTCCGGGCACGTGGTGCCCATCTATTTGTTAGACACGGATCTTGAAGGGAACACGGGCTGGGATCGCGGCCTCACCGATCACCTGTACGGCGGCGACACCAACTACCGCCTGGAGCAGGAGATTGTGCTGGGCATGGGCGGCGCGCGCATGGCCAGCGCACTGGGCCACAAGGTGAATGTCCACC
>Ga0224554_1001461_pt1 | contig 14856 bp, 13 predicted proteins | sample 714S22024metaG_FD_180666 | JGI IMG/M metagenome (GOLD analysis project Ga0224554, IMG submission 180666) | Peat soil microbial communities from Stordalen Mire, Sweden - 717 S2 20-24 | ecosystem: Environmental > Terrestrial > Soil > Wetlands > Peat | place: Sweden: Norrbotten County, Stordalen...
CTGTCGCATCTCGTCGCCAAAGACCGACTCGTAGCAGATGAAGGTGCCATAGGTGTGTCCGCCGGTGGTAAACACCGACCGCCGCGTTCCCGGATCGAGATCACCCACATCGTCCAGCAGTTTTCCCGCAAAGAAGAACAGCTTCTTGTACGGGACATATTCGCCGAATGGCACTAGATGCATCTTGTCGTACCGTCCCGCAAAGCTCCCATCCGGCTGAATAAAGTCCGCGGAGTTATGTATGTCGTACCCTCGGGTCGCCTCGCGATCCGCATCGATGCCGATATTTCCAACAATCACTGGTGCATCCGCAGCGCGCGCCAGCCTGGACATAGCCATGCGAAACTCCGGATCGTTCTCCTGGAACATCGTCGGAGCCTCTGGCCACACAATTAAATCCGTTGGCTGCAGCATTCGCGCGGCGTCAGCATCTGCGCTCTGTTGTGGGGCATCGGAGCCTTCACAGCGGGTTCCAGACAACTCAGGGATTCCATCGCAGGCGGCGTTACTCGGAGGGAAAAGGCTTAGCTCCGAAAACGCCCGCATCATCTCACCCTTTGTAAGTGGAGGCCCGGCACTGGCCGCCGCCGCACCGACTTCCAGGTTCTCCTGCAGCAGGGTCGCCGTCGCCTGTGTTCCCTCGTGGATTGGCGGAACAGTCCGTCTTAGAAAGACAACATACAGCAGAACAATGGCCCCACAAGCCACCATCAGCGCAGGCCGCGTGTAGCGCCGCGCTTTCAGAGAAATCCGCACCAGCCAAAGCGCATTCACCGCCGCAATTACAAATGAGATCCCATATACGCCGAGATACGGCGCAAGCCGCGTCAACAATAAATTATCCACCTGCGTGACGCCCAGCAGGTCCCAGGGAAACCCGGTAATCCGCGCCCGCGCCAGCTCCACCGCAACCCACGCGAACGGACTGAGCAGAAGCGCGCCTTGTACTCCCAGGTTTCTTCGCCCCAGCTTCGCACGCCGAAACGCGGCAATCAGCGCGCCGAAGAGCGCATGATAAAGCCCGAGATAGAGGCAGAAGAGGACCAGAATCCCAGCCGCCGCGGGCTTTGCGATCCCACCATAAAGGTGCATCGTCGCGTAGACCCAGTAACAGTTTCCCAGGTACCAGACAAACCCCGAGGCATAGCCCAGCGCCACGCCCTGAATCGCGCGAAGTGGCCGCCCACTTGCGTCTTTGCTGGTAAGTGCCCACAGCAGCGGAGCCAGCGCAACCCAGCAGAACGCCGTCCGCCACACCGGCGCAGGTCCCGCAATCGGAAACGGCAGAACCTGCAGCAGCCCCGACAAAATCGCCAACGCCCACAGTCGAATCGGAATCAATCGCATTGTTACGCAGTCTAACATCGCGACGCCATCGCCACTAGCCCATACGAAATACACGTCTCTGGAGTGGCTTCCTCCAATCCGTAGGGGGGGACCAATAACTGCCGCCGGTCGTTCTCCGGCGAATATTGACTATTGAATTATCTGGCAGCAACTTATTTTATTTGCAAGACTGTTTCTACTTATGTATTCTCTGCATTGGAGCACTTAGCGCCGGAACCCCCTCTAAGTGAGTGGTCGCAACCCATTGGAATATTCTGGCCGACGCACCGGAAGAACGCGCTTGGGGAAGTCGATTCTCCATCGCAACAAGGAGGCAACACGTGGAAGTAAGCCGTATTCTCGATGAAATTGACTCTCAGATTTCAAAACTTCAACAGGCACGCGAACTACTCTCTGGCACCGCCGTGAAGGTAAGCAAGGGCCGCGGCCGCCCCAAGGGAAGCAAGAATGCCAAGCCCGCTAAGGCAGCGCCGCGCAGGCGCAAGATCAGCGCCGAAGGCCGCAAGCGCATCGCAGAAGCCATGAAGAAGCGATGGGCAGAGCGCAGGAAGCTGGCCGCAGCCGCAAAGTAACGATTTCCCGGGGTCTCCACAAATCCCTCACGCAAGCAAGGCGCAGCGCTCACTCCTCCAGAGGGCGCTGCGTTGTCGTGTTTAATTTAATGGTTTGCCATACACCCCGACAGGATAATCTGCTGCCAACTTCCACACAGGACCATCCACCTAGCGCGTAACCACAACCTCTCGAATGTTGTCCTTGGCGAGAAAGAAATGAAATCCCTTGAACGGCTCGAGCAGCCGCTCAATCTGGCGGTTCGTATAATTTGCGAGCTGCGGATACTCCCCCGCGCGCTGCACGTCCACCATGTTTCGATCCGTCAGGTGGTAACGGTGAAAGCCCGTCTTTGCCGCCCCCGGCGCAGACGGTCCCTTGGGCGGATGAAACATCGCCAGCATCTGTCCCTCCGGCAGCATCACCGCGTGGATACGCTCCAGCACCGGCGCCAGCAACTCCTGGGGAAGATAGTCCGCCGTGTCCCAGAACAGGACCACGTCGAACCCGCGCCCGGAAAAGTTCAGGTGCGCCGCCAGAAACCGCTCTACATCGAAGCGCAGCCCCTCGCCGCCGTCCTGGGGAACGAGCCAGTCGCGCTTGGCCGCGTCCTCCACCAGGTTCGCCAGGTAGATGCTGTGCCCCAGTTCGGTAATAAAGTTGATGTTGGTCGACGACGTTGGACCGATGTCCAGAACACGCATCGATTCCTCGCCGTGCAACCGCTGCAGTAATTGTCCCCATCCGCTGGAATGCCGCGAGACGCGTCCGTTCTCCGTTGCCGCTCCGTCTGCCTTGTCCTTGCCGCCAAAGAAGCTGGCCATCTCTCCGCCTCCTTCCCGCTCAGATAAGGTCCAGGACCGCTTCGTCCGTCGCAGGGTCCTCGGTGCCCGGCAGCCGCCGCGAAACCGCCGCCGCGGCCTCCAACAGCTCAACCTTGCCCTTCATGGTCGCGTTCTCCTCGATCGATAACCTTGCCGAGACGATGTCTCCCTTCACCACCGCGGTATCCCGCAGCTCGACCCGCCCCGATGCGCGCAGATTGCCTTCGACCAATCCGAAGATCACCACCTCACGCGCCTCCACGTCCGCCCTCACGCGCGCATTCGGCCCCACCGTCAGCCGGCTCTCGGGCAGCGAGATCACGCCTTCCACTACGCCGTCCACGAACAGGTCCTCTTTACCCGTCACCTCTCCACGAATCGTGACGGACTTGCCAATAACGGTCGAACCCTCGGCTGGCTTCATCGGTTTTTCGCTCTCCCCGGCTGCAATCATGGCGCTGATTCTGCACTGATCGTACTTGCCGAACTATACCAGTCCCGCGTTCCCAGGCAAACCCACAGATTGAACTCACGCTAAACTGAATATAAGTCTGAAGGCGTATCCCTCGTCCTGGGGCGGAAGAAACCTATCGTCGGTTATCCACGTCAAACCCATGTAGACGGCAGAATGCGCTCGCCCCAAACGATGAGAACCGTACACTCGGCCGCCCAGCCCGCAACCCGATCCCCATTCAATCTCCCTCAGCGGCCCACCGCGCCGCGCCAACGCGCCCGGCTCTGGCTCCTGCTCGGCGCATGTTTTCTGGCGCTTGCAACTGCCGGCCCAGCGGCTTGGCCGCAGGCTGCCTCCGCCGCTTCTCTGCCGGCTGTCCCCGCCCGCACCTGGATCGTCGACTGCGCCAATAATGAAGCCATCGTCATTCAGCACCCTGATTCCTTCCTGCGCTATCGCCTGCACGTGATCGATGAGAAGGGTGACCACCTGCGCGACCGGATCGAGACCCCCGAGGGCAGTGTCAGCCGCAACCTGCAGAGCGACGGCCGCCCACTTACCCCGGCAGAGGACGCAGCCGAACGCCAGCGCCTCAACGACCTGCTCGCCTCGCCCGCCGCCTTCGCCCGCCACATCCTGCGCGAGCAAAACAACAAGCAGATGGGCGTGGATCTCCTCAAACTCATTCCCGACGCCATGCTCTGGAGCTACACCGCCGGACAGCCCCAACTGCCCAACCAGCCCAGCGGCGATCCCGCCCTTGTTGTCCTCGACTTCAAGCCCAACCCCGCCTGGTCGCCGCCAACCATGGAATCCGAGCCCCTCATTGGCCTCGAAGGCCGCGTCTGGATCGACCCGCGCACCCGCCGCATGGTCCGCCTGGAAGGCAGCCTCACGCGCGCCGTCAACATCGGCTGGGGCATTGTCGCCCACCTTTATCCCGGCGGCACCGTCACCCTGCAGCAGGCCAACGTCGGAGGCCAGCGATGGATCGTCGAACACATCGTCGAGCAGCTTAACCTGCGCGAGTTGCTGGTCAAAAACGTCCATCAACGTCTCGTCTTCGACACCGCGGACTATCAGCCCGTCCCCGCCATGTCCTACCAGCAAGCCATCAAAATCCTGCTCGACACTCCGCTTCCCACTCGCTGACGCTTTTTCGTCCCAATTTGCGACGACGCCTGCCCGAGCAATGAATTCGTGACGATGCGCCGTGAGAAGTGAGAAGATAGCGGAGACATGGAAGCGACAGGTTTTGCAGTAGCCATCATGGCCGCGGGCAAGGGCACGCGGCTCAACAGCAAGCGGCCCAAGGTGTTGCACGAGGTCGGCGGACGAGCCCTGCTGCTGCACGTCATCGCAGCCGCAGAGAAGCTCGTCCCCATCAACCAGATCTACTGCATCGTCGGCCACCAGGCCGAGCGCGTGCAGGCCGCGGTGGCCGCCACCGGCGTCTCGTTTGTCCCGCAACCGGACCAGCGCGGCACCGGCCATGCCATGCAGGTGCTCAAGGCCTGGCTGGAACTCTCCGGCGGGCCGCTTCCGAAGCACCTCCTCGTTCTCTCGGGCGACGTTCCGCTGATGCGCCCGGAGACGCTCTCCGCGCTCTGCGAGCTGCACCTGAAAGAGCGCGCCGCGATGTCCATCCTCACCGCACTCCCCGAGAATCCCACCGGCTACGGACGCGTTCTGCGCCTCGCGCCGGGCCAGCCCGAAGTGCTCGCCATTGTTGAGCAGAAATCCCTCACGCCCGCCCAGCTCGCCACGCCCGAGATCAACTCCGGAATCTACTGCTTCGAGACCGCGGCACTCTTCAGCAAGCTCGACCTGCTCTCCACCGACAACGCGCACGGCGAGTTCTATCTGACGGACGTGGCCGCCCTGCTGGTGGCCGACGGCCAGCGCGTCGTCGCGCTACAGGCCGGCAGCGTGGACGAGGTGCTGGGCGCCAACACCATCGCCGAGGTGATGCACCTCGACGAGGCCATGCGCGCCGCCACCGCGCGCCGCCTGATGGCCCAGGGAGTCACCATCTTCCGCCCAGATACATGCGTCATCGACGAAGAGGTCACCGTCGGCCCGGACACGGTCATCGAGCCGTACGTCCAGCTTCTGGGCGCAACGCGCATCGGCTCGGAGTGCCGCATCCGCTCCTACTCGGTCATCCAGCACTCCGTCCTGGGCAACTGCGTCATCGTGCGCAACGGATGCATTCTCGACCGCGCGGAGGTCGGCGACGGAGCGGTCCTCGGCCCCTACGCCCACCTCCGGCCGGAGAGCAGGATCGGCGAGATGGCCCACGTCGGCAACTTCTGCGAGACCAAGAAGACCACGCTGGGCCGCGGTTCCAAGGCCAACCACCTCACCTATCTGGGCGATGCGGTCATCGGAGCGGGCGTCAATGTCGGCGCCGGCGTCATCACCTGCAACTACGACGGCGCGCGCAAGCACACCACCACCATCGGCGACGGGGTCTTCGTCGGCTCCGACTCCACGCTGGTTGCGCCGGTCAGCCTGGGGGACGGAGCGTACGTCGGCGCGGGCTCCTGCATCACCCATCCCGTTCCCGCCGGAGCGCTGGCCATCGGCCGCGCCCGCCAGGTCACCAAAGAGGGCTGGGTCGCCGCCCGCCGCGCCGCCAAGGCCGCAACCCAGGCCGCAGCTCAATCCGCCGCTCAGTCTCCGCCAATAACCACGGAGAAAAAGAAGTAGCCTTTCGCCGCTCGCCGATGTGATGCCCCGCGCCACGTTGCCGATAGACACCACATACCCGCTCGCGGCTTCGACCGGCCGCTTGACGGCAGCGCACCTGGATCGTTTTCGGACCGACTCGTACCTCTGGTGTGGCTCTATAGAGCAACGGAAGCCCGCCCTGGACCGCAGGGTGGCGGAGAGCATTGGCCTATGCAGCAGGAAACCGTGCAGACGCAGCAGGGATTCATGCCGGCGCAGATGGGAGTGGTGCCGGAGCAGGAAGCTGCCTCCGTGCGGCAGGACCACATTCTCGTGGTCGACGACGAGGCCCCGGTGCGCGGCGTCCTGGTGCAGATGCTCGAGCGCAGCGGATACGACGTCACCGCGGTCGCCGACGCCGAACAGGCCCTGCTCCACCTGCAGGACGACCCTGGATGCGACCTCGTCCTCACCGACGTCATGATGCCCGGCGCCAACGGCCTCACCCTGCTCGACGTCATCTGCCGCAACCACCCCGGCTTGCCCGTCGTCATGCTGACCGCGCTGCATGACATCCACGTCGCCACCAACGCCTTCCGACGCGGCGCCGTCGACTACCTGCTCAAGCCCTTTGAGCGCGCACAACTGCTCGATGTCGTGGTCCGCGCACTCGATCACGGCCGCCTGCAGAAGCAGAACGCAGCATACCGCCAGAACCTGGAGCAGATCATCAGCTTCCGCACCAGCCGTCTGCGCGCCACCATGCACGACCTGGAAAAAAGTTACGACATCACGCTGGAGGCGATGGGCGACGCGCTCGACCTGCGCGACACCGAGACCCAAGGCCACTCTCGCCGCGTCACCGCCTACACCATCGCCCTGGCCCGCGAGTTCGGCCTCGATCAGGAAGCGCTCCGCATCATCGCGCGCGGCGCCTTCCTGCACGACATCGGCAAGATCTCCACCCCCGACGCCATCCTGCTCAAACGCGGAGCGCTCACCCCCCAGGAGACCGAGATCATGCGCCAGCACTGCGTGCGCGGATACGAGATGGTGCACAAGATCCCCTTCCTGCAAGACGCCGCCGAGATTGTCTACGCCCACCAGGAGAACTTCGACGGCTCCGGCTACCCGCGCGGCCTGCGCGGCGAAGAGATCCCGCTCGGCGCGCGCATCTTCTCCATCGCCGACACGCTTGACGCCATGACCTCCGACCGCCCCTACCGCAAGGGACTCAGCTTCGCCCAGGCCCGCGAAGAGATCGCTCGCTGCGGCGGAAGCCAGTTCGATCCGCAGATCGTCAAAATCTTCCTCGGCATGCCCCTCGAACTGTGGAGCGACCTGCGCAAAGAGGTGGAACATGCACCCGCCGGTACCTTCGGCGTAACCCTTTAGAACTTATCGTTATGAGGGCGTAGAATCAGTTTCGCAGGCGGTGTCCGGATACCCAGTAGGTAAAAGCCCCAGATTGATAACCTGGGGCTTTTGTATTTAACAAGCCGTCGCGGTTGCGTCCAGTAGACCGCGCGGCCTACCATCGGCTTGCGATCCACTCGCCGAGGCCGAACCCCATGCAACCCACCAAACAGAAGCTCTCCGAAAAACAACTTCACGACCTGCTGACCGAGCTGGCCGAGTGGGCGCTGGAAGACGGCAAGCTCGTCCGCAACTGGACGCTGCCCACCTTCGTCGAGGCCATGGCCTTCGTCAACCGCGTGGCCGGCATCGCCGAAGAGGCCCAGCACCACCCCGACATCGACATCCGCTACAACCTGGTCAGGCTTGCGCTGGTCTCGCACGACGCCGGCGGCATCACCGAGCGAGACACCCAAATGGCGCGCCAACTCAGCGCCGCCTTCCCCACCACTGCCACCTGAGCCGTCCGCACGCCTCACCCCTCCCCCGTATCCCGTTTGCGTGGTACTCTTGTAATCCAGAGCGGGTCCGCTCCCAAGTTTCGGCCATAACCGGGAAATCCGGCCCTTGGTCGACGTAAGTTGCGTCACTGGCCTCCCGGCACGGACAATCGACCGTTCGTGCCGCCTTTTTTTGGCAAACCAGCCAATTAGCTCCCGTTACATTTTTTATTCGCACCTGTGACGAAAATCCTGCATCCCATCTACAATCAGCGATAAGCTAGATGTAGCGCACATGCCCCAAGGAGACAACACGATGACAAAAGCCGATCTGGTCGACAAAGTAACTTCCCTCGGAGACCTCACCCGCCGCGATGGCGAGATCATCGTCGATACCCTCTTCGAGTCCGTCATCGGAGCGCTGAAGTCCGGCGACAAGATCGAGATCCGCGGCTTCGGCAGCTTCCGCACTCGCCAGCGCAACTCCCGCATCGGACGCAACCCCAAGACCGGCGAGCGCGTCGATGTGCCGGCCAAGCGCGTCCCCTTCTTCAAGCCATCGAAGGAGCTGCGCGACTCGGTCAACCCCGGCGGCGCCAAGAGCCCCGCGATCGCCAAGGCCGTCAGCACCAACCCCGTCGACCCTCACCACCCACCGGCCATGTAGTCCCCGCGCACACAAGCTCTCAGAAGACAAAGAGACGGCGCATCGGGCCGTCTCTTTGCTCGTTCTACGCGTCCTCATCCCGCCCAATTAGGAAGTTTGTCATCCTGAGCGAAGCCTCGCGCGGCATCATCGCGGGAGGCGAAGTCGAAGGATCCCGACACATTCGTGGACGCCACAACCGCCCGCTCCTTCCTCCCTACGAACTCCCAGGCCCTATACGACGTTCAGCCCGCTCTTGTCCGCCGCCACAAACTCCGTCGCCGTCTTCACAATGAAGTCCAGCATCTCCCGCGTCAGCCCCGGATACACGCCGATCCAGAAGACCTGGTTCATCACGAAGTCAGTATTCACCAGTTCGCCCACCACGCGCGATTCCCAGCCCTCATACGCCGGCTGGCGCAGCAGGTTTCCCGCAAACATCAGCCGCGTGCCAATCTTCCGCGCCTCCAGCGCGCCGGTCAGCTCGTCGCGTGTAAACGGTGCGCTGGGCTTTACGCCGATGGGAAAGCCAAACCAGCTCGGGTCTGAATTCTCCGTCGCCTGCGGCAAAATCAAAAACTCCTCCAGCGGCTTCAGCGCGGCATGGAGATAGGCGAAGTTCTCCTTGCGCCGCGCGATGAAGTGCGGCAGTTTGGCGATCTGCGACAGCCCCAGCGCCGCCGCCATCTCGGTCGTCTTCAGGTTGTAGCCGATGTGCGAGTAGGTGTACTTGTGGTCGTATCCGCAGGGCAGCGTTCCCAGTTGCCAGTCGAATCGCTTGCCACAGGTGTTGTCCTTGCCTGGCTCGCACCAGCAGTCGCGCCCCCAGTCGCGGAAACTGTCGATGAGCACCTGCAAGTTCAGCTTATCGGTCAGCACCGCGCCGCCCTCGCCCATCGTGATGTGGTGCGCGGGATAAAAACTCACCGTCGCAATGTCGCCAAAGGTCCCCACCTTCCGCCCCTTCCAGGTCGAGCCCAGAGCGTCGCAGCAGTCCTCGATCAGCCACAGGTTGTGCTTCTTGCAGAACGCCGTCACCGCGTCCAGGTCGAAGACGTTGCCCAGCGTGTGCGCGATCATTACGGCCTTCATCTTCGGGCTGTACGCAGCTTCCAGCTTGGTCGCGTCGATCTCATACGTTGGCAGCGTTACATCGACGAAGACGGGCACCAGCCGGCTCTGGAAGATCGGGTTCACCGTCGTGGGAAATCCCGCCGCAACGGTCAGCACCTCGTCGCCCGGCTTCAACTGCCGCGCGCCCAGCTTGGGCGAGGTCAGTGCGCTCAACGCGGCAAGGTTCGCGCTCGATCCTGAGTTCACCAGGCTCGCCGAACGCACGCCGACAAACTTCGCCAGCCGTCGCTCGAACTCCTTGGCAAAGCGCCCCGTCGTGAACCACCCGTCGAGCGCCGAGTCCACCACCGAGCAGATGTCTTCCGCCCCAATCACCTTGCCCGAAACCGGAACCACCGACTCGCCCGGCACAAACTCCCGCGCCGGGAATTTTGCCGCGTGGTACTGCGCCGTCAACTCAAGAATCTGCCGCCGTAGCTCTTCCGCCCGCTCGCTCATATTCCTTAAGAATACACACCTGGAGCGGCCATCCCTAACCCCGCATCATGCTCCGCGCTGGCCCTCGACGGGGCCGCGCTAGACGGGGCCGCGCTCGCCCGCGCCTGTGTGCCACGCCGCAGTCCGCCGAATCGCCTCCTCCAGCCCCACCGTCTCGCGCAACCCCAGCACCATCTCCGCCCGCTCCACCGACGGCACATACCGCTCCGGCACCGCACCCGGCACAGCCTGCTTCGCCACCCGGATCTCCGTCTTGGGCGCAAGCGTCGCCGCCACAATCTCCGCCAGCTCGCGAATGCTCACGTCCCGCGCCGAGCCAACGTTGATCGCCAGCAGCGACGGCGCGCGAAACAGAATTGTCCAGAGCCACGTCGCAAGGTCCGCCGCATATAGATACGACCGTCGCGGAGTGCCATCGCCCGCAATCGAGATCGGCCGCCCCGCCAGCACGTCACCAATAAAGTTGCCAATCGCAAAGTGCGCGTCCAGCGGAAGATGCGGCCCGCAGAACGCCCAGCAGCGCGCAATCTTCGCTTCGAACTCCACGCCCTTCGCCTCAGCAGCTTTCTGATGCACAGCGCACATCAGCTCCGACGCGCGCTTGCCCTCCGCATATACGCTCGCCGCATTCAGCGGGTCCGGCGCTCCGTCGTAGCTCTCCGGCACATGCGTCAACTTCGCCGGCTGCCGTCCAACCACCGCGCCGGAGCTGGTCAGCAGAAACTTCCCCGCCCCGCACTGGGCCGCAAACTTCAGCGTCCGCTCGGTCCCCGCCAGGATCGTCGACAGCATCTCCAGCGGCTCTTCCGCCGCCTGCCGCGCGCTCGCCTCGGTCGCCGCGTGAATCACAAAGCGGAACTCGCCCGCCGGAAATTCAAAGCTCCGCACATCGCCCGCATGCAGCGTCACCGCCGGATCGCTCGCCAGATGCGGGCACTTCAGCGCAAACTTTGCCGGGTCGCGGGTCAGCACCGTCGCCCGCCCGCCCAGCCCCAGCGCGCGGTTCGCGTGGCAGAAGCTCTCCACCAGCCAGCACCCGAAGAACCCCGTCCCGCCGGTGATAAAGACGCGCTGGCCGCGCATCTCCTCCCCCAGCTCTCGCGTATTGGCAAGAACCAGATCGAGATCGACAATCGAAAGCGGCGCTGCCATTTCATCTCTCCGGTGGGATGGTTCGCCTAGAGCGGTTTCACCGTTGGTCTTTACAGTACGAAGATCGTTTGCGTGGTTTTTCCTCAAGAAAAACCACTTCTATAATTCTCGCGCGATAACAGCTACGGTGAAACCGCTCTAACTGGAGCTTGTCGCCTGAATGCCGATTGGCGCATCTGATTTAGCAAATGACGGGGGATTTTCAAAGTTGATGCGGTCCAGCTCCACAACGTAGGGGCGGTTCTGCACCTGCGTGTAGATGGCCCCGATGTACTCCCCCATCACGCCCAGGAAGACCAGTTGCAGCGACGAGACGAAGAACACTCCAATCAGCATCGGTGCCAGGCCAAAGCTGAAGGTCGACCAGAAGACCAGCTTCAGAACTAGGTAGACCATGGCAATCAGAAACGAAACACTGGCCCCAAGGAAGCCGGCCAGTGCCGCCAGGCGAAGCGGGATCTTCGAGTTGTTGATGATCCCCAGCATTCCAATGTCGTATAGGCTGTACCAGTTGTTATTTGTGATCCCGAACTTGCGCGCAGGCTGGTCGTACATCAGCTTGACGGTGGGCAGGCCGATCTCGGCGATCATGCCGCGAAAGTATGGATACGGGTCCTCGAACGAACGCACCAACTCGATGACCTTGCGGTCGTAGAGGCCGAAGCCCGTGAAGTTCTGGATCGTCTCGATCGAAGAGATGCGGTCCACCAGCTTGTAGTACTGCTTGCGCAGCCAGAACATCAGCGAGGCCTCTTCGCTGGTGCGCTTGATCCCCAACACGCAGTAGGCGCCTTTCTCCCACTCGCGGACCATCTCCGCAATCATCTGCGGCGGGTCCTGCAGGTCGGCGACAATGCTGATTACCGCGTCTCCACGGGCCTGGAAGAGCGCATGGATCGGCGAGCGGATGTGGCCGAAGTTGCGCGCGTTCACGATGATCTTGACGTTCTTGTCCTGGGCCGCGATCGACTTCAGAATGGCAACCGTGTTGTCCCGCGAGCTGTTGTCGATAAAGATGTGCTCGTACTCGTACCTGCCAATCCCGGCCATCACCTCGCGCACCTGGTTGTAGAGGTTGAGGACGTTCTCTTCCTCGTTGTAACAGGCCGTCACAATGGAGATGGTCTTCTGGCTCACCGTAGCAACACTCCTGAAAACTGGCTCAAGTCTAGCTGATTGCATGGCATCCAGCGACGTACCGGCCTTTAGCTCACATCCAGCCCCCGGTCGCAGATCTTTTTGCGCAGCGATGGAATCTGCGCATACGGGCTATCGATGTCGTCAATGTGGATCGCCTGGTCCTTCTTCACCGCCCTCATCAGCATCTCTCCGCTCATCAACTCGCGGCAGGAGAGCTGCCCCTTCTGCAGCGGGATCGCAAGATACACGTCTTCATCGGTCAAGGCGTGTCCTTCTTGAAGGTCCTCCTTCGCGTAAACGCCGCGCACCAGCGCGTCTAGATACTCGATCTCTTTTTTGGGAGGCATCCGCTTCTGCGTCCCCGGAGCGCCGCACATCTCCTTCGCCTTGTAGAACGCCTTGAACCACTCATCGATCTGGTGCGGCAGGCTGCAATACGGCGACACCTTCACTCCATCGCTATTGATGTCGACGTGCCGCTCGAAGGTTCGCGCGCCCTTGGCATACGCAATCATCATCGAGTTGTTCCAGTCCGTACACTCATGCGTCGAGTAGCCAATCGTGTTGTGCGGGTACCGGTTGCGCAAGAAGTCGATCTGGTTGATCTCCAGCTCCGAGTCCTGCGAAGGGTAGATCGACACGCAATGGTTGATCGCCAGTGGAATGCTCCGGTTCGCGAAGAACGTCACAATATCGTCCATGTCCTTCAACGACGATCCGCCCGTCGATACCATCACCGGCTTCTTCGTCTTCGCGATCTTCTCCAGAAGCAGCCAGTCGTTCAGGTCCGAGCTGGCAATCTTCAGCATCGGCAACCCAAGCTCGACGCACAGGTCTACCGACCGCTCATCGAACGGCGTCGCCGTGGCAATGCACCCGGCCTGCCGGATCGCCTTCACCAGCGTCGCGTACTGGTCGTCGGAGAGCCGCGTATCCAGCGTCTTCTTCACATAACGCAGATCCACGCGGTTCACAAATTCCTTGTGAACAAAGTTCCCCACATCGCGGAACTGTAGCTTAATCGACGCCCGCACATTGTTGAAGCGCACAATCTGCGAGAACTCCTGGATGATCTTCAGCCCGCGTTCCACGCTCCCTAGATGGTTGTTCGCCATCTCCAGCACGAAGAGATCTTCAAAAACATCCTTGTCGATCAATGCACTACTCCTGCGCCAGCTTCGGCATGAGTTCAGAAAAACGATCGAATCGAAGTGCCACGGGAACGACAGAGCCCACCGGCACGTTCCCGTATCCATGGGTCATCAGGCAAAACTTCATGCCTGTTGCCGATGCTGCCTCTGCGTCTTCCATTGTATCGCCAACCATGAGACAATCTTGCGGTTCGAGCCCATGCCGCTCCATCAGGCTGCTCATCATCTCCCGCTTGCCACTATAAGCCGGTCTGCGCGAATCCCGCGTCACAATCTCTTCAAACAGCTCCAGCGTTCCCCCGGCCTCCAGAATCTTCAGCGAAATGGCTCGCGGCTTGTTCGACACCACAAACAGCCGCTTGCCGTTGCCCCGCAGCTCGCGCAACAACTCCGCCGCGCCCACATAGTGCGACGTCATCTTCCATCCCTCGTTGTCGTAACTCAAGCGGAATGCCTGTACCAGCCGGTCGAGCTGCTCTTCGCTCAGCCCTCCGGCCGCGTCGGCCAGGGCCATCTTCGCCAGGATCGTCCGGATCGGCGGCCCGATCAGCGTGCGCAGCTCGACCTCGCCCATCGCCAGCCCGCACGCCTCAAAGGCCGCGCGCACCGAATGCGCAATTCCCGGCAGCGAATCCAGCAGCGTCCCATCCAGATCGAAGAGTACACATTCAGGCAGTCGCAGACTCATCTCGTCTCGCTAATCCCCCAAAGGCTTTGCAGAAGGAACTACTGCGGAAACACGCCGCAGTCCACGTTTGGGCACTGCCCAGTAATCGCAGAGGCTGCCGACGAAGCAAGAAAGAGGCAGACCTGGGATACTTCATCAGCAGTCGGCAGGCGCCCAAGCGAAGCATTTGACCTTGTGAAGCCATCGAGGAACTCCTCCACGGACCTGCCGTGGGCAGGCGAATACTCCTGTGCCAGCGCCTCGCTCAGTCCATCCGTTGTCACCAGTACCGGGCAAACGGCATTCACGCGGATACCGCGCGGCCCAAGCTCTTTGGCCAGTGCCTGAGTAATCCCATTCACGCCGAACTTCGCAGCGCAATAGACCGTATTGTTCGCCGTCCCGCGCTTGGCCGCCATGCTAGAAACATTGATGATCGCGCCGCCTTCGCCCATCACCGCAGCGGCTGCCTGGCAGCCGAAGAGAACACTCTTCAGATTCACATCCAACATCATCGACCAGAATCCCTCGTCTATCTTGTCCAGCGGCCGCCAGCCGGAGACGCCGGCATTGTTGATCATGACATCCAGCTGCCCAGTCCATTCCATCGCAGCCGCTACCAGTGCATAAAGCTCCGCGGGCCGGGCGACATCCGTCTGGACAAACCTTGCCCGCTCCCCTAGTATCCCCGCCAAACCATTGTCCCTTCGAGCAGCAATCACCACATGATCGCCCGTACGATAGAACGCCTTGGCAATCGCAGCTCCAATCCCCAAAGTCCCCCCCGTAATGATCGTCGTTCGTCCGCTCATAGTCCCACTA
>Ga0224554_1001462_pt1 | contig 14853 bp, 9 predicted proteins | sample 714S22024metaG_FD_180666 | JGI IMG/M metagenome (GOLD analysis project Ga0224554, IMG submission 180666) | Peat soil microbial communities from Stordalen Mire, Sweden - 717 S2 20-24 | ecosystem: Environmental > Terrestrial > Soil > Wetlands > Peat | place: Sweden: Norrbotten County, Stordalen...
ATACGACCCTCTCGCCGTCGGCGCTGCACTCGGTGCGGACCCGCTACGGAACGCTCATTGCTCGAGGCCTCGCGGCCAACCCAGCACCGGCGGTCGGCAGGCGTCACGGCAGAGCGCGCACCGCGGCCAACCTGCTTAAGAGACTCGATACCGAGCGAGCGGACGTGCTGCGCTTCACGACGAACTTCGACTCGCCGTTCGACAACAACCAGGCCGAGCGCGACGTGCGGATGGTCAAGCTCCAGCAGAAGATCTCCGGCTCGTGGCGGACTCTCACCGGCGCACGCAACTACACCGCCATCCGCAGCTACATCTCGACGATGAAGAAGCAGGACCACGACGTCCTTGCGGGACTGCGCCTTTTGTTCGAAGGCGATGTCTGGCTGCCGAGCGGCGTCGCCCGGACCTGAGCGGTCAGGGGCACACCATCGGGCCGAGTTCCCTCACGGTCAGATGAAGACCTGAACAATTACCCGCCTGCTTACGAGAGTCGGAGGGAGAGGACTCGAACAGCCGCGCCCTTTCGAACACTAAACACTCGATCCGTCGAGGCCGAATTCACCGTACCTGCTGGTAAGCACGACCGCCGAAGAACTCGGTTTGGTATCGGGAGAATAGGGTGCTTGAACGTCCAGTCTGCTGGTCGACTACACTCGCAAACAACCGAGGCGGCGCTCGCGACTCCTGGAAGTTACTACATGACACTGGTTCGTCGGAAGCCTACTTGCCTCCTACGCCGAGGCATGGGGCTTCTTGCCGTGGCAGTATCAGTCTTTTCCGTGCCAAACCTCGCGTCCAGTAGTGTCCTCAGCCATCGCGCGTTGTCCGAGATGAGCCACGAGTCGGCGACGTCGTACTATGTCGCCGTCGGGGACTCCTACTCGTCGGGCGAGGGTAACCCCGGCCAAAAGCCCACTCCCTGGATCAGCACGACCGGTACTCCCTGGAAGACAGACGACGGCTGTCACCGATCAGTGGTGGCCTACCCAATGCTCGTCAGTTCGTGGCTAAATTCTGACAAGGGCGCGCGTCCAATGCGCCTTCGCTTCCTGGCTTGCAGCGGCGCGACGACGGGCGATCTCTGGAACTCGGGTACCACGCCCGACGGCAAAGAGGGTCCGCAACTGAACGGGACTAGCGCGTTGGCGGGCGCACGGATAGTTACGGTATCCATCGGTGGCAACGATCTGCATTTTTCGGACATCCTCACGAATTGTGTTGTAGGTCCTCCACAGCACACGTGCGACGCTCACTCCAACGATGGATGGATCGCTCGCCTCCACAAGAATATCGAGAGCCTTGAGCCCGTCCTCGTGGCGACCTATCGCCAGATTGAGGCACTTTCTCCGGATTCCGCCCTCTACGTCGTCGGTTACCCCTACCTGTTCCCGCCCAAGCCATCGACTGTCCAGCAGAACATAAGCTGCCCGAGAAGAACCCTAATTGCTCCGAACGGAATCGGCTATCTCGCCTACAACGAGCAAGCGCTTGCCGCCGTGGTCGCCACGGCGGCAAGAGAATCCGGTGCTCACTTCATTAATCCGAACGCGCCAGGCCCGCATTCCTTCATCGGCCATGACGTTTGCTCCAAGAACTCCTGGATCAACCGTCCGAATCTTGTCGCGCATGTGGTCTATTCATTTCATCCCGACGCTGCGGGCCAAGCAGCCTACGCTGCCTTGATCGAGGCAGCCATTACGCGATCAGCGACCCGTTCCGGAACGGGGGATCGGGCGATACAAGTCGCTGCAGGTGGGGAGAGCGAATGTGCACTCCTCACCGATGAGACGGTCAAGTGCGCTGGTTCGAACGACGTAGGGCAGATCGGCGACGGGACGACACCTCAGTCATCCCTGCCGTTGCTTGTCAAGGGACTTTCGGGCGTTAGGCAGATCAGTGCCGGTTTTGACTCGCCTTGTGCCTTGCTAAAAGAGGGTGCCGTCAAATGTTGGGGTTTTGGTCTATTCGGGGCCTTGGGTGACGGATTGACCACCAATTCCGATGTACCACTGGGAGTCAGTGGACTCTCCGGAGTGAGCCAGATCAGCGTTGGCGGTTTCCAGGCCTGTGCGCTTCTCACGGCCGGGACCGTCAAATGCTGGGGAGCCAATGCACATGGCGAACTCGGTGACGGGACAAACTATGACTCCTCAGTTCCGGTGGCGGTCGCGGGGCTCTTGGGGAGGGTCGAGCAGATCGCTTCCGGCTGGGACCACAGCTGTGCGGTACTGACCGGTGGCACTGTCAAGTGTTGGGGTGACAATGACTTTGGTCAACTAGGTGACGGAACAGACTACGACTCTTGGGTTCCAGTGTCTGTCATCGCTCTCCGTCAGGTCAAGCAAATCGTTGCTGGCAACGGCTACACCTGCGCACTGGTCGCTGACGGCAAGGTTAGATGCTGGGGTCTCGACGCCAGCGGCCAATTGGGCGACGGAAGGCACGTTGACGCGTGGACTCCGCAGGCGGTGGCCAAGATCACAGGGGCTGTGCAGATCAGCGCCGGCGACACGACCGCATGTGCGTTAGCGGCTGGGGACGAAGTCTTGTGCTGGGGTGACGGCACTTTTGGTGCTCTCGGCAACGGAAAGAGCGTCGACTCCTCTACCCCGCTAGCCGTCCGCGGGCTCTCTGGCGTTGGTCAGATCAGCGTGGGCGGTTTCCAAGCCTGCGCGGTCCTTACCGTTGGGACCGTTAAGTGCTGGGGCAACAACCAGTCCGGTCAGCTTGGAATCGGGATGACCACCCTCTACTCCTCACTGCCGGTGGCGTTCACGGGCCTATGATCTGAAGATCTGAGGGTGTAGGACTACCGCCCTCACCCTGATGCGGCTAGAACTGATGAACACACTCCAATCGATTGAGAGCCTCGGGGCTTGTACCGAACTCCACCGCACCAGGCGCTGTGCGCGCACGTTAGCTTTGCATCGAGCAGCGTCGCATCGGCCCTCGCAACCGACTCCGGCCGCCTGGCCTCCGCTGCCGCCGCTACCGGGGTCGTCGCTCTCATCGGCGCATTTCTCGTAACCGGGGGGCGGAGTCAGGTCTCGGCGGCCTGGTATTGCCAGAGCAGTCGTGCCCGTTCACGGTCCCGGCCCAGGTCTGTCGCCGGCGGCCCCACCTGGGCCCACCGCCACACCCGCCCAGCCTTCCCTCAGGCGGATGGGACCGGAACATGTCGCAGATACGGTGCGTCCGCCCCACCCGGCGCCCGGTTCTGTGGGGCATGCGGTGCGGTCATGTGAGATCCTCGTGACCACGGAAATGAAGAGGGTGTGACCCATGAACTGCCCGCACTGTGGGAGTCCCGTCGCGGAAAGCTCCTCGTTCTGTGGGGAGTGCGGTGGAAGGATCAGGCCGCCTTCGATTGCGGAAGCCGGCTCCAGCGCTCAGCTGTCCGGGGCGGCTCGGGCAGCTCCAACTCGTCTAGCCGGAAGAGTCCGCGCCCGTCGTCGGGTACTTGTTGTCGTCGGTGTGGTGATCGTCCTTGCCGTCGCCGGTGGCACTTTTGCATGGTTCCAACGTTCCGGGTCACCGCCTGTCACCTCGGCATCGCATAAGGCGGCGACGGCTCATATCGTCTTTCTCTCCGACCAATCAGTCATCTTGCCTCGACCGGGAGCGACGTATCACTTCGTCGTCGAAGTGAAGAGCGCAACGAACCACGTGCTCGACGAGCCGGTCCAGTGGTACTCCAGTGCACCGGGCCAAGTCACCGTCACTCGAGCAGGAGTCGTGACGGCCCGGGTGGCGACGGGATCGGCGACCATCGTGGTGAGTGCCCGCGACGCGCAAGCCCAAGCCGCCCAGGTAACCGTTATCCAGCCTGCTCCCGGCACCCTGCTCATCCCGAGCAGCGATGTCCTGGCGGTGAGTCTCACGGCTGCGAAGCTGAAGCTGACTTCGCAGACAAAGGCCATCAAGACAGGAGAGATCCTCGTCAGCAACAGTCGTGGCGGTCTCCTCGCCAAGGTGAGGGCGGTCGCGATCGGCTCGGGGAGCATCCAGCTCACCACGACCCCGGCGAGTCTGACCCAGGCCTTCGATCACCTCTCGATCTACGCGAAGAGCGCACCGGTCAACACGTTGGTCTCGACCAAGAGCCTGCGCAGTGCGACGACTTCCCAGAGGACGTCGTCGGGAGTCGACGCTCGACTGGCCGCCGTCGTGATGGGCCGTCCTGACGCCATCGACGGCTCCGATCGGGGCTCGTCACAGGCCGTCCCAGCAACAGATACCTCCGACGAGTCCACGGTGGACTGCAATCTGACATCTGGTGCCGGAGTGGCGGTCAGCCTCAAAGGGCCAAGCGTCTCCATCCCCGCTACTGTCCAGCTAGTTGGCGTACTCGAGACCAACCTCCTCATGGTTGAGCAGTTCGAGCTGGCCGTCCAGGCAACGGTGCCGGTTGTCGTGAGCTCAGGATCGGTGACCGTCTCTGCCGCCGGGAACGCCGATGCCACCTGTGACCTCGATGTGCCGACCATCGACATCCCCACCCCTATCTTCATCGGTCCCGTCGAGATCAACGGAGAGGTCGACCCGACAGCGGGTGTCGATCTGTCCGTTGATGCCGGAGGGGCAATGACCTTTGCCGGACCGACCGTTTCTGACACCGCGACTGCTCTCGACGGTATCGAGTACACGGCCGATGGAGGCTGGCAGGCCGTCGAGGACAACTCCCAGACCGGGGTGCAGGTGACGCCGGGTGGATCGGGCTTCGATGCTTCCCTGACCGCGAGCGCCTCGCCGGACATGCGGGTCGACTTCGGCATCTCGGCCGTGCTCGGAGACTGCGACATCAACTTGTGCACGACCCTCGCCGGTGCGAACCTCGCTTTCGCCGAAGCCAAGGGCAGCTTCGACTTTCAGATCACCTCGCCCTTCGACGACCTCGCCAGTGGCTATGCCGGGCCGATCTGGAGCGCCGGTGTCGAGTTCACCGCCGGCCCGGAGCTGGTTCTCAGCGGAGACATCGTCGACCTCTTCGATTGGATCGGCGTAACGCCCCCGGACGTCCAGTGGAACGCGTTCGATGACAACGTCCCACTGTCGGGCTCCCCGGATCTCACCACTACGGCCAGTACGGCGCCCGGTGGTGCCGTGAACCTGGCCGTTTCCCTGGCTACCGGGTTCTCCGGCGACACCGTCAAGTTCGTTGCCTACCCGCCATCCGCCACGACTGGGACCATCGTTGCGGAGGCAACGGTGACCGGGACGTCCGCCGCTGCCACGTGGACCCCCAACGCCAGTGCCCCCGCATCGGCCTACGACGTCACCGGTCTGCTCTTCGACAACGTCTTCGGTCCAGTGGGGTTGCCGTACGCGTCGGCTGCGGTTCCTGTGGCGACTTCCACAACACCGACCCCCTCATCGTCGACCACGAGCACGACGACCATTACGCCGACCGGTCCTATTACTACGAGGTTCTTCCTCTCTCTTCCTCCAGATCTCACATCAATCTGGGGTGATACTGGCGTCAACGTCGCTGCGGGTGCATCCGTTTCGATCACTGCCTCTGGCACAGAGCGCTACACCGTCACTCGACAGGATTGTTACTCCACCCCAGCGGGCTTTCCGTGGGGAGGGACGACTGCAGGGCCGTGTGGCTTTACCTGCCCTGACTACAACTCGGTGTTCTACCCGCAGACCCCGGCTCCGGGATTGCCCTGTTTCTCGCTCATCGGAAGGATCGGTTCCGGCTCGCCGTTCGAAGTGGGGTACGGCACCACCTTTGTTTCCCAAAGCGCTGGCGAGCTCTATCTGGGCTACAACGACTGGTATTACCCGGATGTAGTTGGCAACTACAGCGGTGGTTTTTCGACACGAATAGTCGTCACACCCAACAGCGCCTCATCAGGAACGGTGCCGAGCAGCGGAGGGTCGACGACCGCGCTGCCCTCGGATCAGGTCCTCGCCAACGGCTCGTATCAAGGCTCGACCACTATCGACTCCTGTATCCTCGACTACGCTATCAACGGCGGCGACCAGGAGACCTTGTCGGCGACCGGCACCTCTAACCTTTTCGTCGGCGCGACCGCAGGTGGCAAGTCCATGACGCCGATCTCCTGGAGCGAGGACTTGGCGGTTACGGCCTCCTACTCGGGCCTCGAGGCGATCTCCATCGGCCACAGCGACTCGGGCACTGGAACCTTCCAAACCGGCGCGAACGACGCCATCGCTGCCGTCGCGGTCCGCGGGTGTACTGCCTCAGAGAGGGCCTCCAGCCAGACCAGCAACGGGACAACGCTCAGTATCGATGTCCCGAGTTCCTCGAGACCGGTCGTGATCCTCCTGGGTGGCGAGGGGACCGGGCTACTCAGTGCCTCGGGGAAACAAGGGCTCGAAACGCTCGTGAATGCCACGTTCAGCGAGTACGGCAGCGATGTCATCGCCTCGACGGCGATTTTCGTGTTCCCCGCCTCAGCAAGCCCCACGACGATTAGGTTCTCGTCCAGCACCTATGGCACCAACAGCGGTACCAGCCTCGGCGCAGTGGCCTATTCTCTGGGCTGAGCGAGTTGTGGACTGACGACGGGTACTACCCGACCGGCGTCTCCGTGAGTGACAAGTAGATAACCGCCGGGTCACATCCGACGACTAGCACGGGGAGTGGAACACACGATCGCTTCGGCTCGACCGAGGCGCAACGAACCACACAGACGACCACGCCTCGTACCTCGACTGGCATACTGCACGCGGCGCTCAGGATCCTCCGGACTCGTCGAACCTCGTACCGGCTATCTCGCAAGTAGGACTGCCGCGGGATTCACCATGAAGACGTTGCCGGCAACCCCGATCGCTGCGTCCATGTGGTGCTTCGTAATCTACGAGAAGACGCCGGCAGGCCAGACGACGAGATGATCGATGTCCGAGCTGTTGTCACCAACGCGTATCGAATGCAACACATGCCGGCCCTTCCCGAGCTGCGCGCGCTTGTTCGCGACGAGTTCCTTACCTTTCCACACTCTCGCCAGCCCACTCATCTCGGGCCAAGAAGGCCAGTCTGCTACGACAGCGGCAAGGCCGCCAAGGCCTGTCACGACCTGGAGTACCGTCCAACGTCCTTGGCGGAGCGCCGCCCGGTGTGCACCTCGACGTTCCCAGTGGCGCTTCTAGGGAACTTCTGGAGGGCTTTACGCCTCAGCCCTGTTCGAGCCGTAGAACCTTGCGCCGGTGGGCAAGACCTGAGCACAGACCGCGTATTGAGGTATGGCCGGTTCCGGCTCGCGAAGCCGTGCAGACTATGTCCCTATTGGTTGCCCGCAGGACGTGCAGAACTTGGTGTCACCCATCGGAGCACCACAGTTCGTGCAGTGAGCAGCATCGGCTACGGAGAACTGCTGCTGATCGGAAGTGGGAACGACCTGCTTGTCGGGAGGGAGATATGCGGTGGCGATGCCGACGGATGTCCTCAGTCGAGGAGCACCGGGAACAATCACTTCGGGCTCACTCCTGCGGGCCACTCCTCCGACGACCGCCGCTAGGCCCGCGCTCAGTCCGAGGAACGCTCCATAGGACCATGACCATGAGTAACTCAGGCCATTGGACGTCCCGGCACCGCTCGGCTTGACAAGGAACGCGAGCAGAACGAGCAAGAAACTGACGCTGCACAGGACGGTGAGGAGCTGCCAGTACGGAATGGGAGCCCGCAAGCCGCGTGGCAACAGGGTCAGTATGAGGAGCAAGAGGATGATGACGATCGCGAGGACCAGGATGAGGAACCTCCAACCTCCCGCCCCGGTGCCGAGAGCGGAGATCGTGGATAGGGTCTGACTGCTGGAGGTGGGTCCAGTGGTACCGATGTTCGTGGTGCTCGATTCGGAGAACGAGTACCACGGGAGGAACAAGGACACAAAGAGAATGACCGTGGCGACGAGAGAGATCAGATCTCCAAGCCCCAATCGTCTGAAATCGATAGAGGTTTTCGGACCAGGCGTACCCGCGCCCGCTAGCTGAACTGACGCTGGTGCCATTGTCTGGGGCTGGCCGCAGTTAGGACAGAACTTCGAACCCCGTGCGAGCGCCGATCCGCAATTCGAGCAGTACATCCATCCCTCCTCAGCTAAAGCTTGCCCTGGAACTACGGGATCCGTGCTGCCGAAGCAGCATGAGAATGACTAGAACCGCCGCCGTCCCTCTTCTGCTCCCTTAGTTCTACCAACTATACGCCGGAGCGTCGACATTGTGACAACTCTCATGCCGCGAGCCCAAGAAGCGTGTTCGCGACGGAAACACGGCCAAGTAGAGTTGTGAGACGACGACACCGTGCCGGACTCTGGTGAGTCATCACGAAGGCTCGGCTAGACGAGGGCGCGCGGAGAATGGGTTGATCGTGCGGGCTGAGCCACCTTGCAATGGTGCATCCTGGACTCGTACTCGGTAGGGCTGAGGTGCTCAAGCCAGCTGTGAAGCCGTTGCCGATTGTAGAGAACCTCGATGAACTCGAAGAGGCCCGACGGACCTGTGCCATGGTCGCCCAGAAGTGGCGATAAACGAGTTCGGTCTTCAGCATCGAGAACCAGCTTTCCCAAGCTGCATCCCTGCATTGACCCGTGGCGAACACTTGCCGCGAAATCCCTCCAGCCATGGGAACCTGGCGGCGAGCGACCGAGTGTTGGCCATCACCCAACTTGGACTGCTCCCGTCATCACGAAGACTATCGAGTTTGCGCAAACTTCAGGGCACGTGGGGTGATCCAGGACACCGAAGCGAGCGTGCGAGTGTCCACGTCCGAACCGTGCGGCGTGAGCTACCTCGCGTTACAGACTCAACTCACCGGCTTGACGCGGCAGATCACCGAGATGATCGGGGCGTCGCCTAGAGGTGTTTGTCACCATCGAAAGGACTTGGACGACGAAAGTGAGGAGATCGCTGGAACTGGCGAACTAGCGAAAACAACGATAGAGCCGCTCGACCGTTGGCGGAGGCGCGACCCATTTACGCCAAGCTCGCGAGCACGCCAAGCGCCGACGTCGCAGTGCCGCGCGCCGCGACGCGCACGATACGGCGAGCGCCTTAGCAAGACCGCGCTGGTTCTCGAAAGACGGTCGGTGTTCACGATAGAAGGGTCCACCTTCCTGCTCGATATTGATCAACGTGTTCAGCGAGAACCCGAATGTCCGGTTGTAGCACCCGAGCCCGCGTGCCACGGCACCGGTCAGCAGCCGTCGCTACACTTCGTTCAGGTGCGGCATCAGGGTCGAGAAGAGCTCCTCCACCTACTGGACGACTTCTCCACCCAATTAGGGAACTTCTCGCGAACTGAACTGTGGTCACACCCCGGGTGTTCCGAGAACTTCTATGTCGGAACTACGTCAGGCGGGATAGGGCCGATGTCGTCGGTCTCCTGGTCACCGGATCTCTCGGTTACGGCAACGTACTCAAGCAACCTCAGCATCTCGATCGGACGCTCCTCATCGAACCAGGGCTCCTACAGCGCCCCGTCGAACGTCTACGGGATCGCCGCTGTCGGGACGACCGGCTACTCGGTTACCAACAAGTTCGCTGCCCAGACGAGCGAGGTCGGTCCAGGCTGCTCCGGCTGCGGCGGAAACGAGGCTCCCGGCCCGGGCCTCACCCTGAACTTCTCGACGTCCGGCTCCGGTCCAGTTCTGATCCTCGTCGGCGGTGAGGGTACGGGCTCTCTTGTCCTCTCGGGTTTACAGGCGCAGACACTGCAGAACCAGACGTTTGAACAGTTGGGCAATGGGGTCTTGGCCTCCATCGGTGTTTTCGAGGCTCAGCTTCCCTCCGGTTCCTATTCGGCCCGGTTCTCCTCGACCACGACGATGAACAGCTCCGGGGAGAGTCTCGGCGCTGTTGCCTATGACCTGTCTTCGACCACGACCACTCCAAGCTCCACCACGAGCACGACGACGCCGACCCAGGCCGCACCAATCTCGTGGACGGACGCGGCCTCGGCCGTTGGCACCCCGCCGTCGGCACGAGCTGACGTCGCCATGGCCTACGATGCCGCCGACGGCTACACCGTGCTCTTCGGCGGCCAGGGCTCCTCCGGTGCCGCCTTGGGCGACACCTGGGTCCTCAACGGAGGCGAGTGGTCGCAGATCAGCCCCTCCAACTCGCCGTCACCCCGCTCGGGTGAAGCGATGACGTACGACGCGGCCGACGGCTACGTCCTGCTCTTCGGCGGTTACGGCTGCGGCGGACTGTGCGGCGACTCGTGGGCATTCAAGGCGGGACAGTGGACCGAGCTGAGACCATCGCAGGCTCCCTCGCCAAGAGCCCAACCGGCCATGACCTACGACTCGGGTGACGGCTACGTGCTCCTCTTTGGCGGTGGTGACGGGGGGGCGACCGTTTATGGCGACACGTGGGTGTTCAAGTCAGGCCAGTGGTCGGAGCAATCGCCCAGTAGCTCTCCTTCTGTCCGCGGAGGCGCTTCTCTCGTGGACGATGTGGAAGACGGCTACGTCGTCATGTTCGGTGGAAGCTCCAACTACACTTGCGTCTGCGGCCTGAGCGACACATGGGAGTACTCCGGCGGGAAGTGGAGCCAGTTGTCGCCCTCGAACTCGCCGGGCAGCCGCTATACCTTCGGCTTTGCCTACGATCCCGCGATCAGCGCCGCTGTCTTCTTCGGAGGTTGGAACGCGAACGGCGGGTGTGGTAACACCATCGGCGACACGTGGGCCTTCTCAGCCGGAAACTGGACGGAACTTTCCCTGAGTTCGTCTCCACCGGCTCGGAATGGACCTGCTATGGACTACGACCCGCAAGCGGGCGGCGTCGTCCTGTTCGGAGGTGACAGCGGGACCTGCGGTGCTCCTGGGCCCACCTTCTCGGACACGTGGGAACTCGGAGCCGCGACGACAACGCTCCCCAGCACGACGACGACCGTTATCTCCTCAGCCTCAGGTTTCCTGGTCGTTCGTCAGGTCAACGACTCGACTCTCGCGCCAGGCTTCGGCACATCAGGGGGCAGCTGCGGTTGGCCTGCGGGAGGACAGCAAAAGTGACTCCTCCGAACGAGGCCGATTATGTATACATCAAGTACGGAGACACGATTTCGTTTCATTTCTCCGTGGCAGCAGGAAGTAGCGCTACCGTGACTTGGGAAACGAACAGGCTAAACACAGCCGGACGAGACGGGGCCGCCGCATCACCACGACCGGAGCCGGCCTGGACGGCCAGCGGCCCAGCCGCCGGACGGTCGGGACGGCTGGAGAGGCCGCTCACCTGAGCTGAACGGCAGAACTGGTGGCTGTCCCCGCGCTACTCTTGCGGCCGTCACCGCGCGGGTCTCGTGACCGCCAGCGCGCGGAACTCAATGGCAGTAATTGACACTGAGGACGACGTGGGTGCACCATGCGACCGTGGCCGAGATTCAGCGAAATCTCACATTTGATCAGGGCCTCCCGGAGTCGCGGATGATGTAGTGGCAGAGACGAGAGGTCGTCCAGACGTCGGTTGTGCTTCGCTTGGTATGGAGGAGGATCCTTGCCGAGATGCAATAGCTGCGGAAGCGAGCTTCAAGAGGAGTGGGTCTTCTGCGGCTCGTGTGGGCGCCCACTCGATCGTGTCACCGCCAGCGAGACACCGACTGACGCCGTGAGCGCTGTCGAGCCCGGGCCGGCACCGCCTCGAGGCGCCACCGGGACGCCCATATGCCACAGGTGCGGCGCACCGGTTCTCGGTGACGACCGGTTCTGTCAGCGTTGCGGCGCGCCAGTCGGCGCGTCCGTTCCGAGCGACGCCGCACCGTCATTCCCTCGCGAGAGCGTCACCCAGCCGGTCGTGGCCGGGGATTCCCGGAGCCTTGTGGCCTCGACCGTTTTGCCCACGGCGCCGCTCGCCACCATGGACACGGGACAGGTCCCGAGTGTCCCGAGTGCTCCGAGCAGAGGCTCGCGGCCGCCAAAGTCTCCCGGCACGATTTGGTTCTCCGCCGGCTTGGCCGGCCTCTCGGCTTGCTTGGCCGTCGCCTCGTGGGTGGCCGTGCTCATCGTGTCGATGGCCAAGTTTCCTTCGGCCGAGGCTTCGGCGACAACGAGCCCCTTTTGCCGCAACTCATGTCTCGCGTCGCTCAGTTCCTCCTCGCGCGCCCTGGTCCAGCAGCTGAACTCCTACGCCCAGGCGAACCTGTCGGCCGAGCGGCTAGGGGCCACTGTGTGCGCGGTCACGGGCGTGGCCGCCTTCTGCTCGGTCCTGTGGTTCGCGAGGCGGCGCCGTCACAGAGCGGGCATCGCCCTCTTGGCGTTCATCGTGTCGGCCGCCCTAGTCGTGTTCGGACTCCGCACTGTGGGCTACCTCGTTTCCCTAAGCAGAGGTTTCCTGCCCCACGTCGGTCGCTCCTGGGCGACGACGTTCTTCGCCCTTTTGACCCATGGCTCCACGGGTGGCGTCGTCCTCGCTGTGGCGGTGATCGTCGGTGTCCTCATAGCCGTTATCGCCACGCTCGGGTGTTTCGTGATGTTGCTCGCAGCAAGCACGTCCCGGGCCCGGGCCCTCGATAGGGCGAGCGCCTTGACGGCCTGCCCGAACTGCGGGGCCCCGCCGATGGGAAACGACGTCTTCTGCGGCAGCTGTGGCCAACCACTGGCCATGGCGGCCGGCTCGTCGCGCACCTCCGCAGCGCGCCTACTCCCAATGCTCACCTGCGTGGTCCTCCTGCTCGGGGTGGCTGGCGGTGTTCTCCTCGCCCTGAAACGCCCGGCCTCGACCCCCATAACCCCCGTCGAGGGGTTCGTCGCCGCCGTGAACCAGCACGACCTCGGTGGCGCCCTCGGCTACATCGACCCGACCGATCGTGCTCTTCTCGAGTCAACAGGGACAGTCTCAGGGCTCACACAACTGTTCGAGACCGGTGCGCTCTCGAGAGTCCAAGTCGACGACCTCACCATCGACAACGTCAAGATCGAAGGGTCGCACGCCTTCATCGAGCTGAGGGCCAAGACCTGCGAGCAGGGTTCCGGCTGCAACGGCTCGGCCCGGACGGCGTTCTCCGACTTCGACCTCCCTGCGACTGATCTCGGCTCGGGCAACCTCGACATCCCCTGCGAGATCGTCGGCACGAACTGGTACCTATACGGCGGCACCGCTACCTGGGCCCTCAGCCCGAACGGCGTGCCGCCGACCACGACAACCACGACAACACTCCCGAGCACGACGTCGAGCACCAGTTCCACGACAACGTCGACGACTCTTCTTTCGCCACCGGTGTGGCAGGTGCCGGAGACGATTGATGGGGGTGCCAGTCTCATCGACGTGTCGTGTCCCGCCCCGTCCTTCTGCGTGGCGGTGGACGCGGTTGGTCGGGTGGTCCGCTTCGGACCCACCAGATGGGGCGCGCCGCAATCGGTAGGCACTGGTCCTCTCGACGGGATCTCCTGTGTGAACCCGACATTCTGCGTCGCCGTCGGCGGCAGTGACGCTGTGACCTTCGATCGGTTCGGCTGGAGTAGTCCAAGCGTTGTTGACCCGGGTGGAAGCCTCCTGGACATCTCCTGTCCGGACGTTGATCTGTGCACCACGGTGGATGCGTCAGGCAACGCCTTCCTTCTGAGTTCCTCCGGCTGGTCGGAGAAGTCGATTGACCCGGGGGAGGTGCTCCACGCGGTCTCCTGTCCTTCGGCCGATTTCTGTGTTGCAGTCGATGGCAGCGGCGAGGAAGTCACGTACTCCAACGGCCAATGGTTGAGTCCCCAGTTGATCGACTCGGGCAATGTGACCACCGCGGTGTCTTGCACGTCCAGCTCGTTCTGCGTTGCCGTCGATCAGAGGGGGGGAATCGTCGAATACGACAACTCTGCCTGGAATCGCCTGGTGATCGACGGATCGAACGCGATCACCTCCGTGAGTTGCCTGTCAGCAGGGGACTGTCTCGTGGTCGATGACGTCGGAAACGCCTTTCGACTCAGCGGCGGAAGTTGGAGCGGCCCGCAGGACATTGACGGAGCAGCCCATTTCCAGGGCATCTCTTGTGCCTCACGAGACTTCTGCTCGGCCGTGGGCGACGCTGGCCAAGCAGCCACCTTCGAAAGTTCGAGGTGATTGACGCGACAAGCCCGGTCTCCCGACGGCTACAATTGTCTGGCCGAGCTTGATCAGAACGACATGACCCCTTGACCCCGCCGACTACGAGCCGCGGGATGAGGCGCCGAAAGCGGACGCGGCTCCGACGACTCCGTCTCTTGCGGACATGTCTCCTCGTGACCGTGATAGCGGCCATCGGCTATTTCGCGGTCGCCCATCTCAGCGAAGGAGCGTCTGCTCCGAAAGCTGACGTTGGTAAACGAAACTCAACGTCGGTTCCGACGAGTTCCACCCCGAAATCCCTACCAACATCGACGTCTCGGCCGACGAGCCAGACCACGGTGACCAGGACCCCCCCCACACAGGGGGTGACTACGACGAGTGTTTCCCAAGCATGTACCTTGATTCAACCTCTCTATACCGGTGAGGCAACACAGCTGATCACCGTCAACACGTCCGAAGCATCAAGCACCTACGCCACACTGAGTGCGTGGGAACTACACGGGAAGTGCTGGGTCCAGGTGTACGGACCGTTCACCGCGCGCCTCGGCTACAGCGGGATGAGCGCCAACAAGCACGAAGGGGACGGAGCCACGCCTGAAGGCACGTTCGACTTCGAATCGACGATGTACGGGAACGCACCCGATCCCGGAGTGTCATTCCCATATCACCAGTTGGTATGTGGCGATTGGTGGGACGAGGACTCAGCTTCTCCGACCTACAACACCTTCCAGCACGTACCTTGTTCGGAGACCGACCCTCCGTTCGCGAACGGTGCTTCGGAGGCGCTCTGGACAGAGACCCGGGCGTACCCGAGTTTCGCAGTGATCAACTACAACCCCGATCGGATCCCCG
>Ga0224554_1001463_pt1 | contig 14850 bp, 8 predicted proteins | sample 714S22024metaG_FD_180666 | JGI IMG/M metagenome (GOLD analysis project Ga0224554, IMG submission 180666) | Peat soil microbial communities from Stordalen Mire, Sweden - 717 S2 20-24 | ecosystem: Environmental > Terrestrial > Soil > Wetlands > Peat | place: Sweden: Norrbotten County, Stordalen...
CCATGGCGCCGAGCGCGGATTCGCGGACGTGCCACACTGCCGCGGCTTCGTCTGGCGCGCAGATGTGAGCGACCGGCGGAGATGGCCATGACTGCGAGGCGCGCGCCAGCGCCACGGCTTTCGCCTTGGCCTCTTCGACGGACCACGCGCCCATTTCGACAAGCAGGAAGCCGACACCGGGAGGGAGCTGGTCGAGCTCGCGCAACGCCAGGCCCTTGCGGCGCATGAAATCGATCAGCAGAAAATCAAAGCCTTCAAGCCCGATGGGCTTGTGCTCGAGGGCGAGCGGGACCGCGTCGGCGGAGAGGAAGGGATCGTTGAAGCCAAGCACGGTGAGCACGCGGAAGGGCGGGCTGGCGGTGAGGTTGAGAGTGGCGGAGACGATGTTGGCGCAGGTACCCTCGGAGCCGACCAGCGCGCGAGCGACATTGAAATTATTCTCGGGCAGGAGCTCGTCGAGGTTGTAGCCGGAGACGCGGCGCGGGATGCGGGGAAATTTTTCGCGGACGAGGGAGGCGTAACGGTCGCGGATGCGCGCGAGGCCGGAGTAGATTTGGCCGGCGCGGCCGCCGGCGCGGCTGAGAGCTTCGAGGCGATCCGGTGGAGTGGCGCCAACGGTCATGCGCGTGCCGTCGTAGAGGACGATGTCGAGCGATTCGACGTTGTCAACGACTTTGCCGCCGAGCAGGCCATGAACGCCGCAACTGTTGTTGCCGATCATGCCGCCGAGGGTGCAGCGGGAATGCGTGGCCGGATCGGGGGCGTAGGTGAGGTGGTGGAGCTCTGCCGCGTCGCGAAGGCGATCGAGAACGATGCCTGGCTCAACGCGGGCCAGCCGCTTCGCGGGGTCCAGCTCCTCAAGCGAATTCATGAAACGAGAATAGTCGAAGACTACGGCCACGTTAACGCACTGGCCGGCGAGACTGGTGCCCGCGCCGCGCGGAAGAACGGCAGCGCCGGTGGCGCGGCAAGCGGCCAGCGCAGCCTCAACGTCGGCCGCGTCGCGCGGAAAAATGACGCCGATCGGCAGCTGGCGGTAGTTCGATGCATCGGAAGCGTAAAGAGCGCGCGAGCCAAGATCGAAGCGGACTTCGCCGCGAAGCGATTTCTTCAGCAGGGCCTCAAGCTCACGGTGAGCCGAAAATTGCTCATGGGCGAGTGGCGTGGGATTGGAAAGGATGGCAAACGCGGAAGAGCTCACGCTGCAATGGTAGCGCGCCTGGGGAGGCGGTGGTTAGCGCGCGCGTACTGCATAGAGCAGTGGCCTGGACGGGGCTCGGCGAGCGAGATCGGCAGGGTTACCTCGCCGGCCACTCTTCGACAACGACGCCAAGGTCGTTGAGCTGACGAATGACGGCTTCGACGTTGCGGCGGACTTTGGGGCGATCTTTGGGTTCGGCGGAGGGAGATTCGGCGACAGCGATGACGCGGCCATAAGGCCACGCGCCTGCAGGAATGGCGGCCACGGCAGCGCTCAGGTCGGAGAGGCGCAAGTCGAGCTCCTGGCGGCGCGCGGCCACAGGGCGGAGCATGGTTCCCTCCCCTACCGGGCTGGGATTCGCGTCGGACATAATGATGCGCAGTCCGATTGTGTCGGCTCCAACCGAGAGAAACGGATTGGCCCATTGCGCTGGGTCGTGGATATCGATATAGAGACTTTTGGTGGGCAGCGCAATCTGGTCGAGCTCAGCGCGCTCCTGTTCGCGCTCAGTAGCCGCAGCCTGCGCCTTGTGCTCGGCTTTTTCAGCATCCTTTTCGACGCCCGCCACCGCCTGAACTTCCCTGTGGCAGGCTGCGATTGCCAAGGAGGGAAGCAGGACCAGGACCAACATTCCTTTGTGGCAGGTGTGCGAAATCACGAGATCAAGGATAGCAGGGCGGCCGCAGCGAGTTGCTTCAAGAGACAGGGAAAACACTTAGACCAAATTGACGGAAGCGCACCGTCTACGCTTCACTGCTTGCTCGCGATCACGCTTCGCGCGATGGAGTCGAGGACGCCATTGAGGAAGTTGATCGACTCAGTGGCGCAGTAACGGCGGCCGATTTCAAGCGCCTCGTTGATGACCACAGGGAAAGGCGTGGATTTGACGCCGACGAGTTCGGCCACGGCCATGCGCAGCAGATTACGATCGACGGCGGGCATCCGTTCCAGCCGCCAGTGCGCCGAGTGCTCCGCAATCAGGCCGTCGATCTTCGACTGCTGTTCATTGGCAATCCGGAAAAGTTCTTCGGCAAAGTCGCGCACTTCGGGTTCGACGGGATCGCCGGCTTTCCAGAACGTGGCTCGAACTTCGTCGGGAGTCTGATGGCCGATGTCGGCCTGAAACAGCATCTGCATGGCGAACTCGCGGGACTTACGGCGATGGCGCGAGGTCAAGCGGGGCCACCTTGCTCGAGCTTCCTGCGCAGGCTCACCATCTCGATGGCTGCGGCAGCGGCCTCAAATCCCTTGTTACCGCCCTTGATGCCGGCGCGGTCCAGCGCCTGCTCGAGGGTCTCGCAAGTGAGCACGCCAAAGCTGTGGGGCACGCCGGTCTCCTGCTGGGACTGGCCGATGCCGCGGGCGACCTCGTTGTAGATGGCTTCATAGTGTGCAGTTTCACCGCGCAACAGACAACCCAGAGTGACGACGGCGTCAACTCGACCGCTGGCCGCGCAAGCGCGAGCCGCAGCGGCAATTTCCCAAGCGCCGGGGACACGCACAACCTGGATATCGGAGCGCGCCGCGCCGCTGCGCAGGAGCGCGTCGAGGGCGCCGTCGAGCAGGCGGTCAGTGACGACTGCGTTCCAGCGAGCGACCACGACGGCGAACTTCATTCCCGTGGCCGACAGATCGCCCTCCAGGGCGACAGGCTTTCCCTTCACGGGATCGGTCCACGCCCAGAAGCTGAAGCGGAAGCCGGGCTCCGGCTCGACAGTGAAGAGGCGCGAACGCCAATGCGTCTCAGCGATCGATGAAAGCCGCGAAACGGCCGAATCACCGGACTGGCCCGGAACTGCATGGGCGCGGAGCCATGCTTCGGCGACCTGGTGGACGGAGTCGAGCGATGTGACTTCGACAAGGATATCGGCGGTGGATGGGAACCTTCCGTCGACGAATTCCAGATTGCCGAGCGGAGCGAGAAACGATGCGCCGCGGGATTCCTCCTCCTGCCAACCTTTGCCAGGCGCGAAACCCAAAGCGGCAAAGAAACCCGCAAGCCGGTCATAGGCCGCGGCACTGCCTGCAGGCCGCAGAAAGGCGATTCCCTTGATCATGAGTCGATTGTAAAAGACAGGGACCGAGGGAACGAGGGACCGAGAAGATTGGGAACAAGGGAGCAAGGGAGCGAGGAGCAAGGGAGCGAGTTAGCGAGAAGACGGCGAAGTTAGGGAGACTGCGCCGAAGCGGAGCCTTGGTGATGCACCCGTCTGGGTGGTAAGTTCGCGAGGCCTGCGCTTGGTTGTTCGCCGCGGCTACGTAACCGAGCGCGGCTTGACCGTAATGACCGTCGCGGGAACCACGGTGGTCGGAGTTGGCGCCGGCAAAGTCGTCGGATATTGACAGCCGGCGTCGTTGCCGCCGTCGGAGACTGGCGTGCACGCGGGCAAACCGGGGCTCAACTGTTGCGTATCGGTCGGGGGCGCAGCGAGGCTGAGGCTAGCGGGAATGGTGATGAGGTGAATTTCGTTGTCGCCAGCGGTGGAGACGAAGAAGATGGAATGGTCGGGCGAAAATGCGCCCGCGAGCGGCGCGATGGGTGGTGTCGCAGACGTGCTGTCGGCGAAGGTCACGTAGCCGACCGGTCCGACGCCGGTCACTTGAGGCAGGTAATAAGGAAGTTGCGCCGCGGTGGTGGATGTGGAAGGCGTCGAGTAGGTGACGAAAGCGATGGGCGCGGCCGTCGTCACAGAGGCGGTGGTGGGCGCCGTGCCGGCGACGACCTGGTTGACGGCGGTTGCGTCGGTTACGCCGGTGAGGTTCACTGTTCCATCGCTCGAGGGATCCGTGGAGAGCGGAGCGAGATTTCCGCCATTCGCCGGAATTCCTGGCCCCACTCCGGGACAAACCGTCGTCGGAATCTTCACGCCAATATCGTCGAGCGCAATGCTGCTGCCCGTCAACGAAGCGCCGAGAATGTGCGCACCATCAGAGGTGGCGCCGAGCACGTCGGTGAGCACGTTTTGGGAGTCGCTTTGGGGATAGAACTGAATGGTCCCGTTGCTGCCAACCGTGCCGGAAGGGCACCAGGTGTGCGCAACTGTTGGATTGCCGGAGAGCCAGGCGCCCAAGCCGGGAACGGTAATGGCCAAACTCGTCGCGCCACCTGATACCGTTGTGCCCAAACTAGAATTGCAAACCGCCGGCGATGTATTGGAGGTGGAGCAGGCCAGCAAAGAACTGGACCAGCCGGAGTTGGCGTCGTGCACATAAAGCGTATCGGTGTGATTGGGGCCGAGGGCAGCGCTATCGACGATATAGAGAGTATTCGAATCCTGCGTCCACGCTGCGGCGGCTCCCAAGCCACCGAGGGTGGAGCTGATGCTGCCCGAGGTGTTGTAAAGGTAGAAGAGACCACGCACCTGATCGTTGATAAGCAAGGAACCGCCATTCGGAGAAACCGCGAGCACGACGCCGGGAACCGACGTGTCCTGTTTGGTGATGGAGTTGTTAAGGGTGGAGTAAACCATCAACTCGTGGAGCGAGCCGAAGAAGAGAGAGTTTCCCGTCTGGTCCATGACCAGGGAGTTGGGTACGTAGGGCAGGCGCACGGTGGAGCCGGGCGTGCCGGTAAGCAGCTCGATTGAAGAAAAGTATTGCGACTGGTTTGGCGCCGCGAACCAAACAAAGTCACTGGTGGCGCCGGGAGCAATGATGTCGACTGGGTTGGAGGCGATGGGCAATCCGGTCCCGTTCAAACCAAGCTCGTTGATGGGAGCTGGGTTGCAACCCGGCGGTTTGCAGAGCGCGGTTAACGTAGCGACGCCGGGGAAAGACGGACTGATGGTGCCGGCCCCAAAAATATCGATCGGGTTGGTGGACTCGTAGGTCAGCGTAAGGCCGGTGATGGTATGGCCGAGGGTATCAGTGACTGTTGTGGTGAGGTCTTGCGCAACACCCTGCGTGACGACGCCCTTCGTGCTTCCGTTGGCCAAAGCAAGACTGATCGATTTGGGCGGACAAGTGGAAAAGTATCCGGCCGAGGAAGCGGTTTGTGCGATGGTCGCGGTGATCACGGTGGTGCCGGGTTGCTGCGCGGTGATGACATTGGTGGCGGAATCAATAGTCGCCACTGCGGTGTTGCCGGTGGCAAAGCTGAGCGTCCCGATGGAGGAGGAGCACTCTGGGAGCGTATTGGAACCCGGAGCGCAGAGGAGAGTCTGCGCTCCATTGGAGCTGTAAAACGCCTGCGCGTCGAGGCTGGCCTGCTGGTTCTGCGAGTAGCAGCCCTGTGCAGGCGCGCCAGCGAGCGGCGTGGTCACCAAGTTGATGCTGGAAATCGGGGCGTGGATGTAGACCGTGACTGGATTGGAAGTGACCGAATCGGCCGTCGCGGTGATGTAGGCAATGGCGTAAGGCAGACCGCCGGTCGAAGGCAAGGGATTGGGGTAGTTGCAGTAGGTGTAGTCGGCGATGCCGCCGCCGCTGTTTCGGTTCCAGGTGCCGGCGCAAATACCGCCGTTGGGCGCGAGGTCGACCAGTTGATTGTTGGAGGTTCCGTAGCTGATTTGGGACCCGGAGATTGATGCCTGGTCGCCTTTGCAAGTGGTGGCTTGCGGCGACTGAACCTGAGTGGTCTGTCCGAAGGCAAGAGAAATGCCGGCGATTTGCGGCTGCAGCGTGAGGTTGGTCACCTGGGTGAGGGTTGGCCCGTACCCGAGGCCGTTGCAATAATTGCCCGCTGGATTGCGCACGCAGCCGGAGATGGATATTCCGGCCGGTACAGCCAGGCCAAGCAAACAAACAAGCGTCAAGAACCGCCGCATGAATCCTCCCCGTCCCGCCTTAGAACCGCGGAACGGATTTCAAAAAGAGACGAAAAGAAGAATGAGTGATCACCGCTCCCGCCGAAGCTCACGGCCGGATCGCCAATAGGCCAGCGCCGGGTGAGTCGCACCGCGGCAGCAGGTTCCCGGCGGCACACTGCCGCGTGCTGCCGAAAGGACGAAACGCATGCTAAATACTCCAAGAAAAAAGTGTATCAGGATGAGCCTGTCTCTGGCATCGGCCGTGATTGCGACAAGACTCTGCCAAATAGACTGCCGCGAAACCGGTTGGGGAGCGGGAAGAGAGGGAGCGAGGGAGCGAGGGAGCAAGGGAGCGGGTTTGGCAAGTTGGCGTGCGCTGCGCACACATGGCGGGTTGGCAAGTTGGCGGGGCTGTTAAGGGAGCGGGAAGACAGGGAGCGAGGGGGCGGGGGAACAGTCCGTTTTCTCAGGGCATGTAGCGGGCGAACCAATCGACCGCTCTATTGAGGACATCGCGGCGGTCGGCTGGATCGGAGAAGCCGTGGCCTTCGTTGGGATAGACGACTAACTGCGCCGGAATGTGCAGGTCGCGCAGCGCATGCCAAAACTCGAAGGACTGCGGCGCGGGACATTCGCCATCGCGGTCGCCCACAACAGCGAGGGTTGGAGTTTTCACCTGTTCTATAAATGTGATGGGCGAACTCTTCGCATAAATCGCAGGGTCGTCATAAACGGAGGCGCCGAAGTAGGGGATCATCCACTGATCGATGGAGTTTTCGCCGTAATAGGAAAGCCAATCGGAAATGCCCGCTCCGGCCACAGCCGCGTGGAAGCGATGGGTCTGGGTGACGGCGAACATGGTCATGAAGCCGCCATAGCTCCAGCCGGAAATGCCGATGCGATTGGGATCAACGGGGTACTTGGCGAGAACGGTATCGACGCCGGCGAGTATGTCGCGCAGGTCGCCGTATCCGAAGTCCTTGCGATTGGCCTCGGTGAAGGCCTCGCCCTGGCCGTAGCTGCCTCGGGGATTGGGCAAGAGGACAAAGTAGCCGAGCGTGGAAAAAGTGGTGGCGCTGAAGCCGCCTGCTCCGCCGTCCCAGCGCGAGGTAACTGAAGAGGCCGGGCCGCCGTGGACCTCGACGAGGAGCGGATACTTCTTCGCCGGATCGTATTCCTTGGGAAGCAAGAGCCAGCCCTGAATCTGAAAGCCGTCGTTCCTCCATGAGAGCGAAACGGAATCGCCCCAGGACGGCTTGACGCCGTCGTTGAAGTGGGAGAGCTGGAAGAGGCGCGCAGTGTCGGCGGAGTGGACGGACGGATCCTGCTTGGCGCGAGCGGCGAAGATCTCGGGCGGGGTATTGAATGAGCTGGCCTGAAAGACAAAGAGGGAGCGATCGGCGGAGGCGGAGAGGCTGGGATCGAATTGGCCCGAACCTATATCGCCGGGAATGGTGAAGATGGTTTCGCCAGAGGTTGCGGTAGCGCCGGGGCTTGCGGGGATTTGCAGATGAATGAGGCGTTCGTCTCCTCCAGCGATTTCGGCAACGTAGAGGGACTGATTGTCGTCCCAGGCGAACCATTGGGCGGAGGCGGGACGATTGGGAGTGAGGTCGATAGGCAGGCCGCCCTCGGAGGGGACGGTCCAGACATCGCCGCCGGTGGCGCCTTGATCGCTCATGAGGCCGCCAATGAAAGCGATTGTTTTACCGTCGGGCGACCAGCGGGGAACGGCGATTTGCAGGCCGTGGAGCGGGCCGGAGACGTCGGCGGGGCTAAGAACGGCGGTGGGTTTTGGGTTCGTGCTATCCCAGGTCCCAGAGGCGGGACCTGGGGCACCCGCAGGTTTGGTGATCGCGGCTGCGGCGACGGTTTGCGTGTGGAGTATGGCGACCCACCAGTTATTTTCGCCGGGAGGGTCTGCAGCAATGTAGGCGAGGGATTTGGAATCGGGCGACCAATCGAACTCGAAGACGTGAAGATTTGACGGTGTGACAAAGCCGGGGGCAACGGGTTGGGAGGCATCGGCCGGGACTACGGCGACTCGCTGAATTTCGATGTGATCTTCTCCGATGACGCCGGAGGGCGGAGTTTCAGCGGCGAGCGCGCCGGAGGGGCGGGTTGCGCCCTCGACGTAGAGGAACGCGATGCTCTTTCCGTCGGGAGAGAAAGCCGGCGCGTCGACGTAGCCATGGAGTTCGGTGAGGCGAGTGGCTGGTTTGCCGTCGAGATGAGAGACGAAGAGATCGGGCTGAGTGGGTTGGTCGGGGGGATCCGCACAATCGGAGAGGAAGGCGATGGAGTCGGAGTCGGGCGACCAGATGAGATTGAAGGCCGGGCAGGACTGGCTGGACACTCCGGCGGTGACAGGCTGGCTCTGGACGAGATTGCGAAACGGGGCGACGCGAATCTGGCCGGCCTCGAGCCACGCGATGCGCTTGCCATCGGGCGAGACTGCGACCTGAGCGATGGTGCGGGCGCGGTTCTGGCTGGAGAGGATCTCGTTGAGCTCGGCCGATGGCGGAGCGACTGTGGATTGCGCGGGGGCGGCGGATTGTGCGCGATTGAGGGAAGCGGCGCAGAGCGCCAGAAAAAGAGAGGCAAACCTGAAGCTTCGATGTGAGAGAAGCATAGGGGAATGCTATCAGCGAAGCAGCGGGGTTAGCGGAGGGATCGAGACGAGGGACGAGGATGGGTTTGAAGTGTCCCATGTTCCAGAATCTGGACAATTCGGCAGGCAAAGGTCAGGTTCCGGGACACCATGCAGTCCAAGCCATCGTCCGCGTCGAGTTAGGAGGGCGCCGGCTCGCTGGAAAGGACGAAGGCGGGCGGACGTGAGATCGAAGGGGGCTCGAGGGCGAGGCGGACGACGGTGACATCGTCCTGCTGGCCAAAGGTGCTGGCCGCACGGGCGATGTTCTGGATTGGTTCAGTGGAAACTGCGGCGGTGCGTTCGAAGCCAAAGAGCTCGCCCTGCGGGTTACGGGCCTCGAGAACGCCGTCGGTTAGCAGGGTGAGCTCGTCGCCCGGATTGATGTGGAAGCGAGTCTCAATATAGCGGGAGTCGGCAGTGAGGCCGAGGGGAAGGCCGACGTCGACGGAGACTTCGCGGCCGGCGAGGTAGGGCGCGAGATGCCCGGCGTTCGCGGCGATCACGGAGCCGCCGAGATCGGCGCGAAGCACAAGGCAGGTGGTGAATCCGCCGCCGGAGCGGGCGAGCATGCGCTGGTTCATGGCCTGGAGGATTTCGGCGGGGCTCTGTGTGTAGTGGGCGAGGGTGCGGAAGGTTCCGACGAGAAGCGAGACGGTCATGGCGGCGGGCATGCCTTTGCCGCTGACATCGCCGATGACGACGAGCGCGGCGCCGGTTTGTGTGGCGACGATCTGGAAGAAGTCGCCGCCGACCTGGCTCGCGGGATTGTAGACGGCGTGAACCTGGAAACCCGGAATGGTGGGGACTTCGTCGGGGATGAGGACCTGCTGCACAGCGCGCGCGGCTTCGAGTTCGGACTCGAGGCGCTCCTCGTCGCGGCGGCTGCGGGCAAAGCGGTTAATGACGACAAATAGCACCAGAAGATTGGTGAAGTCGCCGATGAATGACCCGAAGTCGTAGGGGAACGGCCAGCGGATTGCATGGTCGAAGAAATGTTCGATGGCCAGCGCCCAGACCTGGTGAGCAAACGGCGGAGTGACAATGACCGCATGGAGTACGGAAGGGATCGTGGCGATCGTTGCCGGAAGCATCAAGAGCCTGCCGTCTTTGCTGCCGGCCCTCCATGCGCGGTAGACCATCGCAGCGACGCACGTCCATACACCCGAATAAGCCCACCCGTAGAGGATCGAGAAGTTGTATTGAGGCAGGAGGCCGGAGAGTTGGGACAGGCACAGCACAGCAAGAACGAAGAACACAGCCGCTCGGTAAAGCCAGCCGCGTCCCTGCCTGCACATCGCCGTATAAAACTCGACGCCAGAGTAAAACCCCAACGCGACGAGCAGAATGATGGTTTCGTTGAAGAGATAGAAGGAGACCGGCCGAAAGATGGTGGCGATTGCCGTGAGGTCGTAGCAGGTCCAGATGGAAAGGTAGATTCCGAACCAGAGATATTCGCGTTCCTTGCGGCGCAGGGCGAACATGATGAGGCTGGCCAGAGCGCCAATGGAGTTGGCGAACAACTCAAGCACCAGGTAGGAACTTTTCCAGTAAAGCTCGTAGCCGCCGAGCGCGCGCAACTGCGCGATGGCGTGTGCGTCGCCGATGCGGGGCGCGTGATTGAGTCCCCCGTCGAGACGAGCCGCGAATTCCGGCGGGGCCCAGACGCGAATGGCGAGAAACAGGCGGGGCGAGGACGCGAGGTCGTCTGGGATGGGGAAAAGCAAGCGGGAATGGACAATCCAGTGCGGATGCGGAGGCAAGCCGCCCTTTTGGCCGATGAGCCGGCCGTTGGCGAAGACCTGACAACTGACGTCGACGTTGGGGATGTAGAGGGCGAGCGGACCGTGATTCTCGGGAAGGGTGATAGCGAGCCGGTACCAGGCGACGCCGCCGTAGCCCGGATATCCCTGCTGCGACCAGCCTTTGTCAGCGGTGAGGAGCGACCACGCGGAATCGTCGAATGCTGGATTGGCGAAGGAGGGATCGTCGCCGGCATGGAAGCGCCAGGGACCGTTGAGGACGGCGATTGGGGTACGGTCTTGCTGGAAATCGGCAGTCTGGGCAAAAACAGCGCAGGCGGCAGAGCAGGCGATCAGGAACAATCCGGCGGAGAGGACGGAGGCTCGAAGGCGCATTTTCGATCCAGAATTTGCTTGAAGTGCGGGCACGAGGAACAGGCGAATGATTACATGTCAACGGCATCGGCGCAATCTGAAATAGCCGGAGGGAAGGAGGGGCACGAAGGGGGGTAGGAACCAGGGGCGTATGGGTGAGGACGAGTTTGCACGATCCCACCCTTCGCCAGAAAAAAGGCAAAGGATGGACGACCCATTTTCGTGAGAGGGCGAGATTGGGCCGCTTAGCCTCCGATCAGGGGCGGTTGACGGCGCGGTTGGCGTAGGGATAAAGAAGATTGGCGACGATGGGAGTAACCACCGGCGACCCTGCGCCGACGAACTCGGTGACGGTGTTGAGGGTGGCATTCGGAACCCAGACATTTCCGGAGCCGTCGACGGCGATGCGGAGAGAGATGTTCAGGCCGGCCTGGTAGCCGGTGGAGGGAGAGATCGCAGTACCGGCGGAGTTGAACTCGCTGATGGAGCTGTCGGGGTAGGGCGGAGAGGTCAGGTTGCTTGCGCGATTGACCACCCAGACGTTGCCGGCACCATCGATGGCGATGCCTTCGGGAATGTTGAGGCCGCCGCCGGTGTATCCGGTAGCGCTGGAGATGGGCGTCCCGGAGGCGCCGAACAGGCTGATTCTATTCGCGCCCGTTCCGCTGTCCGCTGCCCAGACGTTGCCGTTGGCATCGACTGCGAGACCCCAGGGATCGTTGAGGCCGCCGCCGGTATCGCCGGTGGAAGCGGAAATAGGCATGCCGGCATTCGCGCCGGCTGAATAGAATTCGCTGAGGGCGCCGAGAGTGATGCTGTCGGTTACCCAGATATCGCCCGAGGCGTCGATAGCTAAGGAAACAGGATCATTGCTGATGCCGCCGCCGGTGTCGCCGGTAGAAGTTGTAATCGCCGTGCCGCCGGAGCTGAACTCGCTGAGGCTGGAGCCGACGTTGTTCACAACCCAGACGTGGCCAACCGGGTCAAAGGCGATGGCGTAGGGGGCGTTGAGGCCGCCGCCGGTGTAGCCGGCGGAAGTGGAGACCGGCGTGCCGTTGGAGCCGAGCTTGCTGAGGCTATTTGGTGTAACGTTCGCGGTCCAGAGATTGCCGGAGCTGTCGATGGCGATGCTGTAGGGGTCAACGATTCCGCCGCCGGAGTAGCCAGCGGAGGTGGAGATGGCCACGCCGACGGGGCTGAACTCGCTGACGGTGTTGGCTCCGGTTGCTGTGTTTCCCAGCCACACGTCGCCCACGGCGTCGATGGCAATGGGAACGGGTGAATTCAAGCCGCCGCCGGTGTAGCTGACGGCGATGGTGAAGTCATTGGGCACGGGGGTGGAGGGCAGCATGGGCTGAAAGGGTGAGTCGGCGGTTTGGAGGCCGAACAGGTTGGCGACGTTGGCGCCGGGATAGTGCGCGATGTTGAGTGCAGCAGTTGCCGTGTCAATGGGCTCAACGCCGTTATTGGTGGCGTTGGAGAAGAGCGTGGAGCATTGCGTGGAACCGGGGCCGGTGGAGTTGACGCATGCCGCGAGGATGTTGGCGATGGTGTTGATTTCCGCTTGCGGCACGGTGCCGTTCCCGGCGGGGGTGGTGGCGAGGGCGACACTCAGGCTGATGTCTTCAAGGTTGGCGATGTTGTTGGCCGCGTTGGTGACCCCGGTGGCGGCGAGGGTGGTGTTGGAACTCGAGACGTGCGTCGGGTCGCTGGCAAAACCGGCAAACGCGTAGGCGGTGGCGACGGTGGAGACTTCATTGACATCAGTGGAAGCGGAAGTGTTGCAGGCCTGTGCGGGGGCAGTGAGTGCGATGGCCGAGTTCGCGCCCGAGCCCGAGTCGCCGTCGACGGCGTAGAAGTAGGGATGCGCGTAGGAACTGGGACAACTGTAGTCGCCGGTAATGGTGAAGTTGCCGTACGGGTCGGTGGTGACGTAGTAGTGGCCGTTGGCGTCCTGGGCGGTACCGGTACTGTTCCTGAGCAAGGACACCGAAGCGTTGGTGCTGTTAGGAGCGATACCGGGGCCTCCGTAACCGCTGGTGTTGACCGCGTAGAGATAGACATGCGCGCCGACAATGGGGTTCTGGCCGCCATGGACCGAGCCACGGAGAGTTGTGCCGGAGACGGGACCTGTGGAGGAGGTGGAGACGGCCGGCATGCCGGCGCAGCCAGAGAGAAGAAGAGTACCGAGGGAAGCGGCAATGGCCGCGAAGGTACGCATGACGAGGACTCCGATCGCCGGGTGTTGTTGCGGTGTTGCGACCCTGCTTCAACGGACGATACGCGAAAATGCAAAAGAAAAATCTGTGTTAAGCGGCACGAAGAACTGGGAGTTGTATACCACGGCGCAAGGCATGAATCAATGGCAAGTAAGAGGCATGAGACGCAGCCGTTAGCCGTCAGCTAATCGCTTCCAGCTTGCGTTGTGGGAGTCGAGCTGATGCGGCCGGAGCGAGTTGAACGAAGCTAAGAGCAAATGGCCAGGAGCTAAAGGGTCCGGAGGCGGAAAGCAGGCTTTTGATGCGCGGCGAGGGGCGGGCTTCAAAAATTTGTCAAATGCCCGGAGGGCAAGAATTTCGCTAAGTGATTGAAAACATGCAGAAGATTCATGTAGGCGAAGTTTGCAGGTAATTTATGCGGTTTGGAGTAAGCTGGAAGCAATCATACAGAAATGATTCTGACTGACGGAGAAGCCGAGAGGCTTTTCCGATCTTCTTCGGGCCATCACCGCGGCGGGCGCGGGTACGAGGAAAGAAGAAGAGAGCGGAGGGGCGACTCGGTAGCCGGGTTGCCCCTTTTCCTTTTCCGCGGCTTGGGAAGGACCGTGGATGGGTGGCCGGAATGGTGGAGCAATGGGAAAGAGCAAATTGACCAGGAAAAAGCAGGAAGCGAAGAGCAAGGTGGTGACGATTCCGCGGAGGGGCGGCGGCAAAAACGCGGAGGCAGGTGGAGACGGCGACGAGAAGGCTGCGGCGGAAACGCCGGACAAGAGCAAAAAGAAAGCGACGGAAGAGGATGAGAAGGAGGAAAGCAAGGGAGCGAAGAAGGCGCTGCGCCACGCGGTGAAGAAGGTGGTGAAGGAAAACTCTGGGCCGATCGCCGACGCGCTGGTAAAGGAGACCGAGAATGGCGACATGCGTTCCGCAGCGATGGTGTTGTCGCTGATCGAAAAGAAAAAGAAGAAAGACGGCGAGGACGATGATTGGGACGGGCCGAGTCTGTCGGAAATTCTAGTTCCGGACCAGTTGTGGAGAGAGAAGGCCGAGGCAAAGCCAACGGAGAATGACGAAGAGGAAGAGACGAAGGCGGCGTGACGAAGGTAGCTTCTAGCTTCCAGCTTTTGGCTCGCAGCGTGCAGCTAAGACCGGGGGGACTTGAAATTCAATTGGTGATTGGGTGTGAAGCTGGGGCAGACCGATCCGCTGCGGTCGGCCCCGGCGAAAAGAATCAGGCGATTTGCAGTGAGAAGAAGGATGCGATGGGAATGAAGCTCTTGAAAAACGGATGGTTCGGGGTGCGGCAAATGACGTCGTTGGTTCCCACCCTATTCGCGAAGAATGCGAAAAGGATGGGGCAACCGATCGCGGCTTGCGCGGTGGCGATGTTGCTGGCGGCGACGATGATGGCGCAGGCAGTGAGCACGACGACGGTGCAGGGGACGGTATACCTGGCGAACGGGCAGCCGGGCGCAGGGACACTGGCGATCAGCTGGCCGTCGTTCACGACGGCGGCGGGCCAGGCTGTGGCTGCGGATACGACGACGGTGACCATTGGGCCGGACGGATTTGTGAGCGTGAACCTCGCGCCGAATGTTGGTGCGACGCCCGCAGGAGAGTACTACACGGCCGTGTACTACATGAGCGATGGGACGACGAGCACGCAGTACTGGGTGGTTCCGGCGGCGGCGCAGGCGAGCCTGGCGCAGGTGCAGGCGCAGGTGATGCCGGCGGCGCAGGCGGTGCAGGCGGTGAGCAAGGCGTATGTGGACCAGGCGATTGCGCAGGCGACGCAGAGCAGCGGGCTGACGGCGACTGGCGGAACGCTGACCGGGCCACTGTATTTGAGCAGCGATCCGACGCAACCCCTGCAGGCCGCGGACAAACATTATGTGGATACGCAGGTGGCGACAGCCGT
>Ga0224554_1001468_pt1 | contig 14819 bp, 12 predicted proteins | sample 714S22024metaG_FD_180666 | JGI IMG/M metagenome (GOLD analysis project Ga0224554, IMG submission 180666) | Peat soil microbial communities from Stordalen Mire, Sweden - 717 S2 20-24 | ecosystem: Environmental > Terrestrial > Soil > Wetlands > Peat | place: Sweden: Norrbotten County, Stordalen...
AGGGAATAGGGAATAGAAAAGCATTCTCAGAGAACTTTGTCCTTTCCCACCCATGCGATCGGAAAAAATCGCAGGGATGGGGCCCTGCGATCCACCGGTGCCGTCTTGCCGCGTCGCCTACACTGAAGGTTGCTCTCCCATGCCCGCTTATTGCGAAGTCGCGCTCCCGGTTCCGCTGGACCACACGTTCACCTACGCGGTGCGCATGGGGCAGCATGTGGCGCGGGGTATGCGGGTGATTGTGCCCTTCCGCAACGAGAAGCTGATCGGCGTCGTGACCAGGGTTGCTGCGAAGGCCCCTGCGGATGTGGAGATTCGGCCGCTTGAAGCCGTGCTCGATGAAGAGCCGCTGCTGAGCGAGCAGTTGCTGGAACTGGCGGAGTGGATGGCGCAGTACTATCTTGCGCCGCTGGGCGAGGTGCTGCGGGGCATGTTGCCGCTGACGGCCGAAGTGCGCCGCACGGTCTATTACCGGATCACCGATCTGGGCCGCGATGTGTTGGCGAACCGGCTGGAGGGTGAGGCTTCTTCTCAATCCCACCCTTCCCGCAAAGAACGCGGGAAGGATGGGACACCCGGCATTCCACTTCAGAAAGGAAAGCGTCGAGGAAAGCTTTCGCCCGAAGAGATGGATCTTGAGGTGCGCGTATTGACGCGTCTGGCCGATGGCGAGCCCGTGAAGGTGTCCACGCTGCGCACGGCCACGGCGGCGAGTTTGCCGGTGCTGGCGGGCATGCTGCGCAAGAAGTGGATTGCGCGCGAGACCACGGCCGTGGAACGGGACGCGCGGCGCACGGAGCGGTTCGCGGTGTTGATTCCCGAGGCGCGCCTGCCCTCGTTGACTGAGAAGCAGCAGGCAATCCTCGCGGAGCTGGCCGCCTGCGATGGAGAGCTGCCGCTTGCGGAGTTGCGCAAGAAAGATCTGCCGTCATCCACGCTGCAAACGCTGGTACGGCGCGGGCTGGTGCGCATTGAGGAGCGGGCAGCGGCCTTCCGCATGGGCGGGCTACGGCCGGCGCACGAGCCGTTCAAGTTGAACGAGCCGCAGATGGAAGCGCTGGCGGGCCTGGCCACTTCGCTCGGGGGATTCCATCCCTTTTTACTCTTTGGAGTCACTGGTTCTGGGAAGACGGCAGTGTACCTGGCGGCCATGCAGCGCGCGCTCGACAAGGGCATGTCGTCGATCCTGCTGGTTCCTGAAATCGGGCTCACGCCGCAAACCGTGGGGCTGCTCGACCAGGCGTTCGGTGATCGCGTGGCGCTGCTGCACTCCGCACTTACGCCCGAGGAGCGCAGCGAGCAGTGGCGGCGCATCCGGCGCGGCGATGCTCCAATTGTTGTGGGCACTCGCTCGGCGATCTTTGCACCGGCGCCCAATCTCGGCCTCATCCTGGTGGACGAAGAGCACGACCAGAGCTATAAGCAGGAAGAAACGCCGCGCTACAACGCGCGCGATGTGGCCGTGATGCGCGCCAAGCTGGCCGGAGCGGTGGTGGTGCTGGGCTCGGCAACGCCATCGCTCGAGAGTTGGCAAAACTCAGTACAGGGCAAGTACGCGCGCATTGAGATCAAGGACCGCGTAATGAACCGCCCTTTGCCCGGCGTTGAGCTCATCGACATGCGCCGTGAATTCCAGGAGACCGGCAAGGAGCAGCTTTTTTCTCGATCGCTCATTGAGCAGACCAGCGCGGCTCTGGAGCGCGGCGAGCAGGCGCTCATTCTGCTCAATCGGCGCGGTTACTCTTTCGCCGTCATTTGCCGCGCGTGCGGAGAGAAGCTGGAGTGCGAGAACTGCGCGATCGCGCTCACCCACCACAAGCCGAACGGCGAGGAGGAGATCGTCCGCGCCGGCCAGCGGCTGGAGTGCCACTATTGCGGCTTCAAGCGCGTGGTGCCTTCGCGCTGCCCCAAGTGCGAGAGCGAGCACTTGTACTACCTGGGCGCGGGCTCGCAACAGGGCGAGGAGCGGCTCGCGGAGATTTTTCCCATGGCGCGCATCGGCCGCATGGATCGCGACACCGTGCGCGGACGCTACGACATGGAACGCCTGCTGGCGCGCCTGCACTCGGGCGAGATCAATCTGCTGGTGGGCACGCAGATGATCGCCAAGGGACACGACATTCACGGTGTCACGCTGGTGGGCGTGGTGGGTTGCGATCACTCGCTCACCATGCCGGATTTTCGCGCCGCGGAGCGCGTCTTCCAGTTGATGACGCAGGTGAGCGGCCGCGCGGGACGCGGCGATCTGCCCGGGCGCGTGGTGGTGCAGACCTATTATCCCGACCACTACGCAATTGTGGCGGCCACCACGCACGACTACGCGAGCTTTGCGGAGCGCGAGCTGAAGTATCGCAGATGGATGCACTATCCGCCGTTCGGCGTGCTGGCCAATGTGCTGGTGCAGTCGCCCAAACTTGAAGAAGCGGTGGCGTGGTCCTCTGAACTTGGCCGCTGGTTTCAAGGCGCGTCGCCGGAGGGAGTTCGCGTGCTCGGCCCCTGCACCGCGCCCATTGCGCGCATCAAGGGCGTGTATCGCTTTCACCTGATTTTGAAAGCCGCAACGCGCAAGGCGCTGAACGCAGCACTGGTGGGCATGCTGGCGCACGCGGACCAGGCAGGAGTTCCGCGTCGCGGTCTGGTGGTGGATGTGGATGCGCTGCGGCTCATGTGAGAGGGCAGATGCCTTCGGCGCGGTTCGCGTTCAAAGCCTCTCGCTTGACAAGTGAGAAGTGGAGCGCGACACTATACACATGATCAAGAGCTTCCGGCATAGTGGGATCGAGAAGTTTTTCACCACCGGGAGCAAAGCTGGGATTCAACCTTCTCATACCGCCAAACTGTCGGTCCAGCTCTTTCAGTTGAGCCGGGCAAAGACTGCGACCGACATGAACGCTCCGGGATGGAAGCTGCACCCTTTGCACGGCGATCTTAAGGGCCATTGGTCAGTGAAAGTGAACGGCAACTGGCGATTGACCTTCACCTTTGAAAACGAAAATGCCATCCTCGTCGACTATAAGGATTACCACTAGGAGAAACGATATGCGCATGCACAATCCGCCCCACCCAGGCAAAGTGCTACGGGAGTTTCTTGGCGACGTGGATGTGACCACCGCCGCCAGGCATTTGAAGGTTTCCCGCGCCACGCTTTCCCGCATCCTCAATGGCAAGGCCGGTATCTCAGCCGAAATGTCGCTGCGTCTTTCCGCCGCGTTTGGCACCCACGCGGGAATCTGGTATGAGTTGCAGACCGATTACGATCTGTGGCGCGCATCGCGAAAGAAGCAGCCGAAGATCGAGCCCTTCCATCGGGCCGCGTGAGAACGAAAGCGGGCGGGCGGTTCTGGATCTCACCCGTCGGCCGCGGCGGCGACCATGCGAAAGTTGGGGCGCACGCCGACCGGGCAGGAGTGCCGCGCCGCGGACTTGTTGTGGATGTGGATGCGCTGCGGCTGATGTAGCGCGAGCAACCCCGCATTCACCGCTTCGGCTTGCTGCCGTTCTTGCTCGCCCCGTTGCTGTGGGCTTTCTTCTGCAATGCCTTGCGCCGCCGGATTTCTTCACGCGAATACATCGTCCCGCGGCACTTGCCCGCGCCGCAGTTGCAGATGGCCTCGTCGTCACCGCCGTCGTAAAGGCAGTAGTCGTAGGTAATTTCCTCGGCCGGCGCAATGTTGCGAATGGCCTTGATCCAGACGCGGCCGTTCTTCTCTTCGGTCTCGCAGTTCGGTGCGCAGCTGTGGTTGATGAACATGGCCATGGAGTGCCCGTCAATGACGATTTCGCCTTTTCCCAGTCCAAACAGGTAGGTAATGGGCGAGTCCTCATAGCTGAGATCGGCCTGCCGTTTGCTGAGCCGATGGCCGGTGTACTCGGCAACGCGCGTGCCCTTGCGGATGGCAGTGGTGGTATAGCAGCCGGCGGCGTGGATGGCGGACGAGCGAATGATGAGTCCCATATAAATTTGAGCGCTTTCCTCGGGTCGCGCCGTTTGCACAAGCGCGACGAAAATCTGAGAATACGGTATGGCCGCATCGTAACATTGAAGGGGATGCGGATGGGATAAGGAATCGGGCAATGAGAAGGGGAATCGCAGTTGCGCTGGTGCTTGCCGGCTGCCTTGGGGCGGTCCAGGCGCGGGGCCAGTCAGACAGTTCGGGCCAGGCGAAGGCAAAAAAGAACGCCGCGACACAGGGGCAGGCTCCCGCTCAAACCCAGCCGCCGGCCGACGCCAACCCGTTCCCCGGCGATACAACGAATGTGCCCGTGATGCCCACCACCATCACGCCCGATGTGCCGGCCGCTTCTCCCGACGAGGCTGTCGACAAGATGGCTGCACCGTTCGAAGACCTTGATCCCGTAAAGAGCCCCGATACAGCCGATGGGGGCACAGACATCGTGGAGGGCAGGGAATCCAGCTCCGACATCAAGAGCATGGACAGCTTGCTGCCAACGCCGGGCGACGACGAGCCCACCGGCAAAGGCAAGCATAAGAACGATGCGCTCGCCGGGCCACCCAAGGAAACTTCGAAGGAAGACATCAGCGTCGGCCAGTACTACCTCGACAACAAGAATTGGAAGGCTGCGCTATCACGTTTCCAGTCCGCGATGGTGCTTGCGCCTGACGAGCCCGAAATTTACTGGGGGCTTGCCGAAGCGAACCGGCATCTTGGCAACTTCGCCGAGGCAAAAGTGAATTACCAGAAAGTGGTTGATTACGACCCCGACAGCAAGCACGGCAAGGATGCGAAGAAGGCTCTCAAGGAGCCTGAGCTTGCCAACGCCGCGCCGGCCAAGTAGCTCGAGCTAGAAGCCCACCCAGTGAAGGTAAGCGCTGATGATCGGCTGACCCCACAGGCTGGCGATCAATCCACCGATACAAAGAAATGTTCCGAATGGCAGGCGCGTGGTTTTCCAGTCGGCCGGGTCCTCTCGCCTTGACGGAACGAGGATGACAACGATGCCGGCAATCGCGCCCAGCAGCGTGCCAATCAGGAAGGCGAGCAGGGTCCCCGGCAGGCCGAGCCAGGCTGCAAGCAGCGCCATCAGCTTCACGTCGCCCAGGCCCATGCCTTCCCGGTGGCGAATCATCCCGTAGAGCCAGCGAAGCAGCAGCACCAGGCCGGCAGCGACAAAGATCGACGCAAGCGTCGCCAACGAAAAAGCGATAAACAGAGTTCTGTCGAATTTCGGCACGAAGCAGCAGTCGCTGATCACCGTTGTGTGCCAGCTCGCCTCATAGATCCCGAAGATGCTGAACCCAAGGCCGAGAAACATTCCGGAGATCGTCAGGCGGTTGGGCAGCCACAGATTTTCGGCATCGAGCGCTGCCAATGCAACCATCCACCACCCGAATAAAGCCTGACCGGCAACCGCCAGGATCGGAACCATCGGATGATGGTGGGCGCCCTGAAGTGCATACTTCAGCGGGCCGGGCGTGAGCGGGTTTTCTCGAAATCCCTGCCAGGCGTCGATTGCCCAGAGCGCACCAACAGCCAACTCCACCAGCGGATAGCGCCAACTGATTGGTGCCTGGCATCCCCGGCATCGTCCCCGCAGCACGATCCAGCTCAGCAGCGGAACATTCTCCCACCACGCAAGCGTGCGCGCGCAGGCTCGGCAATGCGAACGCGGCGTCACCACACTCTCGCCTGCAGGCCAGCGGCTCACGCAAACGTTCAAAAAGCTGCCGAACGCAAGCCCCAGAAGCCCGGCAAATCCTGTTGCAAGAATACGAATCATGCGCGACTTGAGTATACGGGGTCCGGTTTGCACGTATCCCACTCAAGCAATCGCATCGGCATCTTTGTTGTGCCGATCGGTTCCTTTTGCTTTGTCAAAATTTACTGCGCCTTCTCCTCCCGGAGGGAGGAGTCGAGAATAGCCCAGGGTGGAGTCCGCCGCGGCGGACGAAACCCTGGGATGACGTTTCGATAGGCGTTTTGCGCCCTGGAGGGGCGCTACGAGAGCGCTCTCAGCAGAACAAATCGCGCACTGAGACAGCCATATGCCGAACAAGCTGTCGCAAGCCAAGCGTTAAACTGAAGGAGAATGGAACTCCCTCCCGACAATCCAAAAGCTGAAAAACCCGCGCCCACCGTCACCGATCCAGCGCGCGCAGGCGCGATGTTCGCAGAGTCGGCGGCCATTATGGCCCGCCTGCGTGCCCCCGGCGGCTGCCCGTGGGACCGCGAGCAATCCTTCGACACCATTCGCAAGTACACGCTCGAAGAAACCTACGAAGTCTTCGACGCAATCGAGCGGCGCGACTTTCCTCACCTCGCCGAGGAACTCGGAGACCTGCTGCTCCAGGTGCTGTTCTATGCGGAGATGGCGGCCAACGAGGGCCACTTCACCATTTCCGATGTGCTCGATCATCTGAACCGCAAGCTCATCCGTCGCCATCCGCATGTCTTCGGCGACGAAGCATCCAAAGCCGCCGGCAATCGCGCCATAGTGGACGCGGCTGTCGAAGGCTCATCGGCTGCCGTCCTGCGCAACTGGGAAGAAATCAAGCAAGCGGAGAAAAAGCCTGGCAGCGCGCAGAGCGGACCCGCATCCCGCCTCGACACCGTGCAGCGCGCCATGCCCGCGCTGGCTGAGGCGGCGAAGCTGGGCGCGAAGGCGCAGAAGGCCGGTTTCGATTGGCCGAGCTGGCGCGATCTGTTGCCAAAGCTCGAAGAAGAAACCCGCGAGCTCGAAGCCGAAGTCCAGGCCGCGGAGGCGTCGTCCAACGATCCCGCGCGCAAGACCGCCGTTGAAGCTGAGCTTGGCGATCTGCTCTTCACCGTGGTCAACCTGGGCCGTCACCTCGGCGTGGATGCGGAGATGGCGTTGCGCGGCTGCAATCTGCGCTTCAGGCAACGCTTCCGCGAGATGGAGCTGGCCTCCGCACGGCCTCTCGAAGAGCTCGCCCCTCAAGAACTCGAAGCGCTATGGGCCGGGGCCAAGCAAAAGCTCGCCGGCAGGCAGCAGCCATGATCGAGATCCGGTCGTGCGATGGCATGGATGAGCTGCAGGCCTGCGTCGAGCTGCAGATTGAAACCTGGGGCTACGACGAAAGCGACGTCATTCCCCGCAAGACCTTCCTGGTAGCGCAGGAGATCGGCGGGCAAGTGATCGGCGCCTTCGACACCGAAATCGCCCCAAGCCCCAGCTTAATTTCGGCCCAATCCCCAACCCCCGCCCCAGGTTTGGTCGGCTTCGTCTTTTCTTTGCCCGGCATCAAGGCCGGTCCCGCCGCCCCGCAACCTTACCTCCACTCGCACATGCTGGCCGTGAAGGCGGCGTATCGCAATCGCGGCCTCGGCCGGCAACTCAAGCTGGAACAACGACGTGAAGCGCTAACGCGTGGAATAAGGCGCATGCAGTGGACGTTTGATCCGCTCGAAATCAAGAATGCTTTTCTCAATATCCACAGGCTGGGAGCCATCGTTCGCAGCTATCGTGTGGATTTCTATGGTGTATCCTCTTCTCGACTGCAGGCAGGTTTGCCCACAGACCGGCTCATCGCGGAGTGGCGTCTGGATTCACGGCGAGTCGAAGCGCACATCGCGGGGCGTGCAACCAGCGCGCAGGCGATCGAAGAGCGAATCCAGGTTCCGGCCTCCATTTACGATTGGAAGGCAACGGAAGCGGGGCGGCAACAAGCCCTGGAAGTTCAATTGGAGAATCGGAAGCGGTTTCAGCAGGCTTTTACACAGGGTCTGGCGGTCATAGGTTTCTCTCGAGATGAGCAAGGCAACGGAATTTACGAACTAGGAACCGATACGCAGCTTGAGTTGGACTGAAATTGGAATGAGATTTTTCCCAGAGGTTCGACAAAATTTATGAGAATTGATGCGATTATTTTGCGCGAAATTCATATGCCGCTGGTGCGCCCGTTTGAAACCAGCTTCGGCATTACCCGCAACCGCAGAATTCTGCTTGCCGAGGTGCAGTCTGAAGGTTTGACCGGCTGGGGCGAGTGCACGGCAGGCGAGCATCCGTATTTTTCAGCCGAATCCACCGAGAGCGCCTGGGCGGTGATTACGCATGAGCTCGGTCCCATGCTGGCTGCCGAGCCCGTCCAACACGGCGGCGACTGCCCGAAGATTTTCAAGCAGGTGCGCGGAAACCGCATGGCCAAGGCGGCGCTCGAAAATGCCATCTGGGATCTTGAAGCGCAGCGCGAAGGAGTCTCCCTTTCAAATCTGATCGGCGGCGTGCGAGAGACCATCCCCTGCGGCGTGTCGCTGGGCATTCAGAACTCGATTCCCGAGCTGCTCGCCATCATTGAGCGCGAGCTTGCGGCGGGCTATCAGCGCATCAAGCTCAAGTGCAAGCCGGGCTGGGATGTGGATGTTCTTGAGCGGGTGCGCGACCGCTGGCCCGAGATTTCGCTCAGCGTGGACGCCAACTCGGCCTACAAGCTGCGCGATGCCGATCACCTGGTGGCCTTTGATGCGTTCGACCTGCTGATGATCGAGCAGCCCCTCTGGCACGACGACTTCTATTACCACTCCATGCTGCAGAAGCGGCTCAATACGCCGATCTGTCTTGACGAGTCGATTAGAAATAGAAGAGACGCGCTCGCCGCCATCGAGATGGAGTCCTGCCAGATCATCAACATCAAGCTGGGCCGCGTAGGCGGATTCTCTGAGGCCATTGCGGTGCATAATGCGGCGCATGAGCGGGGAATTCCGGTCTGGTGCGGCGGCATGCTGGAGTCGGGCATTGGGCGCAGCCACAACATCGCGCTATCAACGCTCGAGAACTTCACGCTGCCCGGTGATGTTTCTGCCTCAGCGCGCTACTGGACCGAAGACATCATCGAGCCGGAGGTTGTTGTGTCATCGGCGGGCGAGATTGCGATTCCCGACACACCGGGCCGCGGCTACGAAGTCCGCGCCGACCTGGTGGAGCGCCTGACTGTACGCAAAGAAACCATCCGCGCCCTCGAATTAGTTGGATAGAATCGGCACCTCTTGGCGACCAACCGCGGGTGCCCCCGGTCCCTCGCATTTGGGGACCGGGGAATGAACAAGAAAAAGAAAATCAGCGTTTCTTGCCCCACTGAAACCGCCGCCCCACGATGCACTTGATGATCCAGTGATCCGTCGCGGCCGTAGGCCCGATCCCCACCCCAAAGTTGAACTCCCAATCAGGCGACACGTTCAGATCGATCGCGGGAAAGATCTGCTGCTGCTGGTCGTGCAGACTCGCAATGTTGGTAATGCTGCCGTAGTCGGCGTAGTACTCCACGCCGCCAGTAATCTTCTTCGTGAAGTCGTAACTGACTTTCACGCTCGGCGAAAAGTCGATCCCGAGTTTCACGTCAGGCCCATGCCACGCACGCTCGAGGGCCGGATTGACGGCCCAATACCAGCGGCCACTGGTCTTGTCGATGATGGGTCGAATCTCCCAGTCCCACGTGTCGGGCGCATAGCGCGCGCGCTGATAACCGACTTCGGTGGAGAGGCTGACGCCCACCGGCCAGCGCCATTTTTCCGGGATCCGCACGCGCGGCCGCAGATGGTCGCCCACCCACTGCACGCCCTGCCCGCTGCGCTCGCTGGTAAAGATGTAGAAGCCCACTTCAGACCAGTCGTTGATGCCCTGCGTGATTTCGATGGTCTCGTGTTCAGCGTGATTGTCGGGATATTGGGTGCCGACAAAATTCTTCTGCCCGTCGGCAGTAAAGTTGGAATGCAGCTCGACCATGGTGGTGCGGGGCGCGACCGTATCCGCGCCATAGACCTGGATTTCGTAGTTGTTCTGCGCGCGCGCCAAGGGGATGGCTGCGGCAAGCACAACGAGAGCAAGCGAAATTCGTTTCAAACAGCAACCCTTTCCGGTCGGTCGCAATCAGGAGTAGCGAAAGAGGGCCATGAAGCCCGAGTCCATGTGGTCCTGCTGGTGACAGTGGAAGAGCGTGTCTCCGGGGTTGTTCGCGACAAGATCGGCTTCCACTATTGTTCCTGCTTCCACAATTACCACATCCTTGTGCACGCCACTGAGCGCCGCGCCGCGCACGGAGATCAGTTCGAAATTGTGGCGATGCAGATGAATCGGGTGATCGTCGGTGCTGCGATTGTCAAAGACAAGACGATGGCGGAGTCCCTCGCGCAGCAGGATCGGCTCGCTCGTGGGCCACGACTTCCCGTTGATCATCCATTGGTCGAGTGCGCCGTGGCCTTTGAAGCGCGAGGTGAAGACGAGCGGCATGATCACGTCAGGCTTGCGGACGACAGGTTTGGGATCGGCGAAGGCGCGATAGTCCCATTGCAGTTTGACGTCACGTGGGGCGACTGGTTTGCTTGAACGGCCGGCGTACTCGACCACCGTGCCCATGCCGGCATTCCGGAATTCATCACGCGGCTCGCCGAGAACAAAGACCCCGGGCGTGTCCATGGTCACGAGTGCGGTCACGCGTTCGGCGGGGCCAAGGCGGAGGGTTTCAACGGACGCCTCGGTGGCAACAGGTGCGCCGTCGAGCGCAAGCACCTTGAAGCGATGGCCGGGCAGCGAAAGCCAGTGCGGCTCTGTAGCGCTGGCGTTGAGGATGTGAAAAAGCACGCGCTGGCCTCCGCGCACCTGGATAGGCGCATCGTAGCCGAGCATGCGGCCGTTGATCGAACCGCAGACGTACATTACCATCAGCGATCCATCGCCACTGGCCGAGTAGTAGGGTTCCCAATCGTGGAGCACGATAAACTGCTGCTGATCGTAGCTGCCGAGATCGTTCGCTGCTGCAACATGCAACACGCCCGACTGTCCAGTGAAGAGCCCAAGCTTCAGGTCGTGACCGGCCATGGCGTGGGTGTGATACCAGTGCAGGCCCGCCGGCCTCGGAGTGAACTGAACCAAAGTGCTGCCCCCCGCAGGGGTCATGGGAGAGCCTTCTTCCATGGCGCCGTCGGCTTCCACGGGAATCCATTGGCCGTGCCAGTGAACGATCTCTTCCCGGTCAAGGTGGTTCACGATTTCGATCGTTACGGGTTTGCCTTCAGTGAGGTTGAGAAGCCGGCCGGGGATCTGCCCGTCGTAGGCAACAGTGCGAATTTTCTTCTTAGGCGAAAGCTCCCACTCGATCTCGGCAATCTCAATGCGATAGTCAGGAGCGGGTGCACCGGCCTGATTCAGAGCAAAAAGAGGAGAGCAACTCTGCGCGGCGCCAGATAAGGCGACAGACGCGCCGATAAACGACGCGCGCCGGAGGAATTTACGGCGGCTGGTGAACATCCCCGTGAAATTGCGCAGGAGCGCGCCTCCGTTGCTGTCGCGTGCTCCAACCATGCATTCATTGTCGAGCATGAAACAGGAATCGGGAACTGAAGTGCGCAGAAAAACAATTGCAGATCCAGAAACGGGTTGCATCAATCGTGTTTTGAAAGGGCGCGGCTTTAGCTGCGCCACTCGATAACATTAACGAGGCGGGGCTTTAGCCCCGAGGGAGAGCTCGTTGATCTACACCATTTCCGAAACGGCTCCAGATGACAATTTGTTCAGATTGCAGATTTCAAAAAAAGCAATCTATTGTGCATCGCGCACGCAGCGAAAGCCCACGCCGCCGGAGCGATCGTAGCCGGGGGCCATGAGCAGCAGCTTGCTGTGCTGGTAGTTGGGGAAGGCTTGCGGAAAGTACCAGAGCGAGCCCTGCGGCCGGTAGTACTCGCCTCCGCGCAGAATGGCGGCGCGGGTGTGCTCGTCCTGGAATTCATCAGTCCACTGCCAGACGTTGCCCACCATGTCCATCACGCCATAGGGGCTGGCTCCCTGCGGATGCGCGTCCACGGGGTCGGGTCCGGTCATCACGCGGCCGGTTTGCGGAACGGGAACATTCGCGCCGTCCCATGCACTGCCCCAGGGAAAGGCGCGGCCGTCCGTGCCCTGCGCCGCCATTTGCCACTCCCACTCATGAGGCAGGCGCTTGCCCGCCCACTTTGCGTAGGCGCGCGCATCTTCAAGCGAGACCCAGGTGACCGGGCGGTTGTCCCAGCCCGCGGGGAAGGCTCCGTCGCCCCAGTTGCCCCAGTCGCGCAGAAAGTTGATTGTGTCGCGTGGCGCGTAGTGCGTGGCGTCGAGGAACTGCTTGAACTGCGCGTTGGTCACGGGAAACTTGTCCATGTAGAAAGGTGCGACGGTCATCTCGTGTTCGTGGAAGCGCCGCGGCGAGTCCTCCCATGGATATTGCACGTCGACACCGTCTTTTGCGTCGCCTTCGATCTCAGTGCCCTGCACCGTGAAGACGAATGCGCCGCCGGGAATACGGATCATGCCCTCAGGAGCACTGTCTGCCGGTCGCGTGGGAGGAATGTCGACGAGGTTTTGCGGCAGGACAGACGGCGCGTGCGAGAAAGACTCGAGCGGCGTCTTCGTCAGCTCGGCCATGCGCCGCATGAGTGTCTTGATCGCGTCGCTGGGCTCTTTGGGAGTGGCGAGAACAGCGCCATATCCGTTGGCTTCAATGTCGAAGCTCAGCACCGTGAAGTTGCCCTCAATCTCGGGTTTCAGTTCGGTGCCGTGATAGAGATCGAAGTAGCGCATGCCGGGGGTGAGAGGCACGCTCATCTGACGGCCTTTGAAGTCGAAGCCATTGCGGTTGACGATAGTCCAGACCGTTTGCTGCCCAAGCGGCCAGCGGCTCGAGAAGACGCCGTAGTTGTGCATCGGATAGTGAGGTTCCCACTCGGGGCTGACCAGGAAGGGCGCAACTCCGCGCTCCATCGTGGCCACACGCCGCGTGGCCTCAGCGTCGCGGGGGTTGATACCGTTCCAGATGCCCCAGACATTCTCCCAACTCTCCCAGCCCACGCCGTTGAAGAAGGCAAATTGCAAGTCGCTGGTTTTGTCCTGGTTCCAACGGTCGCTGATGTTGACCATGTGGCGCGTCTCAAGCCACTTGTAGCGGTCCACCATGGGTGTGAAGGGGAAGTTGTACTGGCCCCACGTCATCACGTTCCAACTGAGAGCTTCGTCTGAGGGGTTGATTTCCGGTTGAAAGACAAGCGGGTGGCCGATTTTTTCGGCGGCGAGCGAAAAACCAAGCGGCACACCGTCCTGCGTATCACCGTTGATGCCGTCCGCGTCGATTTCTTTCATGAGCGCCGCAATGGCGTCGGGCCAGGGCTGGTCGGGCTGGCGCGTTCCCTCGTCCCACATCATCATTGGGAAGAGAACGCGGACGCCGCGCCGGTGGAAATCGGCGACCATCTGGCGAACGCCTTCAACGCCACCGGGCATGGACTCGACCATCTGGAGCTGGTTGCGGTCGTCGATACCCATGTTGGGATAAGTTGACCAGATGAGAACGGCATCAATGCCGCCGTAGCGTTTTTCAAGATCGTCGAGATAGCGGTCGACGGTGTAGCGCCCCGCGACGGGGTCGTAGAAGTAGCGGTCCTGCACCATCATCTGTGGCTGCATGAAACTGGATTGGGTCCATTGGAAAGCAGGCAATGCGTAGCGCGAGGGATCGAAGGCGGTGCGAATGCGGCGCTCGCTGCGCCAATGCTCGAGATCGAGGAGCCAGCGCTCGTGCGCGTAGGGAGCGCAGCCAAGCTGCGGAATGCTGCCCCAGGCGTGGTACTGGAAGGTGCAGTCAGGCGCGGGGATTTGCTGGCCCTGGGGTGGGTATTGCGTGTCCTGTGCAACGGCTGCGACGGCGACGGCGCATGCCAGAAGGGCAACACTCACGATGCGGGGGCTGAAGATGCGGAGCATTTGAACCAGTTCCTTTCTTTGGTGCGCCGGCCTTCTGTTTCGCGCAGTTCAAAGGTCAAGCGAAGTCGCGGCCGCGTGGGCCTATTTGTGCGCAGCGAGAAAAGCGTCCACCTCAGCGCGGGTGGGCATTGAAGCTTGAGCGCCGGCACGGGTGACGGAGATGGCGGCGGCGGCGGCGGCAAAGCGCGCGGCGGCGAATGGATCGTTGCCTTCAAGCAGCGCGACGGCGAAGGCGCCGTTGAAGCAGTCGCCAGCGCCGACGGTATCGACGGCCTGAACGCGGAACGGCTTGACCCAGTCGGCCCTGCCCCCCGCGACAGCCACAAAGGCGCCGTCGCCGCCGCGCTTGAGGACTACGCCTTTGAGCCCTTTTTCGAGGAGGTGCTTCGCGGCTTCCTCAGGGGCAAGGTTGGCCGCGAGATAGAAAGCGGCCTCAGTTTCATTGGGCGTGAACCAGGAAACCTGGCGAAAGACGGCGTCCGGAAGCAGCGCGGCAGGAGCGGGGTCAAGCACCGCGGGCACGCCGGCCTCTGCGCAGAGTGCTAGGAGATGGCTAACGGTGGCGATGGGCAGCTCAAGCTGGCAGAGAACCATACCGGCCGACCGGATGAGCGCTGATTGACGATCGACCGCAGCAGCATCGACTTTTGCGTTTGCGCCGGGAACGACGACGATGCTGTTCTGGCCCTTCTCGTCGATGAGAATTGGGGCAACGCCGGAAGGTCCGGCGACACGCGCGACGGCTGTGGTGTCGACGCCTGCCTTGGCGAGATTGTCAAGCAACGCCTGGCCGAAGACATCTTCACCAACAGCGCCGACCATGTGAACGGAGTAGCCGAGGCGCGCGGCAGCAACGGCCTGATTGGCTCCTTTGCCGCCGGGGGTCGTGTCAAACGCGGTGCCGATGACGGTTTGTCCCGGAACGGGGATCTGGCGGGTATGGGCCACCAGGTCCATGTTGATGCTGCCGACGACGACGATGGGTTTGCCGGATGTCTTCATGTCGTACCCAAGTTTAGTAGAGCGGAGCGAGCGCGACGGCGCCCAGGCCCAACAGGAAAAAGACGAACATGAAAAACAAAAGGATTTTTGCGGAGCGCGGCGCACCCGCGAATTCG
>Ga0224554_1001470_pt1 | contig 14805 bp, 15 predicted proteins | sample 714S22024metaG_FD_180666 | JGI IMG/M metagenome (GOLD analysis project Ga0224554, IMG submission 180666) | Peat soil microbial communities from Stordalen Mire, Sweden - 717 S2 20-24 | ecosystem: Environmental > Terrestrial > Soil > Wetlands > Peat | place: Sweden: Norrbotten County, Stordalen...
GCTTCGTGGACGAGGCGTTAGTCGGGTTTCCAGAAGCCGCCGCGAGATTGAAGGCGCAGAAAGTTTCGGTGACGGGAACGCCGGTTCGTCCGCAATTTCAGCCGCGCGTTGCTGCTGAATGTCGGGTTGCGCTTGGACTTGAGCAAAATCGCCCGGCAATTTTGGTCATGGGCGGAAGTCAGGGCGCGAGCGGTCTAAACGAAATGATTTTATCCGCGCTGCCGTTGCTTGCAGAGAAAAATTGGCAATTTCTCCATCTCGCCGGCGCGAACGATTTTGAAAAAGTCCAGGCCGCTTACAACGCGCAAAATGCAAAGGCCATTGTGAAACCGTTCCTTGCGGAAATGGAGCTGGCGCTGGGCGCGGCGACCGTTTCCGTGAGCCGTTCCGGCGCGTCGTCGCTGGCGGAAATTGCGGCGATGCGGCTGCCGTCGCTGCTCGTGCCGTATCCGGCGGCGGCGGACAACCATCAATTTGTCAACGCCGGGGCGTTTGAAACAACGGGCGCGGCAAAATTGCTGGAACAGAAAAATTCCACGCCGGAAAAAATCGCGGCGGTGTTGTGCGCATTGATTGAAGACTCGGCGGCGCGTGGAAAAATTCAATCCGCGCTCGGTCAATGGCACGCGCCACAGGCGGCAGAGCGGATTGCCGAGAACATTTTGAGCGCGATTAAAGTAGCGCAGGCGTCTCGCCTGCCCGGCGAGCGCGCCAGCGCGAGCAATTCATCGGCTTCGTCGCCGGACACAGGCGGGACGCCTGCGCTACTTCGAAGCCGCGCATGAATACGACCAAAATTATTTTGGAAATGCCAGTAAAAGACAATATCGCTGATGAAATTGCCGGGCGCGTCACGCGCGCGACGGTGATCCGGCGTGACGAGCCGCTGGCGAAGCACACGACATTGCGCGTTGGCGGGCCGGCGGATGTTTACGTTGAGCCGGCGGATGAAAAAGATCTGGCGAACGTCGTGAAATTTTGCCGCGAAAATGGAATCCAGTTTCTCATTCTCGGTCGCGGCTCGAATCTGCTGGTGCGCGACGGCGGTTTTCGCGGCGTGGTGATCTGTCTGGCGCATCCGCATTTTGGGAAAATTGAGGTTGTCGGCGAGCGGCTGCATTGTGGCGCGGGCGCGAAGTTGAAAAATCTTTCGGTCGAGGCCAAGCGTAACAGCTTGAGCGGCGTGGAATTTCTCGAAGGCATTCCCGGCAGCGTCGGCGGCGCGTTGCGGATGAACGCGGGCGCGATGGGCGGCGCGACTTTCGATGTCGTCGAGTCGGTGCGCGTGATGGATTTTGGCGGCAACGTGCGCGAACTCGCGCCGGGGGAGATGGCGGTGGAATATCGCAGTTGCGCGGCGTTGAAAAATCACATCGCGCTGGGCGCGGTGTTCAAATGCAAACCGGCGCCGCGCGCGGAGATCGAGAAGCGCATGAAGGTGTTCAACGAACAGCGCTGGGAATCGCAGCCCGCCGCCCCGAGCGCCGGCTGCATTTTCAAAAACCTCGAAAAAATTCCGGCGGGCCGGCTGGTGGACGAGCTGGAATTGAAGGGCGCGTATGTCGGCGGGGCGATGGTTTCGCTGGAACACGGCAATTTCATTGTGAACGGCGGCAGCGCGACGGCGCGCGACGTTTTGGAATTGATTGAAATTTTGAAGGCGAAAGCCAGGGCCGAACGCGGAATTGAATTGCACACGGAAGTCGAAATCATCGGCGAAGACCGTTGACATTCAAAATGGTTGCGTTATGGTTGTGCCATGATAACGATCACGCTCAAAGGCATCCCGAAGGAAACGCACCGCGAGTTGAAAAAACGCGCGGCAGCGCACGGGCGCAGCCTGAACCGGGAGGCGATTGCGGTGCTGGAATCCAGCGTCCGCAGCGTGCCGGTGGACACGCAGGCGTTGCTTGCGCGGGCGCGCGCGGCGCGGGCGACGATGAAATTTATGGCGACGGATGCTGAAATCAGCCGGTTCAAGCGGGAAGGCCGGGCGTGATCGTCACGGACACAAACCTCATCGTGCATTTGACCGTTCGCGGTGAGTTCTCTCCGCAGGCCGAGGCCGTTTATGCCGCAGATGCATCGTGGGCGGCTCCGTTGCTTTGGCGTTCCGAATATCGGAACACGTTGATGAAATATGTCCAATATCGCGGCATGACGATGGGGTCGGCGTTGCTTTCATTGCGTTCGGCGCAGGAAATCATCGGCGGAAATTCATATGACGTTTCGTCGGAAAAGGTTTTGGAACTGGCGATGCAGTCCAAATGCAGCGCTTACGACTGTGAATACGTCGCGCTGGCGCAGGAACTCGGTGTGAATCTGGTCACGACGGACAAACAGGTTTTGCGCGCGTTTCCGAAAACCGCCGTCTCACTGGAAAAATTGTAAAGTGACATGAATCATCGGCGAAGAATAATCATGAACATTGCTCAATTAAGATTTTATTTTTTATTGGTAATTTTCGCTTGGACTGTTGGATGCGCGACCACAACAAATCCATTGGAAGGCTGGACGTTTCGAGAATTTGACGAGTTTGCAGCACCTGGCAACCAACATCATTACCAGATCGATAAAACAATCACTGATGACGACAACAATTTTATCACAAAAAAGAACTTGGTAACGACCATTGGTGGAATCACTGGCTACTACGAGAACGGGACAGGTCAACGCGCAGTTGAGTTTCAAGGGCTTGATATGCGTGCAATGGCCTTTTGGCAATACGTCCTTATTTATGGCAAGGAAAACAAGAGAATTAAGGTCGTAAAATACGGCTATCGCAAATACCAGAGCTAAAATGTTTCAACGATTAAAAATTGCGGTGATGCTCGGCGGCCCCAGCGCCGAGCGCGAAGTGTCGTTGCGTTCGGGCGCGGGCGTGGTGATGGCGTTGCGGTCGCTCGGCCACTCGGTGGTCGAGCTGGATCCCAAAACGCCGGACTGGATTTTGCCGCCGGACACGGAGGTCGTCTGCCTCGCGCCGTTGCACGGCACTTACGGCGAGGACGGCACGGTGCAGCGGCAGCTGGCGCAACTCGGCGTGCTTTACACGGGCTGCGATTCGGAAGCGAGCCGCATCGCGTTCGACAAGGTTTTGACGAAACAAAAGTGCATCGAAGCCGGCGTGCCGACGGCGAAATTTGTGGTCGTCAATTCGGGAAAAGCTCCGTTACCGAAAGATTTGCGATTGCCGCTAGTCGTGAAACCGGTTCGGCAGGGTTCGAGCGTCGGTCTGCAATTTGTCGAGCGCGCGGAAGACTGGCCAAATGCGCTGGCGGAGGCGTTGAAATTTGATTCGGAAGTTCTGGCCGAGGAAAAAATCGCCGGGCGCGAGACGACAGTCGGAATTTTGGACGGCGTGGCGTTGCCGGTGGTCGAGGTGCGTCCGAAGGCTGGCGCTTATGATTACAAAAATAAATACACAGCCGGAAATACGGAATATTTTTGTCCGGCAGAATTTAATACGGTGACAACCAGAAAAATTCAGTCCGCTGCGCTCGGCGCATTTCACGCAATCGGCGGACGCGATTACGCGCGCGTGGACGTGATGGTGCGCGCGAACGGGGAGCCGGTCGTGCTGGAAGTGAACACCTTGCCGGGCATGACGGAGACGAGTTTGCTGCCCAAGGCGGCGGCGGCGGCGGGATTGAGTTACGAAGAACTTTGCCAGCGCATGATTGATCTGGCTTTGAAAAGAAAATTGGCCGCGAAAGAGCGCAAAGAACACAAAAAAGAAACGGCATCCGTTGCGTTCGCCTGAATTTTCTTTGTGAATTTTGTGTTCATTTGCGGCTAAAAAATTATGTGGTTTAAGCGCGAACAAAAAAACCGGCGGCTGCGGCGTGGGCATTTGCTCGACGTGAAGCTGCGCTCGGACCAGGTTCGCGCGACGCGCACGCGGCTGGCGACGATTGCGTCCGGCGTTTTGTTCGGCACGGTGTTCGGGCTGTATCTGCTCTGGCGCACGGGCGAATGGGCGCTGGACAAGTTCGTTTATGAAAATTCCACGTTCGCCATCCAGAGCATCGAGGTGCAGACGGACGGCGTGATCGCGCCGGAACAATTGCGAAACTGGTCGGGCGTGAAGCCGGGCGCAAATCTCATCGCGCTCGACCTCGCGTCGGTGAAACGGAACCTCGAACTGGTTTCGGCGATTGACTCGGTTTCCGTCGAGCGCGTGCTGCCGCGCACGTTGAAAATCCGCGTGACGGAGCGCGACCCGGTGGCGCAGGTGAATGTGCCGACCGCGTCGGCTTCGGGTCAGATTGCCGTCGCCGTTTTTCAACTGGACGAGAACGGCTATGTGATGAAGCCGCTCGATCCGCGCCTGTGCGTGATTCCGCTGGCGCAGATGAACACGCAATTGCCGGTGGTTACGGGCGTGAATGTCTATCAATTGCAGCCGGGCCATCGCCTCGAGTCGCCGTCGGCGCAGGCGGCGCTGCAATTGATCGCGGCGTTTGAACATTCGCCGATGGCGGGCGTCGTGGATTTGCGGCGCGTCGATGTCTCGGCGTCGGGCGTGGTCGTGGCGACGACGGGGCAGGGCGGAGAAATTACTTTCGGTCTGGAAAATTTGGAGCAACAATTGGCGCGCTGGCGGCAAATTTACGATTACGGAAAGCTCATGAAAAAAGGTGACATCGCGACCCTTGACCTGGCGGAAGCCAACAATAATCCCGTCCGCTGGATGGCGGCCGGCGACGTGCCGGCCATCGCGCCAAAAAATTTAACCCCAGCACACACCCGGAGGAAAAATGTTTGACGATTCGAACATCATAGTCGGCCTGGAAATCGGCACGTCGAAAATCTGCGCCGTCGTCGGCGAGCAGAATGCCGACGGCGCGCTCAACATCGTCGGCCTCGGCCAGTCGCCCGCGCGCGGCGTGCGCAAGGGCGAGATTATTGACGCGGCGCTCGCCGAGGAATGCGTGCGCAACGCCGTCGTCGAGGCCGAGCAGATGGCCGACGTGGAAATCCGCAGCGTTTATCTCGGCGTGACCGGCGGGCATATCCGTGGCTTCAATAATCGCGGCGTGCATCCGGTGGTTTCCGCTGACCGCGAAATTTCCGACGATGACGTTCAAGACGTAATTAAAAACGCGAAGGCGATCAATTTGCCCGCCGAGAACACCGTGGTTCACGCCGTCCGCCAGCATTTTCTCGTGGATGGCCACGACGGCATCACGAATCCCGTCGGGATGCTCGGCGCGCGGATCGAGGTGGACATGCACGTCGTCCACGGCAACACCAACCGCCTGCAAAATTCCGTCCGCCTCGTGAAAGGCTTGCAGCTCGAAGTGGAGGAGATTGTTTTCACCGGCCTCGCCGCGTCGCTCGCGCTGCTGACGAGCGAGCAAAAAGAATTGGGCGCGCTCGTGATTGACATCGGCGGCGGCACGACAGATTACGTTGTTTATGCCGACGGCGTCATCAAGCACACCGGCGCGCTCGCGCTCGGCGGCGACCACGTTTCCAACGACCTCGGCCACGGATTGAAAGTGCCGTTGAGCCGCGCGGAAAAATTAAAATTGGAACACGGCTCAGCGCTCGTGGACGAGGCGATGAATGGCCGAACCATCACCATCGTCAACGAACTCGGCCTGCCGCTCAAGACCATCAACGTCGAGCATTTGCAACGCATCATGTCGCTGCGGCTGGAGGAAGTTTTCCAGCTCATCGCGGCGGACTTGGAGTCGGCGGGATTCACGGATTATCTGCGCGCGGGCGTTTTCCTCTGCGGCGGCGGCGCGCGCGCGCCGCAAATCGCGAAGCTCGCCGAGCCGATTTTGCAGATGCCCGTTTCACTCGGCCAGACCAATTCCATCAGCGGCCTGAAATCCGCGCTCGACCAGCCGGAATTTGTCACGGCCATCGGGCTGGCAAAATACGGTTCGCTCAAGGCCCGGAAGCGCGAAGACCGGTCGTCGCTGCCCCAGGTCATCAAAAGCACCATCACCAGTTTCTTGCGCCGATGAAAAATTGATCGCCATGAAAACCAAAACTGAAATTCCGGCAGCCGCACCCGAAATCAACCAGTCGCGCACGATCAAAATCATCGGCGTGGGCGGCGCGGGCGTGAGCTTGCTCGACACATTGAATCGCGAGGAATTTGCCGGCGCAAGTTTTACGGCCATCAACACGGACGCGCCGTCACTCGCGGCCTCGGCGGCGACGGTGAAAATTCAGCTAGAAACAAAATTACTTCGCGGCCTCGGCACGGGCGGTGATCCCGAACGCGGACGCGCCATTGCCGAGGAACAATTTGCCACGCTCAAGACCGCGTGCGAAGGCGCGGAGGTGGTTCTCATCATTGCCGGACTGGGCGGCGGCGCGGGCAGCGGCATCAGTCCCGTGCTCGCGCGCGCGGCAAAGGAAACCGGCGCGCTCGTGCTGGCGTTTGTGACGCTGCCGTTTTTGTGCGAGGGCAACCGCCGCCAGCAACAGGCGCAGCAAAGCCTGGAACATCTCAAATCCGGCGCCGACGGCGTGATTTGTTTGCCAAGCCAGAAAACGTTCAAGCTGATTGACGAAAACACGAGCGTGCTGGACACGTTCCGCATCACCGGCGGGCTGCTGGTCGAAGGCGTGCGCGGCGTCTGGCAATTGCTCACGCGACCCGGCCTGATCCAGATTCACTTTGACGATTTGTGCGCCCATGTGCGCGACCGCCATTCGGAAAGCGTATTTGCGTTTGTCGAGGCCGCCGGGCCGGCGAGGTCGCGCGAGGTCGTGGAAAAATTGCTCGCGCATCCGCTGCTCGACGAAGGCCGCGCGCTGGCGGAATCCGACGCGGTTTTGGTGAGCCTGATGGGCGGACGCGATTTGACGATGGCCGAGGTCAACCGCGTGATGGAGCAGATCAGCCGCCAGTGCGAGCGCGCGCAGATCATCATGGGCGCGGCGGTGGACGCGGCGATGAAAAACCGCCTGTCCGCAACGGTCATTGCCGCCAGGCACGGCCACGCTGCAAAACCGGAGGCGGCGGCCAATTCATCCGAACCATCCGCTTTGCATGATGGAAATTCGCGAAGTGCGGCGCGTTCAGTCGCGCCGGTATCAGCATTGACAATGGAACAGCGCGAGCAATTGGTGACGCGGCGCGCCGGCGGCCGCAGCCGCAAGCAGGGCGAAAAAATGCTTCAGGCGCAACTGCCGCTGGCCATCATTTCCAAAGGCCGCTTCGACAAGAGCGAGCCGACCGTCCACAAGGGCGAAGACCTCGACATCCCGACTTACATCCGGCGCGGCGTGGCGTTGAATTGACCTTCAGTGATAATTTTTCGTCCACGACACCAGCTTGCTGCCGGTGTCAAAGGTGAGCGTCAAAATGTTGTCGTAGCCGCTGGAGCCGACGCCTTGGGAGACTCCGACCCCGGCGCCCCCGGTGAAAAATCCCGTGCCGACTGCGAAGCCGCTGTTGTTGTAATAGTGCTTGATCCATTGGGCGACCGTCTTGCCGTCGCTCAATGTCGCCTGTTTGTCCGGCGGGCCGAGTTCGATCACGGCCTGGTCAAAAGTGTAGGTGCCGACGCGGCTGTTCCAGTCAACCGGCGGGGTCGTTTTGCAGCCGGTGATGAGCATGGCGGCGAGGGCAAGGATGGCAAGCAGGGAAATTTTTCCGGCGAGGTTCATTTTCATGGATGCAAGGTAAGCAAACATTGCGAAAGTGCAAATGGAGTTTGCGTAGGACAGGCGTCGCGCCTGTCCTACGTTCAAACATCCTTGCGCGGAAACAACGGCGCAGGTTCGCCAATCACTTGACCTTGTTTTAATCCGCCCCAGGCCGCTGCTGAAAATTTGTCCGGCGTTTCCGCCAGACCAAGTTGCGCGTAAATTTTCAGCGACGTGCCGGGCAAAAATGGCTGGAGCAACACCGCGAGCACGCGGCACGTCTCGGTGAGATTATATAAAACTTCGTCGAGCCTGCCGCCTTCGCGGGACTGCGCGGGGTCTTTGGCGAGTTTGAACGGCGCGGTCTGGTCAACGTATTGGTTGGCGCGCGTGACGAGTCCCCAGATGCTTTGCAGCGCGGCCTGCAATTGGTTTTGTTTCAGCAACGCGCGCGTTTCGTCGGCGGCTTTCGCGGCGAACGCAGCCAATTCATCCGACTGCGCCGGAATAATTCCGTTGCGATATCGCTTGAGCATCGAGAGCGAGCGGTTCACCAAATTTCCCAAACCGTTCGCAAGTTCTGCCTGATACCGCGAACGGAATCCGGCGTCCGTCCAATTTCCGTCCGGGCCGATGTCGAGTTCGCGCAAAACGTAAAAGCGAAACGCATCCAATCCCCATTCGTCAATCACCGCGATCGGGTCAACGATGTTGCCGGTGCTTTTGCTGATCTTCGCGCCGTCCTTCTGCCACCAGCCGTGGACGAGGATTTGTTTCGGCAGCGGCAGTCCCATCGCCTTGAGCATGATCGGCCAATAGACGGCGTGAAATTTCAAGATGTCCTTGCCGATGACATGAATGTCGGCAGGCCACAAATTTAATTTTGAATTTTGAATTTTGAATTTTGCGTTGCCGAGCGCCGACAAAATTGTTTCATCGCCATGCGCGGCGGCGATGGAAATGTAATTCACCAGCGCGTCGAACCAGACATAAGTCACAAAGTTGACGTCGAAGGGCAGGGGAATTCCCCAGTTCAAACGCGCCGCCGGACGCGAGATGCAAAGGTCTTCGAGCGTGCTGTTTTTAAGAAAGCCGAGGACTTCGTTGCGGCGATGGGCTGGCGCGATGAAATCAGGATTCGCCTCGATGTAATCAATCAGCCATTGCTGCTGCGCGCCAAGCTTGAAGTAATAATTGTCTTCCTTGAGTTCGGCCACTTCGCCGTAGCTGGCGTCAAATGTGCCGTCGGGCAGGCGGTCTTTTTCCGTGAGAAAAGTTTCTTCCTTCGCGGAATAAAAGCCCGTGTAGGTCGCCTTGTAAAAATGGGCGGCGTCCTTCAGTTTGGACAAAATCGCCTGGACGAATTCTTTGTGACGCGGCTGCGTGGTGCGGACAAAATCGTCGTTGGTCAGTTCCAATTTTTTGGCGAACGCCAGCCAGTCCGCCGCCAGCGCATCGCAGTATTCCTGCGGATTTTTTTTCTCGGCCTGCGCGGCCTGCTGGACTTTCTGGCCGTGCTCGTCGAGGCCGGTCAGGAAAAAAACTTCCTGGCCAAGGCTGCGCCGCGACCGCGCGATGACGTCCGCGATGATTTTTTCGTAGGCGTGGCCGAGGTGCGGCTGGCCGTTGACGTAATCAATCGCGGTGGTGATGTAAAACCGTTTGCTCATCATCGAACGGGCAGTTTGGCGCACAAATGACGCAAAGGCAATCTCGCTTGCAGCGTAAATGCTCCGTGTTATCATGCTCACCGGCTGTTGCGGAACACCAGCCGTGAATTAAAACCGCATGAACAAAGAACTCTCTAATTTCGCCGCGCGCCTGCGCGGGTTGATTGCCAATCTGCAACTGGCAATCGGCGAATCGCAATTTAACGAACTCGCGCTGGAACTGTTCGCGCTCCAGTTTGAAAATAATTTTGCCTATAAAAAAATTTGCGAGGCGCGCGGACGGACGCCGGAAGCCGTCGAGCATTGGACGCAAGTTCCCGCCGTGCCGACAGCGGCGTTCAAGGAGCTGGAACTGACTTCGCTCGCAGCCAAAGAGCGCACGGCCGTTTTCCATTCCAGCGGCACGACGGAACAAAAGCCGAGCCGGCATTTTCATTCGGCGGAATCGCTGGCGGTTTATGAAGCCTCGCTTTGGCAATGGTTTGAGAAAAATTTGAATTCAGAATCCAGAATTCAGAATCCAGAATTGATTTGTCTCACGCCATCGCAGAAAGATGCGCCAAATTCTTCGCTCGCCCATATGTTTGAAGCGTTGCGGAGAAAACTTGGTGGGGCGAGCGTCCCCGCGAGCCGGACTGAATCTCTCGGCAAACCGGTGGCGGACGGTTCTTGGACTTTGGATTTCGGCGCAACGCTCGCGGCACTGGCCGACAACTCAAAGTTAAAAATTCAAAATCCAAAACTGATTTTGGGAACGGCGTTTTCCTGCGTGCATCTTCTTGATCATCTGGTGGAGCGAGACCTGCGGGTCGAGCTTCCGTCCGGTTCGCGCGTGATGGAAACCGGCGGCTACAAAAACCGTTCGCGCACGATGCCAAAATCGGAATTGCATTCGCTCATTTCCGAACAACTTGGCGTGCCGTGCGAAAACATCATCTGCGAATACGGGATGAGCGAATTGAGTTCGCAGGCTTACGCAAAGGCATCGGGCGAATTTCAATTTCCGCCGTGGGCGCGCGCGCAAATCATTTCACCGGAAACTGGGCGTGAAGTTGCCGGTGGCGAAACTGGTTTGATCCGCGTGTTCGATCTGGCGAATGTATTTTCCGTCGCCGCCATCCAGACGGAAGATTTGGCCATTCGTCGCGGCGACGGCTTTGAACTTATTGGCCGTGCGCAACTGGCCGAGCCGCGCGGTTGTTCCTTGATGACTGCGTGAAATCTAAAATCGTAAATCGTAAATTTTTGTGAACCTGCCGAATTATTTTCTCGCTGACCTGCCGCCGGAAGCAACGCTTTCGCCGACGATGATTGCGGAGGCGTGCCAGACATTGAAACGCAACCGCGAACGTTACTTGCTGAATCGCTCGACGGAAAGTTTGATAAGAGTTTTGAGCGATGTGGCGGATGAATGGCTGGAAACGGAAAATAAATTCCGCAAGCTCGCGTTGGAACTTGGCCCGGCGCAGACGGGTTTTCCGCGCGAAACCCTGGCGCGCGGGCTGGGCAATTTCTTCAGGCAGCTCACGCGCGAGAATTTCCACGCGCTGCTCGCGCAGGAATTTGGCGACGCCAAACGGCTCGACGCCATGTGCGCGACGCCGGTTGAGCAAAAGCAGAATCGGTCGGCGATTGTCACCGCGCCGGAATTTCAAGTCCACATTTGCGCGGGCAACATTCCGAATCCGGCGTTGATGAGCATGGTTTTCGGCCTGCTCACGCGATCGGCGCAGTTTGTGAAGTGTGCCGGCGGGTCATCATTTCTACCGCGCTTGTTTGCCCATTCGATTTATGAGGCTGATCCGAAACTCGGCGCGTGCCTGGAAATCGCCGAGTGGCGCGGTGGAAATGCGGCTTTAGAAAATGCGCTGTTTGCCGAGGCGGATTGTGTGACCGCGACCGGCAGCGACGAAACACTCGACAAAATCCGAAAATATCTTCCGCTCAAAACAAAATTTCTCGGCTACGGCCATCGCGTCAGTTTTGTTTTTGTGGCGGGCGAAGTATTGTATGGCTCGCGCCGGAAAAAAATAGTCGCGGCGGCTGCGGACGACATTGTCGCCTGGAACCAGCTCGGCTGCCTGTCGCCGCACGTCATTTATGTCCAGCTTGGTGGCGAGATTGCGCCGGAGCATTTCGCGCAACTGCTCGCGGAAGAATTGGAGAAACGCGAAGCCAGCGAGCCGCGCGGCGAATTGCCGGCGGCTCACGCGGCGGCGATTGCGACGCGCCGGGGCGTTTACGAAATCCGCGCCGCCCATTCGCCGGAGACGACGCAACATTGGTGCAGCAAAGATTCAACGGCGTGGACAGTGATTTACGAGGCCGACGCGCGCTTTCAGCTTTCGTGCCTGAACAGATTTATTTACGTCAAAGGCGTGGCGGATTTGACGGCGGCGTTGCAGGGCGCGGATGACGTCTGCGGAAAAGTTTCCACCATCGGTATCGCCGTGCCGGAGGAAAAAGCGGCTGAAATTGCAACCCAGCTTGCCCGCTGGGGCGCGATGCGGGTTTGCCCGCTCGGCCAGATGCAAAACCCGCCGCTGTCGTGGCGGCACGACGGGCGGCCAAGCTTGGGGGATTTGGTGGCGTGGTGTGATTATGAGGCTTGAGGCGCGGGGCTTTGGGCGCGAGGAAAACAAATATGAGCGAATATGGTTTTAGAAAACTGATTGTCTGGCAGAAGGCAAAGGCTTTGGCGACGGATGTTTATCGGTTGACCAACAGCGAAAGCATCAAGCGAGATTTTTCGCTGGTTGATCAAATGCGCCGAAGCGCGGTAAGTGTGCCGAGCAATATCGCCGAGGGCGACGAACGTCCGACGGACAAGGATTCCGTGCGCTTTTTCCACATTGCCAAAGGTTCGCTGGCAGAACTGGCCACGCAACTGGAAATCGCCCGCGATGTCGGCTATTTCAGCACTGCGGAAGTTGAGCCGCTAGTCAGCCAATGTGTCGAACTTGGCAAAATGCTCGGCGCATTAATACGGGCGAGGAGCGTTTCGCCGCCTCGCGCCTCAAGCCCAAAGCCTCGTGCCTAAATTTAATTATGAACATGGAATTAAGAAAATCGTTTCAGTTTGAAGCGGCGCATTTGCTGCCGCATCTGCCGAAGTCACATAAATGCCGTCGTCTGCACGGCCACAGTTTCAAGGTGGAAATCGTCGTGGCGGGCGAGTGCGATGCGAAGCTCGGCTGGCTCATGGATTACGCGGACATCTCGGCGGCGTTCAAGCCGGTCTGGGAAAAGCTGGACCACAATTATCTCAACAAAATTCCCGGCCTCGAAAATCCGACGAGCGAAATCGTCGCCGTCTGGATTTGGAAAAAGCTGAAGCCGAAATTGCCGCTGCTGGCGGAAGTCGTTGTGGCCGAGACCTGCACGGCGCGGGCGGTTTATCGCGGGGAATAAACTGTGTTCGTGCCGGCGGACGAATTCTGCGGAACGGCCTGGAGCTGGCCGTTTGAATCTGGCGGCGGCTGGAGCGGGGCGATGGCCTCGGAAATGACGAAGCCGAACAGCACTAGAAATGGCAGCGCCAGAAGGCCAAGCACCATCAGCCGGTTGTGCGTTTTATGGGTCATGCGACACGGCAAGTCTGGCGGAAAAATCCCCGGCGTCAATCACGCTGTGGATTTTGCGAAACGCTCGGACACGAAATCCCAGTTCACGACGTTGAACCACGCGGCGATGTAATCCACGCGCTTGTTCTGGTATTTGAGATAGTAGGCGTGTTCCCAAACGTCGAGGCCGAGCAGGGGAATCTGAGTTGGTAATGAATTTACTAACGCAATAAGATTGGCAGCCACCGGATGGCTGATGGGTGAATCTTGATTTGGGGTTGGCTCAATTTTCAATTGCTTGCCGTCGAGAACGAGCCAGGCCCAGCCGCTGCCGAACTGTCCCAGCCCTGCCTTGCCGAAATTGTCCTTGAACGTGGCGAAAGTTCCGAAACTCGTGTCAATCGCCTTGGCCAGATCGCCGGTCGGTTCGCCGCCGCCACCTTTCTTCATCATCTGCCAGAAGAGCGAATGGTTGTAATGGCCGCCGCCATTGTTGCGGACTGCGGTGCGGATTTTTTCGGGAACGGCATTCAAATCTTTCAGTAAATCTTCCACTCTTTGCCAACGAAGCTTGCCATCATTGTATTCAGGCCAATCGGCCAAAGCCTTGTTCAAATTCGCCACATAAGCCGCGTGATGCTTGTCGTGATGAATGTGCATCGTCTCCGCATCAATGAACGGTTCCAGCGCGTCGTAGGCATAAGGCAGCGGCGGCAGCGTGAACGGCCCGCTGGGTGCGACGGGCGCGACGGAATTCGTTTGGGCGATTGCGCCGGGCAGTGTCGCGAGCGCGGCGCTGGCGAGCGCGGTGGTTTTAATGGCTTGGCGTCGGGTCATCATAATTGGTTTTGGGTTCTTGGTTCTCGGAACTCTAGCTTTGACACGCGACCCGCGCAAGAGTTCAAGTTTTCGAGTGGTGCATCTCGCCGTGGACTTTGGCCACGCCTTTGACAAGCGCGTCCCAGTCCGTCTCGTTCGTTTCCCAGCCGGCGCTGAAACGCACGACACGAACGGCCTGCGCGGCCTTGACGCCCATCGCGGACAACACATGCGACGGTTCTTCCTTGCCGGTCGTGCAGGCCGAGCCGGTTGAAACGGCGAAGCCCGCCTTGTCGAGACGCACCACCCATTGATGCTTGCGATCACCTTCGGGCATGAGCGCGGAAACCGTGTTCCACAAACGCGGCACATTCGCGCCGAGGATGCTGGTGCCGGGCAAAGTGCGCAGCAGTTCGCGTTCAAAATTATCGCGCCACACGCCGCGCAGCAGATGCAGGCTTTGGGAAATCTGTTTCTCGCGCACATCGAGCGCCGCCAGCATCGCGGCGATGATCGCGACGTTTTCCGTGCCGGCGCGAAATCCGCGTTCCTGCTTGCCGCCGTGCAGCAGCGGCGTGATGGATTTGCGATGCGGTATCTTCAAGAAGCCCACGCCGCGCGGTCCGCCAAATTTATGCGCCGCACCGCTGACATAATCGCATTCGCCCAAGCCTTTCAACGGCATCTTGCCGATGAACTGCACGGCGTCGGTGAAAAACGGCACTTCGTAAGCCTGGCAAATCGAGTGGATTTCGCGCCAAGGCTGGATGACGCCGGTTTCGTTGTTCGCGGCCATGACGCCGACGAGTCCGGGACGTTTGTCGGCCAGTTCCGTCGTGATCCAGTCCACGTCCACGACGCCGTCGCGCGTAACGGGAATCAATTTCGCCCGCTTGCCGAAATAATGTTTCGCCGAATCGTGAACGCACGGATGTTCAATCGCGGAAATCCAAATCTCACTTTTGTCATCGAGCGTTTTTGAAAAATGGTGCGTGACCATGTTGTTCGCCTCCGTCGCGCCGCTGGTCCAGATGAGGTCGAGCGGATGACAGCCGAGATACGCCGCGAGCTTTTCGCGCGCGTCGGCCAGCGCGATGCTGGCGCGCGTGCCGGCCTGGTGCATGGACGACGGATTA
>Ga0224554_1001472_pt1 | contig 14801 bp, 7 predicted proteins | sample 714S22024metaG_FD_180666 | JGI IMG/M metagenome (GOLD analysis project Ga0224554, IMG submission 180666) | Peat soil microbial communities from Stordalen Mire, Sweden - 717 S2 20-24 | ecosystem: Environmental > Terrestrial > Soil > Wetlands > Peat | place: Sweden: Norrbotten County, Stordalen...
GCCAATCACCTGCTGAGCAGCGGGTGCCGGAATGGTGGCGAGATGTTCTCCCACTCATGCGTTAACAATGGAGGAGAATCCCCGCCATGTCCAGCTTTTATCGGCTGGGGGCACCTGAACTGTTACAAGCTGACGCCGTCGCCAGAGGCTATTACCGGGGACGTGCGCCGGGTGCGCAATCAGATTTCAGCTTCGGCGTTTCCGTCGCTTCCGTTGTACTTCACCGAGTGGAGCACGAGTTATACATCGCGCGATCCGGTACACGACTCGTACATCAGCGCTCCTTATATTTTGAGCAAGCTGAAGGCCTGCCAGGGATTGCTGCAGGGGATGAGTTACTGGACTTACAGCGATCTGTTCGAAGAGGCAGGACCGCCTCCAACTCCCTTTCACGGCGGGTTTGGCCTGTTGAACCGGGAAGGCATTCGCAAGCCGGCATTCTTTGCCTACAAGTACCTCCATGCGCTGCAGGGCAACACCCTTGCCACAAGCGACGAACAGGCGATGGTAGCCGAGAATCATGGGAATTACGCAGCTGTATTTTGGGATTTCGAACAGCCGGAGCAAACGGTCAGCAATCGGCCCTTTTTCACCAAGGTCATCCCGTCGCATCCAGCCGCGCCTGTGCAGTTTCGCATGACGCATCTACATCCGGGTGCGGCGTATCAGGTCGCGATCCACCGGACCGGGTACAAGGCCAACGATGCCTATACGGCTTATCTGGAAATGGGTTCGCCGAGCGAATTGAGCAAAGAGCAGCTAGCAGGTCTGAACGCTCTGACAGGCGACCTGCCGGGGGCGATCTCAAATTTGGAAGCCGACAGCGATGGCACATTGCAGGTCGATATTCCGATGCAGAGCAACGACATTGTTCTGGTCACGCTGCAACGAAAGTAGGTTTGTGAGCGCGTGAATTGGTTCTTTGAGGTCTGTGCTTTCCCACCCATTCCACGATGGTTCTGTGGAATGGATGGGGCACCCAGCGTTGGTACAACTTCATGCGGTGAAAGATCTAGGTTGTTCGACCGGTGACAGGCTGAGTGGCGGCAACGAGCTTTTCCACTTTGAGCGATTCAGAGCCTTCGAGCAGGGTGATGAGGCGATCGGCAGGTACGCTCTTGTGGACTTCGATGGCGCCGAGCGGCCAACGGACTTCGAGGTCGACGGTTGCAGCAGAACCAAGCCCGAAGTGCAGGCGCGGATCGTTCGCAGAGACGTAGCTGGACTGGCTCATCACTTCCTGCACCTGAGTCTTGCCGCCGTAATGGATGGTCACTTTGGCTCCGAGGGCGCTGCGGTTGCTTTTGGTTCCGTGGAGGCGAATCTTGATCCAGTGGTTTGCTGGCGGCGCATCGTTGCGCAAAAGAGACGGCGCCTCGTTCTGATTCATGATGAGAATGTCGAGGTCGCCGTCGTTGTCGAAGTCGCCAAAGGCACAGCCTCGGCTGACGTGACGGGCGTTGAGGGCGGGCTGGCTCTCTGAGGGGATCTGCTGAAAAGTTCCGTTGCCGAGGTTGCGAAAGAGCAGGCGCGGCCCTTTGCGCGGGTATTTTGGATTGACGGCTTCCAACTCCGGATAGACCTGGCCGGTGACGATAAAAATGTCAGGGAAACCGTCGTTGTCGAGATCGACCATGCCCGCGCCCCAACTGACGAAGCGCCTCTCATGAATGAGGCCAGAGCGCGCGGTGACATCTTCAAACTCACCCTTGCCTTGATTGTGATAGAGTCCGCTTGGTTGATTCATGTAGTGGGTGCGGACGATGTCGAGGCGGCCGTCGCAATCGTAGTCGCCGATGCCGACGCCCATGCCGGCCATCTCTTTGCCGTCGTCGTCGAGAGCTACGCCGCGCATCAAGGCTTCTTCGCGAAATGTGCCGTCGTGGTTGTTCATCAAGAGCAGGCTGGGAGTGGTGTCGCAGGCTACGAAGATGTCGGGCCAGCCGTCGTCATCCACGTCGAAGGCGCAGGCGGTGAGGCCGTAGGAGCCGTGCAGCGCGCCGATGCCGGATTCCTTGGAGACGTCGGTAAATGTGCCGTCGCCGTTGTTGCGATAGAGCAGATGGCTGGGCAGCGGAAGTCCGCTGGGACCGCAGTTGACGGGCACGCCCTCGAAGTTGCAGTTGGGGCGTTCCAGAGAAGGCTTGGGCATGGTGGCCAGATCGACATCGGCGTAATTCGAAACGAAGAGATCAAGCCAGCCATCGCGGTTGTAGTCAACAAACGTGCAGCCGGATCCGAAGCGGGTTGTCTTGCTGCTCAATCCGGCCTGCGCGGTGACATCGGTGAATGTGCCGTTGCCGTTGTTGCGATAGAGGCGGTTCTGTCCGAAGTAAGTGAGGAAGAGATCTTCGAAGCCGTCGTTGTTGTAGTCGCCCACACAGACGCCGACGGCCCATCCGGCATCGATGAGTCCAGCTTGTGCGGTGACGTCGGTGAATGTGCCGTCGCGATTGTTGTGATAGAGGCGATTGCTGGCGCCAGCAGGAATGCTGTCGAGCTTGCGGCCGCCGAGGATGAAGACGTCCATCCATCCGTCGTTGTCGTAGTCGATGAAGGCGCAACCCCCGCCCATGATTTCGGTGAGATAGGTGGCTGTGGTGCCTTCGCCATAGGGCATGATCTTGGTGAGTCCGGCAGATTCAGCTATATCGACAAAGTGAGAGAAAGCAGGCAGTTCTGCGGCGACTGTTGGCGACTGAGGAAGCGCCAGAGCCGCTGCCTTGCGACCGAAGAGCGCAGCAGCCAGGAAGGCGGAAACCGATTGCAGGAAGCGTCGACGCGATGTGGCGCGGCAGGATTTTGGCAAGGCTGGCATCGGCTCTGAAGCTCTCTGTTGCGTCATTGGGTGGAATTCGCATTGGCCAGCGCCTGAGAGAGACTGCGCGCCTCGGCGTTGTCCGGATCGATTTCGAGAGCTCGGCCGACAGCCTCTTTAGCCTCCGGCATTTTGGCCTCGCTGGCCAGCGTGGCAGATAGATTGATCCATGCGGAAACATAAGATGCAGAAGCGTGAATGGCGGCGCGGAAGTAGCTCTCCGCCTGCGCCAGATCGCCCTTGCGAGCGGCCAGATAGCCCAACTGATTCTGCGCCTCGGCATAATTGGGTTTCAACTGAATGGCCTTTTGCAGCGCGGCCACTTCGCCTGCAATGTCTTTCAACTTATCCAGCGCGCGGGAGAGCTTGTAGTAGAGGATCGGTTCGTTGGGATCGGATTCGATCGCCACACGATAGAGCGACGCGGCCTGCGCGGGATTGCCGGCTGCTGAGGCCTGATCGGCTTCTTCCGCCTTGCCTGCTGCCTGAACCCTGTCGGTGTGCGCCTTCTTCAACTGCTGATAGATTTGCAACTTCTGCTGTGCGCCTTCCTTGTCGCCCATGCGCTGAAGAACCTTGGACAGGTCATATGCGATCTCGAAGTTATTATCACCCAGAGCAATGGCTTTTTCCAGATGCGCCTTGGCTGCTGGCAGATCGTTCTGCTTGGCCAGGATGTTGCCCAAAGCGGCGTGGGAATCTGCGTAATCGGGATGCAGTGTGATGGAGCGCTCAAGATGCGCGCGCGCGTTTTGGAAATCCGCCTCCTGCGCCTCCAGCACAGCGTTCAGATACAGAACCTCCCACTGATCGGGAGAAGCGGCGAGCAGTTTGTGGGCGAGATCAGTGGCTTTCTCCGAATGACTGGAGACCTGGGTTCTGAGATACAGCAGTTGAGTAGCCTGATCGCCCGGATGCTTTTCCAGCGCCAGATCGAGCACGGCGAAGGCTTCTTGTTCGCGGCCATGCAGCATGAGCACCAGGGCAAGCTGATTGGCAATGGGCAGCGAGTCGGGATCGTTGTTGAGGCCTTCGCGCAGCACCTTGGTTGCAGCGTCGAGCTGCGCTGTTCCGGCATAGGCTGTGCCCAGATTAAGGCTCTGCTGCGGCGTGCGGACGCGGGTGCTTCCCGGCTTGTCGAGCAGGGCAATCACAGCGGTGTAGTCTTTTTGCGCGAGTAACTCCTGCGCGAGCCCGTCCAGCGCCTGCTCGGAATCCGGATCGATGGCCAGAGCAGCGCGCCACTCGGCCTCGGCGTTCTTTTTCATGCGAACGAGCACGGAGGCGAGAAGCAGATGTGGACGGATGTCAGTCGGCTCCAGTTGGATGGCTTGATGGAGCGGCGCGGCGGCCTGCTCATCGTGACCGGCGGAGGAGAGGCTCAGTCCCCACAGGTAGGCGAGCGGGGCTGCGGTGGGCTTGAGCTTGAAGGCCGACGAAAAGGAGGCAGCGGCGCAGTTGAATTGCTTGTGCTCGGCGAACCAGTTGCCCACGGCGGCATAGGAGTCGCTGCTGGGAGAGGCTTTGAGCCGCGCCTCCAGGGCAGGCGAAGCCGTGCAGGCGGCTTGAGCGGGAATGGAGACCGCAAGCAGGGCAAGGATGCCCGCCAGCCCGCGCAACCGTCCAGAGGAAACGATGGTTTGCGACCTCCGGTGAGCAGAATTCATATTCCTCATTTCAGAGACAACCCCACCTGCAACGCTGCGTAGAGCGCTATCCGGTCCGAAGACAGTGTACAGGATTCGCAAACTGGGGGCTATTGGACGAAAGTCGGATCGCGTCGTGCGGAAGGCCGCTGTTTACCAAGTTAAGAAAAAACTTATCCAATCCGACTTTTGGCCGATACATGGCGTATTTTTATGAGCGTACGATCATTTCGCCTCAGAGTATTCAGTTTTTGAGGAGGGGAAACTCACGTCAGGCGAGGGCGGTACTCGCGGCCTTCGTCTATTTAGAACGTAAGTGCTGGAATGCAAACGGTTTCATGAGGAATTCCAGCGGTTTCAATGGGGAATGGATTCAGACGAATCTGTCCCTTGGGTCAAATTTTCAGGAGGTAGTCCATGAGGTTGATTCACGCAAAATGTTTACGGGCGATGTTGCTCGTACTCGTCTTCGGCTTCGTCAGCTCGGTTGGCCTGGTCTTTGGACAAGGCACCACCGGCAGCTTGACAGGCCAGATCACCGATCCGGCGGGCGCGGCAATATCCAAAGCTGCCGTCACTCTCACCAACATTGACACAAACTCTCCAGTCAGCACCGTCTCCGACGGCCAGGGCGTTTACCAGTTCAAGCTGGTGCCGCCCGGTAAATATACGCTGACCATCAGCGCTGCTTCTTTTGCCAGTTATGAGCAAAAGGGCATTGTGATCAACGCCAACCTGTATGCCACGCAGAACGTGGCTCTGCAGATTGCCAAGGCCAAGGGCGAAACGGTCACCGTGACCTCCGAGGCCCAACTGATCGACACCACGACGGCCGAACTGGGCACCACCGTCAACGAGGAATCGGTCGCCGAACTGCCGTTGAATGGCCGCGATCCCTCCGCTCTGGCTCTGCTCTCGCCGGGCGTCGTCGATGGCAACAAGGCCAACGTTGCCTGGACACAGAGCGGCTTCTCGTTCCCAGGTGAGTCCACAACCTCCTCCAATGGCGGACGCGTCGGCAGCACATTCTATATGTTGGACGGCGTCACCAATATGGACAACTATCTGGCCTCCAACTCGCCCACGCCCAACTCCGACGCCATTCAGGAGTTCCGCCTTATCTCCAGCAACTTCAGCGCGGTGTATGGCTTCTCTTCAGGCGGCGTGGTTTCCATGGCCACCAAGAGCGGCACCAACCAGTATCATGGCGGCCTCTTCGAGTTCATGCGCAACGGAGATTTCGACTCAGGAAACTGGAACAATCACGTTCAGGACACCTTTCGGCGCAACCAGTTCGGCGGCTTTGTCGGCGGACCGGTTCTCAAGAACAAGCTCTTCGTCTTTGCCAACTATCAGAAGACCATCATCAATGGTGGCCCCGGACAGTCGGGAAACCAAGCCACCACGCCCACCACGCAGATGCTGGCTGGCGACTTCAGTGGACTCATCCAGGTCGCTCAGGCTAACGATCCCAAAGATTGCGGCACGGGATACGCCGTGGCTGCTGCGTTGCAAACTACCAACTGCGGCTGGCTGAACGGTCCGTTCCATACCGTAGGCGGCATACCGAATCAGCTGATTGGATCTCTTGATCCGGTGGCTGTGCAGATTACCAACGATGGCCTGCCGGGACACACTGCCCCAGGGTCTGGAACTGCTCCTCCGAACTCAACCGCCCAGAATCTGGCCGGACAAATGTTCTATTCGTCGGCCAATATCGGAAATCAAACCTACAACGAAAACACGGACAAGGTTGACTACGAACTGTCGAAGACCCAGCACCTTACGCTGCGCTCCTTCATTGACAAGTACGTTACACCCGCCGGCGACACGCCGGGCAATGTGCTTTCGGTGTTGAATTTGAACACCTGGAATCAGACCTTCGGCATCCAGATGTGGTATTTCAACGAACTTTTACAACACACCTGGACGGTGAACCCCACCACAGTCAACTCACTCACGGCGTTCTGGACGCAACAGAGCTCACATAACGGCACGGCGGTTCAGGACCACGCCGGCAAGAATATGTGCTGGTCTCGCTACATCAATGTCGTTGAGCCTGCCTGCTACATGGAAGGCGATGGCTTCGGCGGCGCAACCGGCGGCTGGACCGAACCCTCGAATGAAGTCCGTGGCTCGATGGGAATTTCTGACACGCTGATCAAGACGATCGGACGTCACACGCTCTCGGCTGGTATCGATCTGATCCATCAACGCGCCGTCGAAACAACCGAGTATCCGCAAATTGCCATCATCAGCTTCGGCGGCGGTTACACCGGCACTAATACGGCTGACTGGCTGCTGGGTTACATGGGCAGCTTCATGCAGGGCGCGGGCGAGTTGTCTGACGTTCAGGGATGGCAAGTCAACCCCTACATCAACGACGAGTTCCGCCTCAAGCCCGGTTTGACCGTGACTCTGGGCGTTCGCTGGGATCCGGATATTCCGCCAGTTGAAGTTGGAGGCCGTGGTGGTGCTTACGTGGCAGGCCAGCAGAGCTATATGTTCCCTGGCGCGCCCGTGGGATTGATCTTCCCCGGCGATCAGAATATGACTGCCGGCCTGCGCCCCAGCAACGCTCGGATCTATGAGCCACGCGTCGGCGTAGCCTACCAGCCCAAAAATATGCCGAAGACCTCATTCCACGCGGCATTCGGAATGTTCAGCGCTCCGGTAGCGTACTCCAACTACAACCACACCGTCGATCTGTCGCCCTTTGCTCCGACATTTACGCCGAGCGCACCGTCTAATAACCCGAACTGCTTTACCGGCGGCGTAAGTGCGAATTGCACACCGAACTCCGGCCAAACCATTACCGGTTACGAGAACTTCCACAATCCTTGGGCAACACCGGGCTTCTATGCGACTGGCGCGAGCCCCTTCGGCACCGGACCTGGCCAGATTCCATGGGCAACTCCGGGCTACAAACCCCCGCTGAACTCCGTGATTGCGACCCCGATCAGTTTAGGGGCCTCTTTCGCCCGGAGCTTCAAAGCCCCCCTTACCCAGGCCTGGAATGCTTCCGTGGAGCAACAGATCAACGGAGTCACCGCTGTTCGCCTGGCCTATGTCGGCAGCCAGTCGTATCACCAGAGCTATGTGCTGGATGTCAACGACGCTGCCTACAGCTACTGCACCTACTACAACAACCCGACCTGCGCGCTGCCTACGCAGGCCAATGTCACGAACGGAACTCTTCACAAGCCGGTTCCTGCGCTGCCCTCCACTTTCTCTCAGGTTCTTGAGTACGACAGCGGAGCAACGGCCAGCTATCACTCACTGCAAGCCACCGTCCAGAGGCATCTCTCGCACGGTCTTCAGGCGCAGTCCAGCTTTACCTGGGCAAAGTCAACGGACGTAGCCAGCACCTCCAACATCTCGAATGGCGGAGAGATCAACAATCCTCGCAACCTGCACTGGAGCCGTGGTGCCTCCAATGCGAACTTCCCATTTGTCTGGGTCAGCAACTTTGTTTACCACAGTCCGGAGTTGAGGGGGCAAAGTCTGCTAGTGCGTGAAGCGCTCGCAGGCTGGGAGATCAGCCCCATCATCACCTGGGAGTCGGGCGCACCGTTCAGCATCAACGGCGGCAACAGCAATGCTGCCTATGGCGAACTGAACCTCGGCAGTGGCTGCCTCAGCGCCTGCGGCAGCGATCGTGCCGACCGCGTTGCGGGTGTGCCGCTCAAGGTTCGTCAGGGCGGACGCTCTTCCTGGACGAAACAGTACTTCAACCCTGCGGCGTTTACCGTCCGTCATGACGGCACCTTCGGCAACAGCGGACGCAATATCATTCAGGGACCGCCGACATTCAACGTCGATACGTCTCTGATGAAGAACTGGTCGATCTTGGAGCGGTACAAGTTGCAGTTCCGCTTTGAGTTCTTCAACGCAACCAACCATCCCTTCATGGGCACCCCGGATAACACCGTGGGCGACTCCAACTTCGGCAAGATCAACGGTGGAGTTGGCTCTGTTGGCAACAACTACACCCCACGCGAAGGTCAGGCTGCTCTGAAGCTGACCTTCTAACCAACAACACAGCATAGCCTGGGCGGCGTCACGCTGCCCAGGCTGTTGTTTTGCTTTGAGAGCCACTTGTAAAATTTCAATGGGATTGCAAGAAGATAAAATGGGGACTGGAGACCACGACTGCCCGGGTATGCCGTGGCCGCAATCAGCGTTGATAGACCTCGCGCCGATGACCCACGCGGAGAGCTACGACAACGAGTTTCGCGTCCTGGATCTCGCAGATAATGCGCCAATCGCCCACGCGGTACTTCCAGAATTCGCCAAGTTTGGAGCCGCGCAACGCCTCGCCGATACTGCGAGGGTCAACCAGAGTGGCTACGCGCTCGTACAGAAAACGCTCGATGCGCCGTGTCACCTGAGGGTCGAGTTTGTCCAGGTCGCGCTTTGCTTCCCGGTCGATCTCAACCTTCCAAGTTGCCATGCTCTTTCATTACTTCCTCAAGGGGAATGGTATGGCTGCGGCCGGCGCGAAGATCTTCCAGCCTCTTTTCGGCGATGCAGATATCTTCTAGATCATCAAGGTGGTTCACCAGAGCCTCCCGAACGTAGTAGCTCTTGGTCCGCCCGGTGTGCTTGGCCAGAAGATCAAGACGCTTTTCGATGGTGATGGGAAGCTTGACTGCGAACATGATAGTCCCCTTTTATATACGTATAACACAAAGAGATGTTGGGAGTAAACCGTGCATTCTATGATGAGAGAACGCACAGACCGAGCGTGCTCCCGGAGGTTCAACCAATGCCCCGACCCTCTTCCCTGCGCGAGCGCCTGCTTCTGGCCGTTGGGGCAACGCTGGCTGTCTTTCTCGTTTCCACATGGCTTCAACCCGTGAGCGGTCGAGCCGCCGGAGATAATCCGAATCAGGCCGCCGCACCCTTGCCCACAAATTCCACACAGACGCTGTGGCCTATCTCCATCGACTATCCAGAGAACGGATCGATCTTTCCCGACGGCATTACACCGCCGACGTTTCTGTGGCGCGATGCGGCGGCCAACTCCTGGCAGATCGAGATTGCCTTCGCCGATAATTCGACTCCGATTCACATTCAAGTCAAGGCCGAGCGGATGCGCGTGGGCGTGATCGATCCGGAGTGCGTCAGCAGCACCAATGAACTGCCCAAGCTGACGCCGCAGCAGGCTGCCTCGTGGACGTGGAAGCCGGACGAAGCCACCTGGAAGGCGATTCAAGCGCACTCCATCGAGTCGGCGGCTACGGTGACGATCACCGGCTCAACGCCCACGCGCGGCAATCTGTCGCAGGCACACATTACGCTGACCACGTCGGCCGATCCGGTGGGCGCGCCGATCTTTTATCGAGATGTGCCGCTGATGCCGAGCGCTGGTGCAAACGGCACGGTGCAGCCGCTGGCTCCCACAGCCATTCACCTGATCAAGTGGCGGCTGCGCGACATCCGCCAACCGGAGAGCCGCACCGTGCTGACCGATATGCCCACCTGCGCCAACTGCCACTCGTTCTCGCGCGACGGCAAGACGATGGGCATCGACGTGGATGGACCGGCCAACGACAAAGGGCTCTATGCCGTGGTTCCGGTGGCGCGGCAGATGTCGATTGAGAGCAAGGATATTGTGCAGTGGAATACCGATGGCGAAGCGGGCAAGGTGCGTGTGGGTTTCATGTCGCAGGTCTCGCCGGATGGCCGCTTTGTGATCAGCACCTTTGCCGGCTCGGCGCTGGATATTTCCAACACTTATTACGTCACCAACTTCAAGGACTATCGTTTTTTGCAGGTCTTTTATCCAACGCGGGGAGTTCTGGAGTGGTATGATCGCGCCTCTGGCAAGCGGCAGCCGCTGCCCGGAGCCGACGATCCACGCTTTGTGCAGACCGATGGCGTGTGGAGTCCCGACGGCAAGTACGTCGTCTTTGCGCGGGCTGAGGCCAAGGACCCGTATCCCGCAGGCGAACCCAAGGCGCTGCACGCCAACGATCCCAACGAGACGCAGATTCAGTATGACCTCTATCGTGTGCCGTTCAACGATGGACGCGGCGGCGTTGCAGAGCGCATCGCAGGCGCATCGCAGAACGGCATGAGCAACAACTTTCCCAAGGTCTCGCCGGATGGGCGATGGATCGTCTTTGTGCAGTGCCGCAACGGTCAACTAATGCGTCCCGACAGCCAGCTTTATATTGTTCCCTTTGCTGGCGGCGCAGCGCGGCGGTTGCGCGCGAATACCGCGCTGATGAACTCCTGGCACAGCTTTTCACCCAACGGACGCTGGCTGGTTTTTTCCTCCAAGGCGCGCTCGCCGTACACGCAGATGGTTCTGACGCACATCGATGAGCAGGGCAACTCGAGTCCGGCAATTTTCATCGACAACGCCACGGCTGCCAACCGTGCTGTGAATCTGCCGGAGTTTGTGAATACGGACGGGGATGGGATCGAAGCGATCAAGGTTCCCGCCGTTGAACTCTACAAACTGATCGACGAGGCGACGCAGTTGGACGAGCAAGGCAAGAACGATCAGGCGCTGGCGATCTGGAAGCAGGCCGCCGGAATGGAGCCGGAGAATGCCAAGGTGCAAAATGGGCTGGGCATTGCGTTGTATGTTCATGGAGAAAAGGCGGAGGGCGTTGAGCATTTGCACCATGCGCTGCGGATCAACCCGCTCTCTGTCGAGACCCACTATATTCTGGGTAGGTTCCTGCTGGATCAAGGCCATGCCGAGCAGGCGCTGCCGGAGCTGCTGGCGGCCATCCAGATCAGGCCGCACTTTGCGCCGTGCGAAGAGGCTCTGGGTAGTGCGTATGAAAGCCTGGGCAAGAGCGCAGAGGCGCTGGCGCATTGGCGGCAGGCGCAGAAGATCGATCCTGATCGCGTGAGCGCAACGCTGGGCATTGCCTGGGTTCTGGCTACTGCGCCGGAGGTTTCGGTGCGCAATGGCACAGAGGCGGTATTGCTTGCCGAAAGCGCACTGCATCAAGCGCTGCCCGACGACGCCAATGTCCTGGATACGCTGGCAGCGGCCTACGCCGAGAACGGGCAATACGTACGCGCTGCGAGCACAGCTGCGCACGCGCTGGAGTTGGCTGTGGCGCAGGGAAACTCAGCCCAGGCTGCGGCGATTCGCAGTCGCCTGCAACTGTACAAGGGGAACAAGAGTTATCGCAGCGCTGGGCGCTGATGAACAAGAATTCCGGTTGAATCAGTCAGGGAAGCCTGATTACGCCGCTGTTTTGAAAGGGCACGACTTTAGTCGTGCCACAAGTGCGACGAAATATAGGTGGGCTTTGCAGGCTGCGGAAAAACGCATGCTTTGTATCAGGGCATGGCTTCAGCCATGCCGCAACGAGACCTCCTCGGTTCCGGCTTTAGCCGCTGCAAAACTGCAAATAGTTGAAAAAAGTTGCAGGGGCAAAAGCCCGACAATCTATCAACGCTTCTACGACACGACTGAAGTCGTGCCCTGATACAAAACAGGAGCGTATGGGGCACCCGGCGATTGTGCTATCCCACCCTAGCCACAAAAACAAAAACGTGGCGAGGGTGGGGCACCCGACTTCGAGCTATCCCATCCATGAATCAAAGTACGATTCATGGATGGGGCACCCAGCATTTGTGAACACTTGAGTTGAAAAATCTCCAACGCAACAGCGCGTCAATCGGTGGTGCGCTGACTGCGATGCAAGGGCAGATGCGCTTCCACGCGCACACCTTGCCCTGGGCTGCTGGTCAATGAAAAACTGCCTCCCGCCCGTTCGATTCGTTCTCTCATGCCCTGAAGCCCGTAGTGACGGACATCCTGGTTCTCTGTCTTGAGGGGATCGAATCCAGATCCGTCATCGATCACAGACAAGATCAATTCGCTTCGACTGCTGGTGAGGGCAAGTTCGACACGCGTGGGACGCCCGTGCAGTGCCGCGTTATAGACTGCCTCGCGCGCCACCATCAGCAGATCGTGCTCCAGGGGATGGCTCACTGCGGCGGAAGTACCCGTGACCTGGCAGAGAACCGGGAGATGGAACTCCGCGCTGGCTTTGGCGGCCATGTTTGTGAGCTTCTCGCCTAGTTCGGCGGTGTTGCTGCCGGATTGACGCAGATTCCAAATGGCGTCGCGCGCTTCGTCAATGGTGGTGCGCAGTTGCTGGCGCGCAACGTCCATCAATCCCGCATTTGGAGTGTCGTTCTCTGCTTTCATGGCGAGCGCTTCGAGCAGCGCAGAGGCACCGGTGCACCCCTGAATGACAGTGTCGTGCATTTCGCGGGCAAGGCGGCTGCGTTCGCCCAGTACGGCTTCAAAGCGAATGCGCACCTGCCGCACGCGATATTGATAGATACCAAGGATTACGAGAGCGGCGAAGAGCAACGATGCCGTAATGAACCACCAGGTGCGGTAAAAGAACGGCTTCTGGACGACCTCAATGGCCGCTTCGCGGAGGTCATTGGGATTTCCAACGTCGAAGACGCGGACACGGAAGTTGTATCGTCCGGGAGGCAGGTTGGTGTAATCGGCTGTATGCGCTGCGGTGGCTGCGCTCCAGTCGCGATCAAAGCCATCCAGGAGGAAACGAAAGCGCAGGCCGTCTTGAGAGCGCAACTGGATGGGCGCGAAGGCGATTTCGAGACGGCTATTTCCCGGCGGCAAAACAATCGGCTCGGCTATCGATGCGGCCCTACCATCGGCGGAGACTGCAAGGATGCGCAGAGGCGGAGCAGGCAGCAGCGGATGCTGATTGGGCGCGATGTGAATGGGGCCGCGACTGCTGGGAAACCAGACATCTCCCTGCGGAGTAATGCTGCCGGAGGGTTGTGTGCCGCCATAGATCTCGGTGTTGGCGGCAATTTCGGAGATGGGGTAGAGCGTCAGCGCGAAGTGGCGCGTTGGCTGCTCCGCCTGGGCATCCAGTTCATGGCGGTTGAGCAGCGAAATGCCGTTGGGTCCGCTCATCCAAAAATGACCGTCGCGGTCTTCGAGAATCCCGAAGATAGCGTCGTCCGCCAGCCCATCCTGCGAGGAGAAATGGACGATCTTGCCATTGCGGAGGCGAAATAATCCATTGCTGCGCGTGCCGAACCACAGTCCGCCGTCTGTGTCCTCGTGAATGGCCCAGATCTTGGTTTGCGCCAGAGCGGCTGTGGCCGCGTCTTGCAGAAAGATGCCCTGATGGATGTGGCTCAGTCCGCGGGCGGTTCCAACCCACAGATCGCCACGGCTGTCTTCCATCATGGAGTGGATGCTGGATAGCGCCAGCCCTTGCGGCTCGCGATAGCTTGTGATCTGCGGATGCTGGCCCTCGCCAACCAGATGATTGAGGCCGCCGTCGGTGGCGATCCACATACTGCGATCTTTGTCCTGGACAATGACCCGGATGAAGTTGTTGGACAGGCCATCTTCTGTGGTCCAGCGCGTTGTGCGGCCCTGGGCGATGCGAAAGATTCCGCTTCCGTCGGTGCCTGCCCACACTGCGCCAGATAGATCGCGGAAGATATTGCGCACATGGATGCCGCTCATTCCTGGCAGTACGCGCTGCTGGAATGCGCCGTCTTTCATCTGGAAGAGCAGCGTGGAGCCAATCCAGAAGCTGCCGTCGCGGTCGCGATAGATAGTTTCAAAGTCGGAATCGTTGGCCTTGGGCAGGGGGACGACGCTGACCTGCGAACGAGTCAGGCGCACCATTCCAGTTTGCGTGCCGATCCAGAGATTCTTCTCGTTGTCTTCAAAGAAATTCAAGATTGTGTTGCTGGGCAACTGGGCGGGCGCGGTGATCTGCGCGAGTTTTTCGTGTTCGAAGGTGAAGATGCCCTGGCCGATGGTGCCAATCCAGAGTATGCCGTCGGGCGTCTGGTGCAGAACGCGGACGGTGCTATTGATGCCGGCAACGGGCTGGAATTGGCTCTCGCCCGGGCGCATCCGATTCAGCCCCGCCACGGTGCCAACCCAGAGCGTGCCATCGCTGGTTTGCAGGATGGATTTGACCTGGTTTTGACTGGCCTCCGGTCCCAGCGGAGCAACCACGCCGGAGTTGCCGTTGATGCTGACCAGTCGCGAGCCACCCACCCACTGACGACCGGCACGATCTCTGTAGATGGAGTGAACGGCGACCGCTGGAATCGATGCGCTGCCATCGACCCGTACAAAGCTGCTGCCGGTCAGACGCAGCAATCCGCGATCCGTCCCGGCCCAGACGGTGCCGTCCGGGTCCTGAGAGAGCGCACGGACAAAGGTAACAGTTCACGTCCCCTACCTGGAATTGGTCAAAAGGGATGGGGCAGAGACGCCTCGACGGTGGCAGGAAACAGCGTTGCCGAGATAGGTTAGGGCGCTGCGCCCCTGCATGCGGCAGGTT
>Ga0224554_1001474_pt1 | contig 14781 bp, 9 predicted proteins | sample 714S22024metaG_FD_180666 | JGI IMG/M metagenome (GOLD analysis project Ga0224554, IMG submission 180666) | Peat soil microbial communities from Stordalen Mire, Sweden - 717 S2 20-24 | ecosystem: Environmental > Terrestrial > Soil > Wetlands > Peat | place: Sweden: Norrbotten County, Stordalen...
AAGAAAATGAGGGATGAGAATTTCTGGCTTGAATTCATTTCCCGAATGGCATTTCATGCATCGAGAACGGAGTTGAAAAATTCCGATGCTGAGAAGTCGGCCGACTCTGACCTCCCGGAAACCATCCGGACGCTCAATGATAAAAGGCAGTATTGGCAGAAGGCGGTCGTAAGTTACGAAAACATGATCCAGGATTATTTATACGAAATCCGAACAGGCAGGCAGGTGAGTGCCGAGAAATACGAGGCACTGGCCAAGATTGCCGATCTGATCAAGAATTTTCACCCTGACTTGAAAGAACAACTCCTGGAAGTGGCGGAAAGGCAGTTCTCCCTCCAACCGGAAACGGCGCTCGTCCCAGAGAACCTGAAATGTTTCCCCACGGAGATGCTCCAAGGGATCATTCATTTGGCAAACAAAAAGAAAAGACAGATTTCCCCTGCCCTCATTATGCTGCTGCAGAAGTTGCCGGTGATCGAGGACGGGGGAAATGCCCATCAACGGGTTGACAGGAAGAATATGACATCCTCAGAAATGGGAAAACTCCTGCAAAGGGAGGAACATGAAGAGTATGTCCCCAAAAAGTACGATCAACTGCTTAAAAAGCTGTCCGGGGCATCTTCGACGGCCGATGCTGCCGCAGAAGACGCATTTCCCCTATCCGTATATCTGAAGACACTGGATTATGAATACATCGATTTCCGCATCTGCAAATTGGTGCTTGCCTTGATGGAGGAAGAGGCCGATGAAGAGAATTATCTTTCCTATTCAACAAGATTAGCCCTTGTTATCCCGGATCTACTAAAGAAGGGACAATTTTCATTTCTGATCAGCGTTATCGAAACCCTTCGCCGCCATGGGCAGAAAAAAGCCTCAGAAAAAATCCGTCGCCAGGCGTTGTCTGTTTTATCTATCCTCACCGATCCCGACACCATTGCCAGATATATCACCCCGTTCATCCTGGGGGGGAGAGACACCACGGTGGTGACAAAATTTCTCGTCATGAGCGGCGTAGAGAACATCCCCTGGCTCTTTGATCTCTACTTGGACCCTTCGACAACGGCTTCTGATACGCTCATGGATATTATCAAAGGATTTGGCGGCGGTAACGCTTTGGATGAGGCCTCCAAAAGACTGGAAAACCAAACACCGCTGAAAGCCCTTCGTCTCCTGGCATTTTTTCGGGAGGTAGGCAATCACAATACGATCCCACTCTTGAAAGAACTATATGAATACGACGACTGGAACGTCAAGAAGGAAGTCCTGGAAATTCTTTTTCTGTTCAAGGATTCAGGGGCCATCGATCTGCTGCGTAAAAGCATCCATTCCTCGAACCGCGAAGATGTTCTGCAGGTGGTGAGCCTGACCTTCCTTTATGAAGTCAGGGAACTGATGGGTGAGTTGATGTCTCTCCTGAAAACATTTTACATCCGCGAAGAGGATACCATCCTGAATGAATGGATTGTCCGGTGGCTTGGAGGCACAGGAAATCCCTGGGCAGTACCTTACATGGAAAAGATTATGGCAGTCAGGCTTACCCTGTCTCCTCAACGACTCTCCCGTATGAAGGAGATCCTCTATGAATCCCTGGAACATTTTCCCCGGCAGACTGTCCAATCACTTCTGGAGAGAGGTTCAAAATCGTGGAACAGAAGAATCAGGGCAAACTGCCTGAAGATCATGGGGAAAAAGGAATCATGATATGGCCGATATAAATAATCAGCAGAAGATCGGCAGGATCATCACCCGGTTGACCGTGGCCATTCAGAATGCCGGCATGTACCCCGATAACCATCCACAGGTCATTTCCCAAGCCCAGGAGTCCTTTGCCCTTCTGGATACGTTGCTCAAAGATATGCGAGAAATCACCATCCTCCTGATTGGTGAGTATCTCATCGTAGACAATAAACCCCTGCTCATCCCCGGTTTTTATGAAGACGCTTTTATCAGGTTCATGAAGAAAAATGGCGTCGAATGGTTATCTTTCTTAAGCGGTTTGCCTTTTGCTCAATTTGAGGAGTTGATCCGCAGTTTTGCCTCTTCGGGAAGTTCATTCATGAACTCGACGCAATACATCAAGCTAGGCAAAATTAAGCTCAAGGAGAGCGATAAAATACGTACGGCGGAGAAGTCCGATCTGGAGGCATCCGGCAATGATATTGTGAATGTTCTGGATCTCCGGTTCCAGTCAAAGGAACAGATGATCCGGAAAATCTACAAGAGTTGCCGGGATAAAGACACCATCGATCTCAAGATGGTGGATGAAATCGTCGCTCAATTAATGGTAAGTATCCGCGAATCAAATCCCCTCAAGCTTCTGGCGGAAATTAAATCGAACGACGAGTATACCTTCACCCATTCATCCAATGTGGGGATTCTTACCATGTACTTGGCGGAGCGCCTTGGTTTCGGACATTACCTTAACAAGATCGGGACAGCCGCCATCCTTCACGACGTGGGAAAGGCAACGACCCCTGATGATATTTTGTCAAAGGAGGGCCCTTTGACCCAAAAGGAACGGATCGTCATGGAAGAACATGCCATCAAGGGGGCCATGTACGTGATGAAATTGAAAGGGGTAAACAATCTGGTCATTCTTGCCGCCATGGAGCACCACATCAAATATGACGGCAGTGGCTATCCAAGGATCAAGGGAGGCTGGGAACCGAATATCGTCAGCCAGATCATTACCGTCGCTGATGTCTACGATGCCTTGCGATCGATGCGCCCATACCGGGTGCCCATGCCCCAGGATCAAATCATCAGGATTATGACCGATGAAAGTGGTACAACATTTAATCCTTATATTGTCGAATGCTTTTTGAAACTCATTCAGCAATAACTCCTTTTATAATTACGGGACATGACACATGAAAGCAATGGTACATAGGGGGAATGGGGGGCAAATCTTTTATCTTTACATATGACTCAGTTTATTCCGAATTTGCAGGAGTTATTGAAGCAAAATATTATGAACAGCCGGTAATTTTGTAGAGACGTAAAAATAAGGCTCATCGGGGCTGTTCAAAAATGTTCAGATGCAAGGCGTGCAAAAAACATAGCCGCGAGGCGTATAACCTAAAGGTCACACGTATGGATACACATTGAACGGTGCGGTTTGCAGCGCAACCCCGGCCTTCGCCGGGGTAAACTCCGCAAATGCCTGCCCGTCGTATGCCGGGAGCGTTCGCGTGTCCCCCGTGACCTTCAGGTTATTTAGGGTATTTCAACAGTCCCTCATCACCCGGTTATCTATTTCGGGAGAGGATATACCCGGCAACGGTATTGAGCTGAGATTTTTCTATACATTCGGAAAAAACGTTTAGCTGAATTTGGGCATCTCTGATAAATTTTTCAGCGCGTTGAAGAGAATAATCAATTCCGTTATATTTTTTAATCAACCTAAAAATTTCGCGCGCTGCTTTCTGTGAGCCTTTTTTGCGGGTTACTATTTCTTTAATTTTATCTTTCTCTTCTTCCGTGCTTTGTTTGATGGCGAATATTAACGGCAGGGTTATTTTCCCTTCTTCCAGATCCTTGCCGATTGACTTGCCGAATTCCTTTCCCCTGGCCATGTAATCCAGAATATCGTCCGTTATCTGAAAGGCCATGCCCGCGTTTTTGCCGAATCGTGCCAGAGCGTCCATTTTTTCCAGCGGCGCGGAGCCCAGAATCGCTCCGGCAACGCAAGAGGCCGAAATCAGAACGGCCGTTTTCTTTTCGATGATGCTGAAATATTCCTCTTCAGTCAGATTGATGTCGCTGCATTTTGTAAGCTGAAACACCTCGCCTTCGGACATTATATCTCCCATTTCGGAAATAAGTTTTAAAATATCGAGATTGCCGATTCCGGTCATCAGCGTGTATGATTTGAAGCAGAGAAAATCACCGACCAGAATACTGATGGCGTTTCCATAAATTTGATTGGCGGATGTTTTGCCGCGCCTGATTGAAGCCTGATCAATAACGTCATCGTGAAAAAGGGTGGCCGTATGAATGAATTCCATGATCGTGGCCATCGGGAAGCGGCTCTCTCCGTGATATCCGCAGAGACGGGCACAAATCAGAAGAAGAAGAGGCCGGAATCTTTTCCCGCCGCTGTCAATTAAATGGTGCGCCACTTCAGGAATCAATTTGATTTTAGAAATTACGTTATCATTGATGCATTTCTCGACCTGCTGAAGGTCGTCTTTATACGCGAAAAAAACATCTTGAATAAGCATTGTAAATTCACCTTTCTCATTCTTACCAGGGGTCAACGAAAGAGTGACCTACCTCCTGAGGGCGTCGGGCGGGCACGGATTTTATGCCCTGCATAATCCACTTGCGGGTATCGGCGGGATCTATGACCGAATCTATTTCCAGATAAGAAGCTATGTTGATTGCCTTGCCCCGTTTATATAACTCACCAACCAGTTGTTCATAGAGTTTTTCGCGTTGAGCCGGGTCTTCAATCGCTGCGAGTTCCTTTTTAAAACCGGCTTTAATGGCTCCCTCGATTCCCATGGCGCCGAATTCTCCCGTCGGCCAGGCGGCCGTGAAGAAGGATTCATGAAACCCTCCCTTAGCCATCGCCATAGCGCCTAGGCCATAGCCACGGCGCAAGACAACCGTAAAGTAAGGAACTGTCAAATGTGAGCCGATGACAAACATCCGGCAGACGTGGCGCACCTGCGCGCGCTTTTCGATCTCCGGCCCGACCATGAATCCGGGTGTGTCGCATAAAGAGAGAATCGGCAATCCATGCGCGTTGCATAGTTGCATTAAACGAGCCGCCTTGTCCGCGCCTTCAGCTTCGATAGCTCCGGCCATATGCATACAGTTATTGGCTATCACGCCAAAAGGCCTTCCTTCGATACGAATAAAACCGGTAATAATGCCGGGGCCGAATTTAGGCCGCAGTTCAAGAAATGAATCCGTATCGGCCATCGCTTTAATGACAGTTCGCACATTATAAGCGCGCTTGCTGTTTTCGGGAATCAGATTGCGCAGGCGAAGCTGGTCGGCGGCATCCCATTTGGAAGTTGCTCCCTGAAAATAGGAAAGATATTTTTTGGCGGCAGCGACCGCCTCTGTATCATCGGCCACTTCAATATCGACCACGCCGTTCTGAGTTTGCACATCTACCGGGCCGATTTCCTCCGGTTTAAAAACGCCTAAGCCCCCGCCTTCAATCATCACCGGGCCGCCCATGCCGATGTTGGAATTTTTAGTTGCGATAATCACATCACAACAACCCAGTAGAGCCGCGTTGCCCGCGAAACAGGGCCCTGACACAACGCCTACCAGCGGAACTTTGCCGCTGAGTTTTGCAAACGATCCAAAAGTGGATAAATCCAGACCAGCCGTCATAATACCGACGGCATCGATGTCACCCGGCCTTCCGCCGCCGCCTTCCGCGAAGAAAACCAGAGGAAGGCTTTGCTCGTACGCCAGCTTCAGCATGCGATCCATCTTTTTGTGATTAAAATAACCTTGGGTGCCGGCTAAAACCGTATAATCATAGGCCATGACCATGCAGCGGGCTTTGTCGTCTCCGAAAGATGAGCCGTTTACTGATCCGATACCCGCGATCAATCCGTCGGCCGGGGTCTTGCTGATAAGATCGTCCACTGACCGCCGCCCGCGTTGCGCGGCAATCGCCAGGGCTCCGTATTCAATGAAACGGCCGGCGTCGCAGAGATCATCCACATTCGCGCGAGCCGTTCTCTGGTTCTTTTGCTGACGTTTCGCCACAGCGTCGGGGCGATTTTCATCAAGGCCGAAAGCATGCCGATGAATCATCTCGGAAAGTTCAGGCCGCATTGGATTCGTATCGGTTTCTTTTTGCACGGAAGATGCGCTCTTGTCTGCCGCCCCTTCTTTGTCTTTTGATGTTTTCATGTGCCGCATATTTCCTTATTTAAGATTGATAATATTTCCGGCAAGCTTATACAACAATTATATGCGTATTTCAAAGGGTAAATCCATCGTGACTTTGTCATTGCGAGCCGACCCTTGGTCGGCGTAGCAATCTAAATATATTCTAATGTTTATGAGATTGCTTCACTCATTATATTCCCGCGCGCGCATTGCTCAGGGCTTGCGACTCACCGAAAAGACAATGCGACACAGACTATTCAGTAACATTTTATTTGAGGCTTTTTCTTTGCATACCGCGATATCATCTTTGATTTGAAAATGGTATAATAAACGTGATACATGGACTTTACGATGCGCAAATATTATACCAAGTTGCTTTCAAAAATTAAAATATGAATTTTTGAAAGCTTACTTGGTATAAACAGAGGTTTTATGCAGATATTTATTGATGCGGATGCTTTTCCGAATGTTATCAGAGACATCTTGATCAAAGCATCCTTGCGATTAAACGTCCCTCTGATCTTTGTGGCCAATAAACCGTTGCGTCTGGAGAAGCTGGCAAATCTATCCCTGATCATGGTTCCGGAGGGGCCTGATGTGGCCGATGACCGCATTGCACAGTTAGTACAGCCGGGCGACCTCGTGATAACCGCCGATATCCCGCTTGCCGACCGGGTAGTCGCCAAAAAAGCCTTTGCGATTAATCCTCGAGGCAAACTCTATACAGAGCAAAACATTAAAGACCGTCTGGCAATGCGTGATTTGCTCAATGGACTAAGAGATAATGGCATGATGACAGGCGGCCCTGCTGAGTTTAGCAAAAAAGACCGTCAGGCATTTGCCAACCAGCTGGACAGCTTTTTAATCAGGCAGTTGAAATTAGAAAGCGGGGCGAAATCACGGGTATGAAACCCCAAAGCAAGCTTTGGAAACATTATGGAGGAGAAAGATGCTTTACTTTAGCTACGCCTTGATTCTCAGATGTTTGAAATTTTCAGAAATAGTTATATTACTGTTTTTGATGATGACAACCTTATCCATGATGCCCCGGAATGTTTGGGGAGAAGAAATTTACAGGTACACAGATAAAGATGGCACCATCGTTATAACAGACAAACCTCCTCCTCAAGAAGATATTAAGTCCGATACAAAGAATAGTAATTCGTTTCAGGATTTAACTCCGGAGGAGCGCCTGCATTGGGGAAGGGACAAAGCATTAATTGATGAACAGAATAAAGGTGAAAGTATACAACGCAAAAAAGTTAAGGCTGACAAAGGCATTGAAGCCGGCAGATATGAAGTAAAAGTTAAGAAAATCGGCAGTAATTTATATCAGGATATTTCTACACGCATTATTATCAAAACCCGCGCTTGTATTGATCCGGCAGACGGGGACGAATCTTTATTGGATTGGTCCGGTGCTTACGGCGAACTCTTTTTCAAAAATACGAACAAGTCATGTATGGTTAAAAAAGTTTATAAATGAATAGAGACACTCGTTGAGAGCGAGAGAAACGAAGCTCGAAACGTAAGTGGAACAATCCCATAAGCTTCGCTTGTGGGATAATGAGCACATAGGGATTTGCTAGAAGCGATCGTGACTCCCGCTGAGAGCGAATGGAGTGAAGCTCGAAGCGCAGGAGGAACAATCCCGCCAACGTAGTTGGCAGGGACGTGAGATTTGAAGCGCAGGCGGGGATCCAGTTCTCCTTTGTCATTGCGATGAGTCCGCATCTGAGGACAAAGAAGCAATCTATCTTTTTAAATAGGCAACTGTGAACGGTTTTAGCTTGCATTGTTTTTTTAAAGTTGTAATATCGTGAAAATCCAATTCCGATTAAGAAAAGAAAATGTTAAATTATTACTATAGCGATTCCATAGAATTATTTCTAAAAAAAAGTACCGAAGAAATCATCGGTAAAATTACGCTTTCAAATCAATTTGACTCAAACACAAATCAGAATAAGTCTTGGGAATATCAAATTCCGATGCTGAAAAGTGCATTGGAAGGTTTGAATGGCACTCTTTTTTTTGAATTTTCAATCCCAAGAATGGGGAAAAGAGTGGATTGCTTGGTAATTATTGAAAATGTTGTATTTGTTATTGAGTTTAAGATTGGAGAAAAAGAATATTTAAAATCCAATATTGATCAAGTCTGGGATTATGCGCTCGATTTGAAAAATTTTCACAAACCAAGTCATAATGCCCTTTTGGTGCCTATTCTGGTTGCATCAAATGCAACCAGATCCTTTATCCAAATTTGCACAACATCTCACAACGACAACTTAGTTTTACCCATAAAATCAAACAAAAATGATTTACGGGATGTAATTCATAAATCGATTTCTTTTTTTTCTGATAAAAGTTTACTCGATGGAGATGAGTATGCGAAAGGTAGTTATTCACCCACACCAACCATTATTGAGGCCGCCGTTTCGCTTTACAATAATCATTCTGTTAAAAACATTACACGCAACGATGCAGATGTCGTAAATTTACGTCTTACAACGTCATCTATTTCACAGATAATTGATTACGCAAAAACAAATAGCAAAAAAGTAATTTGTTTTGTTACTGGTGTTCCTGGAGCAGGTAAAACGCTTGTTGGATTAAATGTTGCCACTACACATTTAGACAAAGAAAAAGGGACTGCTAGCGTATTTTTATCGGGTAATCATCCTTTGGTAGCGATACTTCAAGAAGCACTGACAAGGGATAAAGTACAAAACGAAAAGCAATTAGGAAATAAAATAACCAAAAGTATCGCAAAAGAAGGTGTAAAGGCTTTCATCCAAATCATACACCATTATCGTGATGCTTATTTAGTAGACCCTAATCCACCATATGATCACGTTGCTATTTTTGACGAAGCACAGAGAGCGTGGAACAAAGAGCAAACCGTAAATTTCATGAAAAGAAAAAAGAATCAACCCAATTTTAAATATTCTGAGCCAGAGTTTCTCATTTCTTGTCTTGAAAGACATAAAGATTGGGCCGTTATTGTATGTTTAGTTGGTGGAGGGCAAGAAATTAATACAGGTGAAGCTGGTATATCAGAATGGTTAAATGCAATTTATTATTCTTTTCCTAATTGGGAAGTATGCATTTCTCCACATTTAACAGACAGCGAATATTCTGCGGTGGAGACAATTAATAAATTAAAGGAAAAATGTGTAACCAAGTTTGATGAAAGTTTGCACTTATCAGTTTCTATGCGATCTTTTAGGGCTGAAAATGTTTCATTATTTGTTAAACAAGTTTTAGATATTGATAGAGATAATTCTCAAAAGACATATTCTTTAATTTCTAAAAATTATCCCATTGTATTAACAAGAGATTTAAATAAGGCTAAATCTTGGTTAAAGGAAAAAGCAAGAGGTTCAGAAAGATATGGAATTGTCGTTTCATCTCAAGCCCAAAGATTGAAACCACTTGCAATAGATGTGAAATCACCGATGAATCCAGTAAACTGGTTCTTGGATGGAAAAGATGATGTTCGTTCTTCATATTATTTAGAAGATGTTGCAACCGAATTTGATATACAAGGCTTAGAACTTGATTGGGCTTGTGTCACTTGGGATGGCGATTTAAGATATTCTGAAAGCGGATGGAAAACTTTTTCCTTTGTAGGAACTAAATGGCAAAATATTCATAAGGAAGATAGAAAAAAATATCTTATTAATGCGTATAGAGTCCTATTGACTAGAGCTCGTCAGGGTATGGTAATAGTAATTCCTGAAGGGAATATTGAAGATTCAACTAGAAATCCAGAATATTATAACAGCACCTTTAAATATTTAAAAAGTGTTGGGATTGATGAAATATAATATTTTGGTAAGCTATGAATAATTGGGCAAGGTGGGGCTGTTCAAAAATGTTCAGATGCAAGGCGCACAAATAACCGAATCGCGAGGCGTATATGGGTATACATTGAGCGGTGCGGTTTGCAGCGCAACACAGCAGATGAGCGTTTTTCAACAGCCCCACAGTTCTAATTAATTATTTCTCCAAACAGATCATATTCGTCGACTGCAGTTATTTTGCATTTTACAATCTTGCCGATTTGGGCTTTGGATTTTTTAATATAAGTTATGCCGTCTATTTCCGGCGCCTGTCTGCGGCATCTGCCCATGTAAGCATAATCGCCGCGGTCGCTTTCCCCTTCGATGAGCACTTCCTGAGTTGAACCGATCAATGTTTTGTTGATGGTGTGGGAAATTGCCGCCTGCTCATTCATAATTGTTTCGCGGCGGCGCTCCTTTTCCTTTTCGGATACATGTGATTTTAAATTAGCGGCGATTGTTCCTTCTTCCCGCGAGTAAGTAAATACGCCGAGGTGGTCAAACTTTGTTTCGTTTACGAAATCAAGCACCCTGTTAAATCGTGTTGGCGTTTCGCCCGGAAATCCGACAATAAGTGATGTTCGCAGGGCGATGCCGGGAATAGTCCTGCGGGCTTGAGCGATAACTTCTTTGATTTTAGCGCCGGTAACTTTGCGGTTCATCGCTTTTAAAATATCGTCGTCAATGTGCTGAATGGGCAGATCAATGTAGCGGCAGATTTTTTCATTGGCGGCAATGGTCTCCAGTAAATCTGTGGTGACGCGTGCCGGATGGGCGTAAAGCAGGCGAATCCATTTTATGCTTTTTATTTTCGCCATGTCATTTAACAGGACGGACAGGCGCGGGCGGCCTTTTAAATCACTGCCGTAATTTGTAGTGTCCTGAGCGGTGATGATTATTTCTTTTATTCCTCTGTTTGCCAGTATTTCGGCCTCCCCAAGAATATCATCCGGCTTGCGGCTGCGCGCTGCGCCGCGAATAGACGGTATGACGCAGTAGGAGCAGCGATTGGAACAGCCATCGGAAATTTTCAAATACGTGCTTGCCGCTGTTGTTGATAAAATTCGCGGGTGCTGATAATTCATTAGAAAATCCGGTTTGGTGATTACGGCGTCACGTCTGTTTTTTTCCTGATTTAATTTGTTTATGTGGCTGACGATGTTACCGACTTCTCCTGTGCCGATAAACAAATCCACTTCCGGCATTTGGGCGAAAAGTTCCTTGCCGTAGCGCTGGGCGAGACAGCCGGCGACGACAATCCGCAGCCGCGGATTGTTTTTCTTTTTTTCTTCAGCCAGCGTTAAGATTTCTTCAATGGCTTCTTCCTTGGCCGGATTGATGAAAGCGCAGGTGTTAACGATGACAATGTCGGCCGAATCACTGCTGTTAACCAGTTGTCTGCCGGATTGGTTTAAGAGGCCTGCCATTACTTCCGAATCAATTAGATTTTTCGGACAGCCCAGGCTGATGATACGAACTTTGTTTTGATTTATCTTTTTCAACTGGGGAGCTTTCTAATCAGGACTTTTCTGGCTTTCGCGCCGTCGGAGGGACCGACAACACCTTCGGCTTCCATTTTTTCAATGATGCGCGCCGCGCGGTTATAACCGATTTTCATGTAACGCTGGACAAGTGATATTGACGCCTGTCCCAATTCGCCGACTAAGGCTACGGCTTCGTCATATTTTTCATCGAAATCATCATCATTTTCATGCGAACTCTGTGCGGCGGCCACCGCGAATTTTTCGATGGAGGAATCGTACGCCGGTTGTGCCTGCATTTTAATGAAATCAACAATGCGCGAAATTTCCTTGTCTGAAACAAAAGCTCCGTGGATGCGGGAGAGCTTGGATGTGCCCGGCGGAATAAAAAGCATATCTCCGGCGCCGAGCAGTTTTTCCGCTCCCTGCTGATCAATGATCGTGCGGGAATCAATTTTGGAAGATACCTGGAACGAAATGCGCGTGGGGAAATTGGCTTTAATCAAACCGGTAATGACATCAACCGATGGCCTCTGTGTGGCAATGATAAGATGAATTCCGGCGGCCCGCGCCATCTGCGCCAGCCGTGTCAGTGATTCTTCCACGTCCCGCGGCGCGACCATCATTAGATCGGCCAACTCATCGATAATTACGATAATATAAGGGAGTTTTGTATGCGTTATTTCGTGTTCAACTTTATCTGTACCGGTTATATTAGCGATGGTTTCAGTTTCCAGATAGGACTCAATATTCTTTTTCGGCAGAGCCAAAACGGTTTTGCTCTTCAGGCCTTTTAAAAGCAGTTCATTGTAGGCGTCAATGCTCTTTGCTTTCAAGTCGTTGAGAATACGGTAGCGTCTTTCCATTTCTTCCACTGTCCAGCGCAGAACCTGTGAAGCTTTTTTCGGATCAACGACTACAGGATGCATTAAGTGCGGAATGCCTTCGTAGGAAGACAGTTCCAGCCTCTTGGGATCGATCATGAGGAATTTAACATCATCCGGCTGGGCTTTGAAAAGAATACTGCAAATCATGGCGTTGAGAGCGACACTTTTGCCGGAACCAGTGGTGCCGGCAATGAGCAGGTGGGGCATTTTTGTTAAATCGGCAACTACAGGCGTGCCCACAAAATTAACGCCCAAAGCAATCGGCAGGCGAAAAGATGATTCCAGAAATGAATCGTTGTCGAGCACTTCTTTGAGAAAAACATGTTCTCTTTTCAGGTTGGGGATTTCAATGCCGATTACTGATTTTCCGGGAATCGGGGCAAGGATGCGAATGCTTGGCGCCATCAGCGCTAAAGCCAGATCGTCAGAGAGATTGACTATTTTATTGATTTTAACGCCGGGGGCCGGTTCCAGTTCATACATCGTGATTACCGGTCCGGGCATTACTTCCACCACGCGTCCCTCGACGCCGAAGTCAGACAACTTCTTTTCCAGAATGCGGGAATTGGTGACCAGAGAATCACGTTTTACGCGGACATCCTTGTGCTGAGATTCTTCCAGTAATGTAAAGGGAGGCAGTTGGAACTTTTCGTCGATGTTAGTTTTAGTGAAATTAAAATTGGTTTGTTCAACTTTTTTGAGGTTTACTTTTTTTACAACCGGAGGAGTATCTTCGATTATCAATGGTTGCGGTTTTTTTTCTATTTTCACACTGTCAAGAACGTAATTTACAAAAGATGAAATACGGTTTTTGCAGAGATTGAACAGCGCTACAGAAAATTGGGAGATTCGCTCCGTTACAGACACAATTGAAAATTCAACCATGAAGGTCAGCGCCACAACAAAAATCAGAATTAAAATAATATAAGTTCCCGCGACGTTAAAAGATATGCGGAGAAATTCGACAAGGGAAACGCCGAGTAAGCCGCCGGTGCCGTTCTTCAGCGATTCTCCGTAAACGGTGACGCTTCCACTGAAAAGAAAGGCCATGAGTCCGGCAAAGGAAAGAACAAAAAAGAAAAATCCCAGAACCCGTCTGGTATTAAGAGTAAACACGGGCCGTAAAAAATATTGAAAACTGCAGGCCAGAAGAATAAACGGGAAAAGAAATGAGGAAACGCCCAAAAGGCGAATCAGTGAATCGGCTGTATAAGATCCGGCTTTGCCGGTAAAATTATGCGTTGCCTGACCACTGGATACTAATGGGACGTGGGTAAACGAAGGATCCTGCGGACGGTAGGAAACAAGGCACAAAAGCAAAAATAAAGCCAGGGAGAGACAAACTACTCCTTTAATCTCCCGGGTTCTTTTATTATCCTTTTGTTTCTCTGTTTTTTTCTCTTCCATATTATTATCGCACATTAAAATAATAATTTGTTAACGGCAAGGATTATTTCAGAAAAAAGAAGATTTGACAAGTAAAGTAAACAATCCGAAAATCCGGTAATAGTCAGCAAAGAATTTCAATCCCGCGGTTTGGAATCCCCCGGCTTCAGCTGTGGGAGGAATGCGGTGTAACCCGCGAAAGGTCGCTTTATCCTCTGCTTCGCGGGATAATTCGACCTGCAAGTTTCAGTGCACTTTGTTTCTGAAGCTTGGGTCTCATTATTTTAGGGAGCCTCCGGCTCCTGCCGGAGGGGGCTCCACGCGCACTTCGCGGATAACCAGATGAGAGGAACTGCTGACAGTAAAAAGTTCGGTTAAGCCTTGAACGATTCCCAAAATTATAGTGGTAGAAAGGTTCAAATAACCTTACTTTCCATGTCTTTAATGTTTAAATTTTCCGGTTCCTTCCAAGCATCATAATTTTTAATGATTGTGTCTCTAACCTTTTTAATCAGTTCATGACGCTTTTCAATATCAAAACTTTTTACTTCTATTGGTTCTCCGATGACCAGTTTTATTTGGCCGGATTTTATTTTCACTGATCTTTTGGGCATGATCCGGCCGCTGCCGATAATAGAAACAGGCACAATGGGCACGCCCGATTTAATGGCGAGATGAAACGCTCCCTGTTTAAAAGCTTTGATTTCTCCGTCGCGGCTTCTTGTGCCTTCCGGAAAGGTCATAATTGATTTTCCCCTACGGATGCGCAGTGCGGCTTCATCAATGCTTTGCAGAGCTTTTTCTCTATTATGCCGGTCAATTTCAATATAGTCGGCGCTTTTCATCGCTGTGCCGAATACAGGAATGCTAAATAACTCTTTCTTGGCAATCCAACGGAATTGCACAGGTATGTATGCCAGGACGATTAAAATATCAAAATCGCTTTGGTGGTTGGCCATGAAAATCTGCGGTTTTCCGTGCAGAAGATTTTCTTTGCCGATTACTTTTACCTTCGTGTTGCAGATTAAAAGTAAAATTTTAGCCCAGAGATTGGCTACCTTATGAATTTTGTTGTCGGCATCGGGGAAAATGGAAAAAACTACGGACCAGAAGGACATAAACACGGTTATAGCAACACCCAACGTAACTAATAGTGCTGAATGAATCATAAACGTCCTTTCATTCGAGGCAGAATCCTTCCTCCCGGAACAACTTTAAGCACGCATCCGCTACCTTGCGGTCATAAAGGGTCCCCGCATTATGCTCAATTTCTGTGAGCGCAATTTCCAGTCCCAAAGCAGGCCTATAGGGACGGTAGGATAT
>Ga0224554_1001480_pt1 | contig 14752 bp, 12 predicted proteins | sample 714S22024metaG_FD_180666 | JGI IMG/M metagenome (GOLD analysis project Ga0224554, IMG submission 180666) | Peat soil microbial communities from Stordalen Mire, Sweden - 717 S2 20-24 | ecosystem: Environmental > Terrestrial > Soil > Wetlands > Peat | place: Sweden: Norrbotten County, Stordalen...
AAGAAGATTTCGCCGGCGCGCTTTCCTTCAGGGCGGTAGTACCAGCGCTTGAGCAGCGCCAAATGGCCCTGCCGAATTGTGGCTGTGGGCGCGGTCGTGTTTTCGACGAGAGAAGCGAGAGCTTCTCCGAGACGGGATTCGAGAACTCCGCGCGCGAGCCTGGGCGGGACCGGCGTTTGCGGCACGTGAGCTTCGGCTTGTGCTTCCGGCGCACCGCTCTCGCCGGCTTCTATTCCCTGTCCCCTGATCCCTTTTCCCTGCTTTTCTGTTCCCTGCTCTCTGATCTCTGTTCTCTGATCTCTGACCTCTGTCGCTTCCGGAATTGCCTCAATCGCCAGCGGCTGCGCGAAGAGCGACGTCGAGCCGGACTGCTCGTTCTGAATTCTCATTCCGAGAGTGGAGAAAGCCGCCGGACCGCGCAGGCGGCCTCTATCAAACAAGAACACGGCGACTTCATCTGGATTTGCGGAAGCTTGAAGAATCACGGCGCGAAGATGGCTGAGTGGGCGCACGAGTTCGGCGGCCAATGCGTGCACAGCTTCAACGCGCTGGACTTGAGCATGGAGCGCGGCGGCTGACTCAAATGCGAGATCGGCCGAGGCCTGGTCGCGCTCGGTGCGGAGAGTGACGAGACGGCTTTCGCCGCGTGTCGCGAGAAAGCTCTGTACGGACGAGGCCTCTTCGGCATAGCGTTCATCCGTGCAGCCCTTGAAGCACGGCGCGAGGCACATCTTCATCTCGGAGTAGACGCAGCCGGGATAGCTCGGATCGGGCGCAAGTTCGAAGGTGCAGCGGCGCAGGAGAAAGAGCTTGAGCATCTCCTCCGCGTAGCGTTCAGCTGCGGCACGCGAAGGGAACGGCCCGTAGGCCCAATTGGCTTCCCGCAGGCTCGGCCGATGCGTGACCGTAACGCGCGGGTAAGGATTGCTGCCGAGAAAGCGGACGAAGGCGGGATGGCGGAGGTGCATGCGCTCCAAGCACTTCGTGCCGTATTGGTTTTGGACTAATTCAAACTGGAGAAGTAGCGATTCGAACTCAGAGCCGGTGAGCTGCCATTCAATGCGGCGAACGAGTCCCGCGAGGTGGAGGCGGCGCGGATGCTTTTGAGAGGGCTGCAGCAGGCGTTCAAGTCTCGAACGAAGGTTGGGCGTCCGGCCGATGTACGGTTCTGCATGCGCGTCCGCTCCATAAAGCGAAAAGACGGCCGGCGCCTGCGGCAGCTCGGCCAGCGTGGCCTTCGGATTGGCCGGATCGAACTGCTTTTTTTGAAACTCTGTCGGCAAGGATTCCGTTTACCTCGTAACGCACATCACAAGTACACGTGTTCAGAGTGATTCTACGGCGAGCCACGTGGAATAAAGGGCGTGATGCTCGGGGAAAGAGTACAACCAATCTCAGGGGCTTGCATCTGAGGCAAGTGATACCGCAGTACGTGGGGGTGGTATCGTGAGACGCCTTGAAGCTGTATTGCTTTCGATTTCTTTCCTTGGTTTTCCGGTCAGCGGTTCGGCGATTCAGAATCAGTCAACGCTGACGCAGCCCTCCTCCGCAAGTTCCCCCACTTTCATCACAGTTCCCGCCAGCAGCAAAGTTGAATTGGTTGTGACGCGCCCTGAATGGGCGCAGTCTGCCAAGGACGGCGACACCGTCTATGCGCAGACCTCGTTTCCCGTCGTCGCCGGCGGCAGCATGGCGATTCCCGCGGGAACCTATGTGGAGGGGACGATTGAGAGCGTGACGCGGCCCACCCGCAAATTCGATCGCGCCGAGATTCAGGTGCTCTTCACGAAGATCGTCTTCGCTAGCGGCTACACTGTGGAGCTGCCTGGCGCGACAAGCGCGATGCAGGTGCCGGCGGCTAATCCGGCGCAAGGCGAGACCCTGATTGCGATCACGATTCAGGTGACGCCGGCCAACGATCTGCTGCTCGACAATGGCGCCGAGGTGGAGATGACGCTGGGCGCGCCGCTTCAGTTGGATGCGAAACAGGTTGCGCAGTCGATTCCGCTATCGCGCCTGCCTCAGCCGGGACAACTCAAATCAGCCTCTCAATGCCGCGACACTCCCGGCAGCCCGGGCACGCCTGGAACGCCCGACACGGTGATTCCCGGAAGTCCCGGCACACCTGACATCACAATCCCCGGAGGGCCTGGAATGCCCGACATTACAATTCCGGGAACGCCGGCGACTCCCGACACAGTGATCCCGGGCTCGCCGGGCACACCGGGAGACCCCGGCTATATTTGCCCGGCCAAGCCGCTCGTGATTTCGTCGACTCCAGTCAACAATCAACCAACGCAAGGTTCTCAGCCGGTGGCGGCTCGTTAACCCGGCACATTCTTTGAGTAACGCCCAGGAAGGAAGGGTGTTCCATGTTCGTCCAATCCGTTACCGCACTCATGATTGCTTCTCTTACGTTCGCGCAAACTCCGGTTCCCGCTGCGCCGGTCGCGCCGCCACCGGGACAAAACACGCCGGCTGCCGCGACGCAAAATGCGCCTGCTTTTGCCGCGCAGGCCATCACAGTTCCCACGGGAACGGCTGTTCAGCTCACGCTGATGAGCGCCGTCAAAAGCAAGTCGACCAAAGCCGGAGACACAGTGCGCGCGGTGGTCGCGTTTCCCGTGACAATCGGGACCGCGCTCGCCATCCCGGCCGGAACTTTTGTGGACGGCGATGTCTTACAGGTGACGGCGCGCCCCAAGGCCGGCCAGCAACCGTCGTTCCGCGTCCACTTCACGCGCCTCGTGTTTTCCAACGGATATTCGGTGGCACTGAATGGAGTGAACACACAGGCGTTGGTGCTCCCACTCAACAGCAGCGCACCCACGAACCAAGTGGCGGAGCTCGCGCCGTTGCGGCTACCCGGAGCGCGCTTTGCCATGGGTGAAGGCCAGGAGCCGCCGCCGACGCTGCCGTCTCTCCCGCGGCTAGGCCCCAACCCCTCTGTCCTGGGCGGAGCCATTGGGGGAGGCTTTGCCGCCCTCGTCGTCCTGATGCTTGTCTGGGCGCATCACAGCGTGAACAACACGGATTTCCTGCTCTACGACGCCGGCTGGCAGTTTCAGATGATTCTCGATAGCCCGCTCACGCTCGATGCGGCGCAGGTTTCCGCCGCCGTTGCGGCGCCCAGCGCCAACTAGTCCGCTGCGGTGACGAGAACGATGAGCGTTTGCTTTCCGTCGAGCGAGAACTCGAGCGGAATGGTGCGTTGAGTCGCTGTTCCAGCGTCGAGATCGCGTTCCAGCTTGCCCCCGGTCGCGCCAGTGATGACCACATGCAGCTTGAGCGAAGGCTGCGTTCCCGGCTTGGCACCGGGCGATTGCTCGCGGCTTGTGGCTTGGCCAGCGGTGGCGGCAGAATCGGTAGGCGCGACCTCCAAAGTGTAGTTGCCCTTGGGCCAGACGCCGAAGTCGGCCTTACCGGGGGCATCGGTGGTGCGCGCCGCGCAGCCGCCGCCCGGGTTCTTGCCCAGCTTGACGTCAATGCCTTTGAGCGGCGCGCCCGCGAAGGCAAGCTGCGCGATGAAGAAAAGTGCTGCCGCGGCCGCCACGGATAGAGATTTGCCGGCCATTTGTTTTGTCTTGCTCATTGCGCCTCCGGGAATACTCGAGCATCGTATTCCGTCCGTGTGAATTCTGTCATTTACCCGAATGGGGCATCGAATTACGGTAGAGCGATGCTTTGCCCCGATGCGGCGAAACTGCTATGCTGCGGGCGCTACAGAAAAGCGATTTAGGCAAGGAGTGAACAGCGATGTGGTTCCTCGGCATGGATGTCGGTACGGGTGGAACACGGGCGCTGGTCGTGGACGCCGCGGGGAAGCTGATGGGATCGGCTTCGAGCGAACACGCACCGTTTCGCGCGGAGCATCCGGGATGGGCGGAACAGGATCCCGAGGATTGGTGGCGCGCGGCACAGGACGCGATTCGAGGAGCGCTGGCGGCGACGCCGGAGCCGCATGAGCCGATTGCCGCGATTGCGCTAACCGGGCAGATGCATGGCGCAGTGATGCTTGACGAGGCCGGCGCCGTGTTGCGGCCGGCCCTCATCTGGTGCGACACGCGCACGCAGCCCGAGTGCGACTGGCTGACCGAGAAGATCGGCTACGAGCGGCTGATCGAGTTGACCTGCAATCCCGCGCTGCCCAACTTCACGCTCACCAAGCTCCTGTGGGTGAAAACGCACCAGCCGGAGATCTTTGCCAAGATCCGCCACGTGATGTGCCCCAAGGATTACGTGCGCTACCGGCTGACGGGCGAGTTTGCCATCGACGTGCAGGAGGCCAGCGGAACGCTGCTGCTCGACGTGACGCACCGGCGCTGGTCGCGCGAGGTGGCGGAGGCGGCGGGGATCGACATGAGCTGGCTGCCCAAGCTGTACGAGTCGCCGGAGATATGTGCGCGGATTAGCGAAAAGGCCGCGGGGCTGACGGGATTGACGGGGGGCACGCCGGTTGCGGCGGGAGCAGGTGATCAGGGTGCGGGTGCGGTGGGCATGGGAATTCTGCAGCCGGGAAGCGTTTCGGCGACCATCGGGACATCTGGAGTCGTTTTCGCCGCGACAGCGGCGCCAACAAAAGATCCGAAGGGACGGCTGCACACGTTCTGCCACGCTGTCCCAGGCCTGTGGCACGTGATGGGCGTAACACAGAGCGCGGGGTTGAGCCTGAACTGGCTGCGTGGTGCGTTCTTTGCCGGCCAAAGTTATGACGCGCTCAGCGATGCCGCGGAAAAGGTCCCAGTAGGTTGCGAGGGCCTGGAGTGGGCGCCCTATCTGCTGGGCGAGCGCACGCCGCATCTCGATCCTGAAGTCCGAGCGGCGTTTGCAGGCATCGGCGTGCAGCACACCGGGGCGCATTTTGTCCGCGCCGTGCAGGAGGGCGTTGCCTACTCGCTTCAGGACAGCTTTACTCTCTTCAACCAGCTCGGCATTCCCGTCACCGGAATTCGCCTTGGCGGCGGCGGCGCTCGCGGAGCGCTTTGGCGAAAGATTCAGGCCGGCATCTACGGCCACGCGGTAGAAATTCTGGTAGCCGAAGAAGGCGGCGCGTTTGGCTGCGCGCTGCTGGCCGGCGTGGGCGCGGGACATTGGAAGAACCTGGACGAAGCGTGCGGGCAAGCTATCCAGGTCGCGCAGAAGATTGATCCGGACCCGAAAGATGTGGAAGCGTACAGGGCCGGCTACGTGCGGTGGAGAAAGCTCTACCCGGCGTTGCGCGGGCTGCGAAACTAAAGCCGTCGCGGGTGACGACTTCTCCTGTGGTGATCGGCATCGGCGCGCGGAACATGGGCCCGGCGTAGACGCAGGTGTGGAACTCACCGCGCTCGCCGCACGGGTCGGCCGCGGCCGGCAAATCACGTAACAAACTCAGATCGAATTCGCGCCCGGCAAGAGCGGCGGGGAGCTGCTTCGTGTCGACGCAGGAGAGGCGCGCACGTAAGCCTCCGGCGATCATCTCGACGGCCAGCTCGTCTGTCGGGATTTTCCAGAGCGGAAACAGCGGCTCGAGTCCGGTGGGCGCAAGCTGGCGCTCGCGATAGGCTCGCACATCCTCCAGAAAAAGATCGCCGAAGGCAACAGCGTCGATGCCTTCGCTAACGGCGTGCCGGCAGGTTTCTGCCATTTGCTGCTCATAGACTTCATTTGGGCACGGCCACGGAAGCGGGACGATCCAGAGCGGGAGACCGGCGGCCGCGGCCTGGGCTCCGAGTACCGCGCGCCGCACGCCGTGCATGGCCACGCGATCGAACTCCGAGTTCAGCGTGGTGAGCAGCCCGCAGATTTCGATAGCCGGATCGCGGCGGAGGACGTGAAGCGTCCACGCGCTGTCTTTGCCGCTGCTCCAGGAGAGAAGGACGCGCTTCATACGACGATGATAGCCGTCCGCGCTACCCAACTCGCTTACTTCGCAAACAGCGAGAGGTCGATTGCGTCGGCCATCGCCTTGTAGCCGTCATCCTTGGGGTGCAGGTGATCGCCTGAGTCGTCTGCCGGATTGAAGTGGGTTGGATTCGCCGGATCCTGGGTGGCTTTGTCGAAGTCCGCGACGCCGTCGAAGGTGCCGCTATTGCGAATCCAATCGTTCACCGTCTCGCGGATCTGCTCGCCTTTATCGGAGTAGTAATTTGCCCCGCCATAAGGTGTGAGAGTTGCGCCAATTGCCTTGATGCCGTGCTCGTGCGCGGCATCGGCAATCTGCTTCAGGCCCATCTCCAACTGCTGTGCGGTGATGTCGTCATACGGGGTTGCGAGGTGCGCCAGCCGGCCGATGTCGTTGATGCTCTCGAGCACGATGACGTAGCGGATGCCGCTCTGCGAAAGGACGTCGCGATCGAGGCGCGAGAGAGCGCTGGGGCCGTAGGCCTCGGTGCCGTAGGTCTCGTTGAGGACGCGATTGCCACCAATGCCTTCATTGAGGACGGAGACGTTATTCAAGTTCGGATCGTCGTGGAGCCGCGCGGCGAGAATATCGGGCCAGCGGTGATTGGCGTTGTGCGTGGAGAGCGCGCCGTCGGTGATGGAGTCACCGAGTGTGACGATAGCCCTCGAGCCGTCGACAGCCTGCACGTCGACGCCGTCAAGAAAGTACCACGAAAAGATCTTCGTTGCGTCGGGCAGGTCCGGCGCGGCGGACATGTCTCCATTGGCGATGAAGTTGTCCTGGTCAGCGAAGGAGTGGTAGGTCTCTGCGCGCATCACCTGCGAAGGAAGATAGAAGCTGACCGCAAGATCGGAGAGCGGCTGGACGGCGAGCGCGACTGGATCGGAGAAGAGTTCCGCGCCTGGCGGAATGTTGACGGAGGTTGCTCCGCCGAAAGTAATGGCGTGATCGACGCCAGGCTGGATGGCCGCGGCGCCGGCGCTCAGTGCCACGTGCGCGTCGCTGATGGTGAGCGGATCACTCCCATAAACATTTGTAAAGCGCACGCGAATTTGTGCGCCGCCAACTGAAGTATGGACGATCTCGCGCAGCGTAACCCCGCTGAACGGGCGGACGTTGAAGCCGCCGATAGCTGGCACAGGAGAAGTGGCCCAGGTGCCCACCCACTGCGGATGCGGCGCGGACTGAGCAAGAGACAATGCGGGCACAGCAAGGACGAGAGCGGCAAGACGGAAGCAGCGGTTCAACATGGGTCGATTGATCTCCGATTCAGATTGAGGCTGGTGCAAACGCACAGTTAGTGCAGGTCAATGTCGGCTTGGAGCGGTGTGTTCTCGCTGGAATCGCCGACGCGAACGATGAACTTGCCGGGATCGATGATCCACTTGTGGGCGGGTTCATCCCAGTAACTGAAGGCGCGTGCGTCCAGGCTGATCGTCACGGGTCGAGTTTCGCCGGCATCGAGACGGACCTTGGCGAATCCCTTCAACTCGCGCTCGGGACGGTCGGCCTGCGCGGAAGGGTCGGAGACGTAGAGCTGGGCGACTTCAGCTCCGGCCACGCTGCCTGTGTTGGTGACGTCGAAGCTGACGTCGACCGCGGAACCTTTGGCCGCCGAGGCGGGAACTTTGAGGTTTGAGAATTTGAATGTGGTGTAGCTCAAGCCGAAGCCAAAGGGAAACAGCGGGTGCTTGCCGGTGGTGGTCCAGTAGCGGTAGCCGACCATCAGCTTGTCGCCGTATTTGATGTGCTCGATGGTGTAGTCGAGCGGCTTGCCGTCTTCGCCAATCGTATGCAGCGTGGTGTTGTCCTTTGGGTCGCCGTAGTACCACTTCGAGGATGGGTTCTCGTCCCAACTACGATCGAAGCTGATGGGAAGTTTGCCCTCAGGGTCGTGCTGCCCAAAGAGAATCTGCGCTACGGCGGTACCGCCTTCCTGGCCGGGATACCAGGTGTGGAGCAGGACTGGAACTTTATCGAGCCAGCGGCTGGTGTCGACGCCGCCGCCTGCCGTGATGGTGACGATGACGTGAGGATTGGCCGCCGCGGCCGCTTCGATAAGCGCGTCCTGGCCCGGTGGCAGCGTGAAGGTTCGGTCGGCGCCCTCGCGCTCCGTCTTCGCGTCGAAACCGACGGCAACGATCACCACGTCAGCGTCAGCTATCGCTTTCTTTTCGTCGGGCGAGTCGGGCATGCCGGCGCTGTAGAAGACATGCGCACCGGGACCGAGCAGGTTGGCGATGCCGGTGAGGATACTGACCGGTTCGAAGGCGTGGGCCTCGGACGATCCACCGCCACCCGCGACCGCAGGATAAGCGTCAGGCCCGATGATCGCGATGTTCTTGATTTTGGCGGGATCGAGCGGCAGCAAATTTCCCTGGTTCTTGAGCAGCATGATGCTTTCGAGAGCGCCCTGAAGAGCAACTGCACGATCGGCGACGGAGTAGGTGGAGTCAGTGGGATCGAACTGCGGACGATCAGTGAAGCCGTAGCGAAGCTCGGTGCGAAAGAGGCGCAGGAGATGTTCGTCGATCGTGGATTCTTTTACCTGACCGTTCTGAACGGCCGGGATAAGATTCTTCGCGTTCATGAATTTCGGGCTGGGCATTTCGAGATCGAGGCCGTTGTTGACCGCCTCGACGCCGTCGTAGGTCGCGTCCCAGTCGGACATAAGAACGCCCTGAAAACCCCATTCGCCCTTGAGCAGCTTGAGGTTGAGAAAGTCATTCTGCGTGGAGTGAACCCCGCTCACAAGGTTGTAGGAGTCCATCACCGCGTCCACGTGAGCTTTGGTGACAGCGGCCTCAAAGGCAGGCAGATAGATCTCGCGCATGGTTCGCTCGTCGACGTCGACGTTCGCGTTGTGGCGATTGAACTCCTGATCGTTGAGGGCGAAGTGCTTCACGGTTGCGGAAACGCCCTGCGACTGCACGCCTTCAATGAATGGGACCACGAGGGACGCGTTCAGGAACGGATCTTCGGAAAGGTATTCGAAATTACGCCCGCTGAGCGGCGAGCGCGCGATGTTCACGCCGGGGCCGAGAAGGAAATTGACGCTGCGAGCTCGTGCATCGCGTCCCAAACTTTCGCCAATCTTCCGGGCGAGCTCGGGATCCCAACTGGCGGCCAGTGCAACGCCGCCTGCATAGGCCGTCGTCGGTCCCCAGGTGCGCACGCCGAGCGAAGCATCGGACATCTTGAAGCGTGGCAGCCCGATGGACGGCATCGGCCGCGTGAACATGTTGTCGATGCCGCCAAGGAGCTCGACCTTCTGGTCGAGCGTGAGCTTGGAGACCATCGCTTGAGCCTGAGCCTCAATGGCCGGCGAATCGGGCGCGGGAGCCTGGGCCGAAACGGCGAGGCTGCTAGCGAGAAGAATTGTGAAAGCGAAAGAGAAACCCGAGAGAAGTGAGCGTTCGAATGGCGTTTTCATATCGCGCCCAAGGTAGCGCATTGGGCCGCCAGATGTACAGAGCGCCCGCGAGACGGCGCCTTGCTCCTGCCGCGAATGCACGAACTATCTGCGCCAGCCTCATCCGGCTGGCTGTGACAACGCTGTTCTCCAGCAAAATCAGGAATTTGCAATGTGACTCGAATCACAGGTAGGGGTGAATGAGGTCACTGCCCGGCCTTGCGCTCGAAGCGCACACTCAGAGTCCAATGAGCGAGATAGCAATGGACCCCGGAGGAGAGTGAACCGTGAGTTTCGATCAAGGATTGAAGACGATTGTGGTCGCCACCGGCCTCGATGGCCAGGCAGAGGCGGCTCTGGAATACGCGCGCAAGCTGGCCACGAACTACGGGGCACGAATCATTCTGGCGCATGGGCTCGATCCGATGGAGTACGCAGCCGTTGAAGGGCTCCCCGGCAGTGTCGAGAGCCACCTGACCGAACAGGCTCGCAAAGTGCTGGACAAGCTCGCGGGCGACCTGCTCCGCGAGGGAATTCACAGCCATTCCGAGGTGCGGCAAGGGACGGTTGCCCAGATGCTGGTGGATGTGGCGCGCCAGTACCAGGCCGGGCTGATCGTCATTGGCACCAAAGGGATGGAGGGCGCCGGACCAGTGGTAGTGGGCGCTATTGCGGAGCAACTCGTCAGGTTGTCGCCTTGTCCGGTGCTGGCCGTTGCCGCGGACTGGAATGCAGGCCCCAACCGGCCCAAGCCAGGCGGACCGGTTCTGCTCACAATGGAACAAAACGAATCCGCCGCTGCTGCTGCCGCGACCGCCTACTCCCTGGCGAAGACCTTTGAGCGGCCTCTGCTTGTGCTGCATGTTCGCACAGCCGCCGAGATTAAAGCCGGCAAGGATCCTTGCGCCGCGGCGGATTTTGGCGTCAAGCTTCCACCGCGCGGTCACCACGCGCTCAGTGGGGGCTCAGGGTGGCTGCTAAACGAGGCTCCGGTGCATTGCATCGTGAAGGGCGGCGACCCTGCCGATGCCGTTGCAGAAGCGATTGCCGAAAATCACCCCTGCATTCTTGTCGCCGGGGTAAAACGCTCGAGCGCCACGCCGGGGCCGCATGGCACGGCCTTTGCTTTGCTCTCGGCCTCGCGTGTGCCCGTTCTTTGCGTTCCGCCCGAAACATCGCGTGCCGACGTAGAGCGGCTGGTTGCGCTTCCGGTGGGAGCGCTGTAGCAGGCGGGACTTGCGCTTCAGCGCATGGTCCCGATCGTTTTCAGGGAAAAATGGGCGGGTGAAAGGAGAAAACCGCACCGTTTTATCCAACAAAAATCGAGCACAGATCCGGACAATGAAGAACCGGCGCGATGGGATGGCCGATCCGCGCGACCGGTTTTGGCCCACGCACATTCAAGCCACACACCGGGAACCGGGGAATGGCGGAGAGGGAAACCGAAACGCCTTGGAACCGGAAGCAGAGCGAGGAAATGCTTAACATTCAACCAGATACGCGTTTGGAGCGCTTGGCCGCTGCGGCGGCGCATCCGCTCGCGGAGTTGTTGGATTGCCCCCAGGATGCCGGTCGCCTGCTGAGCGGGGAGACAAAATGCATCGATTTTGAACCCGGTGCGGTGGTCTTTCGCCAGCAAGGGCCCTGCAAAGGACTCTACGTCGTGGTTTCCGGTGATTTTGTGCGCAAGGCGGAGCGTTTTGAGATGCGCGTCATTCTGGGATCGGCCCGGCCAGGAGACCTGGTGGAGCTGGCCGCCGCGCTGGGAGACGGACATCATGCATACACCTTGAGTGCAGTCACTTACGGATCGTTGCTGTTGTTGCCGATGGATGCGCTGCACAAGTCGTTTGAAAGCTATCCACCCCTGCGGATGCGGCTCCTGGAGGAACTGGCGCGCGAAGTGTCGCGGGCCTATATCAGCTGCTGCCTGACCCGCATAACGCCTGCCAGACGCCACAGCAACGCAGCGGCGACAGCATAGGACTGTTGCGAGTGTGGGCAGTTGGGCCAAGAGTGGAATCAGCCGGGTGGGAGCATCCAGCGTCCCAAATTGCGATTTGCGCTATACTTCTGGTAGCCCTTAGCTCCCAACGGTATAAGTATGGCCACGTTCCACTCTCATCACCCTCCGGAAGATTGCCTGAATTGTGAGCACCGGCATCTGCGGATGTTCTGCGATCTCACGCCAGAAGCGTTGGCTGACTACGACCAGATCGGCATCATGATGAGCCATGCTCGCGGGGCCAAGCTGTTCTCGGAAGGCGACCCTGCGCGCAATGTCTTTGTCATTTGCTTCGGGCAGGTCAAGATCTCCTCCACCTCGCGCGACGGCAAAACAATGATCCTGAAGATCGCCGGGCCGGGCGACGTGATGGGGCTGAGCGCCGTGCTGGCCAACGTGCCGCACGAGGTAACGGCCGAAGCGATCGAGCCGTGCCAGGTAAAGACCGTCCGCAAGCAGGAGTTCATCGAGTTCCTGGGCCGGCACGGGATCGCGTCCATGCACGCGGCGCAGTCGCTCAGTGGCGAGTACCTCACCGTCTTTCACGATGCCAAGCGGCTGGCACTTTCAGGATCTGCGGCAGGACGCCTGGCGCGGCTGCTGCTTGACTGGGGGCGCGCGTCGGCCAACGGCAAGCCGGAGATTCGCTTCACCATGGCCCTGACGCACGAGGAGATCGCCAACATGGCGGGCACCTCGCGCGAAACGGTGACGCGCCTGCTGAACCAGTTCCGGCGCGACCAGTGGATCACGATCAAGGGCACCAGCCTGACCATCCTCAAGCCGGACCTGCTGGAGCGGTTGACGGCGTAAGCGTCCGGTCCTTCCCGTCCTTCGGATTCTCCCAGGCAAATCCCAGCCCAACAGCAATTTGATAGCTTGAGGACATGTCCGAAGCGAAATCCCAGCCTAACGAAACCTCTCTCGATCTCGAATCCCTCGTCTCCGATGTCGTCGCACAGGCCATGAAAGCGGGCGCCAGTGACGTGGAGGCCGTAGCCCGAGAGGGCGATGAGTTCAGCGTGAACGTGCGCATGGGCGAGGTGGAAACGCTGAAGGAATCGGGCTCGCGCGGGCTTGGGTTGCGGGTGTTTCTCGGCAAGCGATCCGGCTCGGCTTCGACCAGCGACCTGACTGGGGATGGAATTCGGCAGCTTGTTGAGGGGGCGCTGGCGCTGGCAAAGGTCACCGAAGAAGATCCGTTTGCTGGCCTGCCGGATGCCGGCGGATTCGGCTCTACCGCCGGCGATCTGCACCTTTACTTCGACGATGTGTACTCGCTGGATGGAGCGGAGCGCATCGAATGGGCGCGGCGCGCCGAGGCCGCGGCGATGGCTGCCGACCCGCGCATCACCAACTCTGACGGCGGCAGCTTCGACGCTGCCACAGGCCGAAAGGCGTTTGCCAACTCGCGCGGATTCGTGGGCAGCTATCGCACCAGCTATGCGGGAGTTTCCGCCGCGCCGCTGGCCATCGACGCCAATGGCAAGATGCAGCGCGATGGCTGGTGGTCAAGCGCGCGGCGTCTCAAACTTCTCGAATCTCCTGAAGCTGTTGGCGCCGAAGCGGCGCGCCGCACGGTGCGGCGCCTGGGTGCGCGACGCGTGCCCACCCAGCGCGTGCCGATTATTTTTGCCCCCGAAACTGCGCGAACTCTGATCGGCTCAGTCTTTGAGGCTGCATCCGGCGACGCCATCTGGCGCAGCGCGTCCTTCCTCGCGGGAAAGCTCGGCGAGACGATTGGCGCGACGAACCTGACCGTCGTGGACGACAACGCCATGCTGCTCCCGACGGGCGTGGGGGGATTTGGATCCTCCCCCTTCGACGACGAGGGCTTGCCTTCGCAGCGTACCGTCGTCGTCGAGCGTGGAATGCTCCGCAATTACCTGCTGAACACCTACACCGCACGCAAGCTGGGCATGAAGTCCACGCACAATGCCGCGCGGGGATTGGCAGGTGCGCCGGGCATCGGCTGCGGCAATCTTTACCTTGAGCCGGGAGAACCGACTCCCGAACAGATCATCGGAGAGGTGCGCGCGGGGCTCTACGTGACCAGCCTGATGGGCTTCGGCACAAATCTAGTCACGGGCGACTACTCGCGCGGCGCGACCGGCCTTTGGATTGAAAACGGCCGGCTCACGCATGCCGTGGAAGAAGTGACGATCGCTGGGAATCTGGCCGAGATGTTGCGCAACGTGACGGCCATCGGCAACGATCTGGTCTTTCGCGGATCTGTGGCTTCGCCAACCATTCGGATCGACGGCATGACAATCGCGGGGGAATGACAATCGCAGGCGCGTGAGCGCCGGCGGAGTGAATCGATCTCAGGCGGAGCGGAGCGTCAGGAGCGCAATCTCCGGCGGGCAGTTGAAGCGGATGGGGACGCCAACGGTGCCCAGACCGCGATTCACGTAGAGCTGCAGACTCCCAAAGCGGAACCAACCCTCGACATACTTACGGCCCAATGGCGGAAGAATAAGAGGGCCGACTAGTGGCGCGCGAACTTGGCCGCCATGGGTGTGGCCTGACAACACGAGAGAGACTGCCCGGCCCGTTGGACTCGTAAGAAGATCGTCGACGTAGTCGGGTGCGTGGCAAAGGAGCACGATGGGTTCGTGCTGCACATTGCGGATGGATGCGGGTATCGCCAGCTCGGGGTCGGGTGTGCCCTCGACAGGATCGTCAAGCCCGGCAAGCCAGAATCTTGCGCCGTCGCGCTCGATGGGCACGTGAGCGTTGTCGAGCATAGTGATGCTATTCGCGGTGAGCGCAGCGATAATGTCCTGCGGACCAATCAACACGTCGTGATTACCGAGAACAGCATAGCGGTGGGGACACTGCAGCATGTTGAGGAGATTGGCGCACTGCCACGCCGCACCGACGGCGAATCTCTTTGGCGAAAGCCCGTTTGTCACAAAATCGCCGGTTAGAAAAACCACGTCGGGGTTCAGGCTGTTGATATGGCGCACAGCGTCGCGCAGGAAGAATGGCTCAGTGTATTCGTCCATGTGGATGTCGCTGAGTTGCGCGATGCGGAATCCGTCGAATGCCTGAGGAAGGCCGGGGATGAACACGTCGCGGTGCGTGATCTCGATCCAGTGCCGCTCGATCTCGCCCCCATAGAGCGCCAAACCGCCAGCAACGAGCGAACCGCCAACCAGGAAGCGGCGGCGCGTCATTGGCGTCGTTAAGGGTCTGCGAGACACTGCCATAGTTCATGGTAACGAAGTTCGGCGGGTGCAATCGCGTTCGCGCGGGCGAGTGGCTGCGCCTGCCAGGTACCGCGGCGATCAGGCGGCGGCCGTCGGTTGCGCAGGAACGCCGGCGAAATACTCAGCCACTTCGCGCCAGTTGTTCACCCGGACGAATTCTGTTGCGGCCAGGTTGTGCGGCGCGGTGTAAAGCAGGCCCTGGCCCTCGAAGCAAGCGAGATTCCTCGGCTGGTCGTCGA
>Ga0224554_1001484_pt1 | contig 14736 bp, 9 predicted proteins | sample 714S22024metaG_FD_180666 | JGI IMG/M metagenome (GOLD analysis project Ga0224554, IMG submission 180666) | Peat soil microbial communities from Stordalen Mire, Sweden - 717 S2 20-24 | ecosystem: Environmental > Terrestrial > Soil > Wetlands > Peat | place: Sweden: Norrbotten County, Stordalen...
CACAGGCCTTCGCCGCCTTTGAGGACCGCGACTACATCATTCCTGACGATGTGAAGCGCGCCGTTCTGCCAGCGTTGCGGCATCGCATTCTGCTCAAGCCCGAAGCGGAACTTGAGGGCTTCGACTCCGATCGCGTGCTCAGCGACGTTGTCGCTGCGGTTGCGGTGCCGCGAGGATGATTTCGTCCTCGCTCCATCCCGGGACGGTACGAGGCCCATGTCAGCCGCGCGGCCGCTTCGCGTTTGGCCTCACGCCGCGAGCCATTTGGCTGCTGGCCGTGGGGCTGCTGTTCGCGCTGCCGGGATTCTTTCGGGCTACCTGGGGATTTGGAATGCTCGCATGGGATGCGCTGGTGTTCCTTGCAGTCGTCCTCGACGGACTGCGATTGCCGCTCGCACAGCAAATTACCATCGAACGCTCCTGGAGCAATGCGCCTGCACTCGACAGCGAAACGGAGATCCAGCTAGCGGTTGAGCATAGCGCCGAGACGATTCTTGATTGCAACCTGCTCGATGACCTGCCGGACGCGCTCGTCTCTGCGCCAGCCGCGCGAAATCTGCGCGTCTTTCCCCGTGCCCGCGCGATGCTGCGTTACAAAATCGAGCCGCGCGAGCGCGGCGATGTACAAGCCGGAGCGGTTTACATTCGCTACGCCTCGCCGCTCGGGCTGGTGGAGCGCTGGGCCATGGGGCCCCTCGAGCAGCCGGTGCGCGTCTATCCGGCGCTGCGCCAGGGCGAGGATCAGGAGATTTTTCTTGCACGCGGCCGCCAGATCGATTTGCAGCTTCGCCGCGCACGCGAGCGCGGATTGGGCCGCGATTTTGAGAGCCTCCGCGAGTATCTCGAAGGCGACGATTTGCGCGACGTCTGCTGGACGGCGACTGCGCGACGCGGTCAGTTGATCACGCGACGCTATCAGACCGAGCGCAGCCAGGCGGTCTGGATCGTGCTCGATGCCGGCAGGTTGCTGCGCGGCCGAATCCTCGAGGGCGCTGGCGAACGCGACCGGCGCGGCCACTCCAAACTCGACTACGCTTGCTCCACCGCCGTGGCTCTTGCGCAGCTCGCTCTGTTTTCAGGCGACCGCGTCGGCTTGCTCGTCTACGGGCAGCATGTGCAGCAGCGCGTACTTCCCGGCCGGGGCCACGCGCATCTCCGGCAAATCGTCGAAGCTCTCGCTCAGGCGCGCGCTGAATCGAGCGAGGCCGATCACTTGCGCGCGACGGCCACGCTGAATCGCTGGCAACCGCGGCGGGCGCTTGTCCTGTGGATCACTGACCTGGCCGAGACTGCCATGCGGCCAGAGGTCATCGACGGCGCGATGCAGTTACTTCGTCGCCACGTGCTGCTGTTTGTCGCCATGGCTCAGCCCGACGTCGCAGCCATCGCCAACGCGCGCCCGAAAAATGTAGAAGAAATGTTCCGCGCCTCCGCCGCGCAGGAATTAACCACGCGCCGCGAACTACTCCTCGCACGCCTGCGCGACCAGGGCGCGCTCACGCTCGACCTCAATCCCGCGCAGCTCACCTCCGCGGTGCTGAACCAATATTTGAAGGTGAAGGAGCGGGCGATGGTGTAGAGCAGACCGCGCGGCTATCGCGCGATTTCGCTTGCCGCCTTTAGCGGACGGAACAGCCAGACCAGGAACAGCGTGAAGAGCAAGCCGCCGACGGTGAATTTGAGCCAGACAGCCGCGTTCGAGGGCGAGAAGAATCCTTCCAGCGTGCCTGCGATGACCAGAAGCGGAATGACGCCGGAGACGAGCCGCGTGGATTCGACACCGGCCAGAGCAATCGAGTCGCGCCGGCGATAAAGCCCCGGAAACAGCACGCCGTGCGCGAGGCGCAGCCCTGCGCCGCCGGCAAGAATGATCGACGGCAGCTCCAAAGAGCCGTGCGGAGCCACAAAGCTCCACAGGTCGATCGACATGCCGTGCTGCGCGCAGGCTACGCCGATGACGCCGAGCAAGAGTCCGTTGAAAAACATGGAGTAGACCGGACCCAAGCCGAAAACGATGCCGCCGGCGAAGGCGATAAAACAGACGCTCAGATTGTTGGTCATGATCGCGCTCGAGGCCACGGGCTCGATGCCGACAATCGAATGCGTCCACATCTCGTGGCGCTCGATGGTCTCAACCATCGCCGGTCCCAGCATGTGGCGCATGAATTGCGGACGCGCCTGCGTCAACACCGACCCGAGCAATGCACCGGACAACGTCAATACCAAAGCGAGCAGTACATGGCGGATCTGGCGCTGCACGATGGCCGGGTACTCGTCGCGCAGAAAATAGAAGATTTTGAGGAAGCCTTTGCGGCGGCTGGAATAGATGATATGGTGGGCGCGAGCCAATAACTGGTTGACGTGCTCGGCGTAGGCCCGCGCCGTGGAGTCTTGGCGCAACGTGGAAAGGTCGCTCGCCGCCTGCCGGTAGAGAAGCGCGGTTTCGCGCAACTCGGCGCGCGAAAGCTGCCGCACACCGCCCGCACCGGCCTCACCCAGCAGCGCGGCCAGACGGTCCCAGTAAGGGCGGCGCTTCGCGAGCCACTGATTGGAGAGAATGATGGCCATGGAGCCGATTGGAGATCAGCTTAACATCGACACCCCGGAGCTGGTGGCCATCGAGTTGCCGCTGGCCGGCATCGGGAGCCGCTTCATTGCTATCCTCGTCGACTATCTGATCTGGGGATTTGTCTTTCTCATTCTCGGCATCGTGGCCGCGATCATCATTCCGGCGCTGCATTTTTTCGGCGGCGTTTCGGCCAACTGGGCCATCGGCATCTTCGTACTCATCGTCTTCCTGTTGCAATGGGGCTACTTCGCGCTGTTTGAGGCTTTCGGAAACGGGCGCACACCCGGCAAGCGCGTAGCCCGGATTCGCGTCATTCATCAGTCGGGCCGCGGCATCAATTTTGTGGAGGCGCTGGCCCGCAACCTGGTTCGCTTCGTCGACTATCTCCCGGGCCTTTACGCAGTGGGCATTGTCGCCATCTTCCTCAGCCGACGGAATCAGCGGCTTGGCGATATGGTTGCAGGAACGCTCGTGGTTCGCGACCGGGAGGTCGATTCGCCACACTGGGGCGAGAGCGCCTCGCGCACCTTAACGGCGCCGACACTGATCGCGGAGTCGCCAATCCCGCCGCCGCACCTGCGCGTTGTGTTGCCTGCGCCCGCGTTGGCACGGCTCTCCGCGTCGGATCTCGAGGTACTGGAAGGCTTCTTTGCGCGGCGTCTCGACATGGACCTGAGAACGCGCGCTGCTCTGGCTGGCCGCATCGCCTCGGCTCTTTGCGCCAAGTCAGGTCTAAGCATTCCCCAGGACACTAGAGTGGAGACATTTCTCGAAGCCGTCGCGCATCAATTCCGCGGGCTGGGGCGGATGAATTGAGCGCAGACGCCTCATCGACGGACTGCGAATGACGGTATGATTCGGTGGCGGGCACGATGCGAATTCAGGGGGTATATTAAGATTTTGCCCAGAAACCGACAGGGAGTACGTGGGCCGAAGCGATTCTGCAAAGAACAGCCCGGTTTAGCGACAGGCACGCCGCGCCGGCATTGGGACACGAGGAGAGCAAGAACATGGCCAAGAGCGTAAACAAAGTTTTTCTTCTAGGCAACGTAGGCAAGGACCCTGAAATTCGTGCGACAGGAGGCGGCACCATGGTGGCTAACTTTTCCCTCGCCACGAGCGACCGCTTTCAGGACGCGCAGGGCAACTGGCAGGACCGCACCGAGTGGCACAACCTGGTCGCCTTCAAGCGCCTCGCCGAGATCGTCCGCGATTATGTGAAGAAAGGGTCCAAGCTTTTTATCGAAGGCAAGATTCAGACGCGCAGTTGGGAAGACAAGGACACCAAAGCCAAGCGCTACCGCACCGAAATCATTGTCAACGATCTCTCGCTGCTTTCCGGGCGCGACGATTCGCAGGGCGGGGGCGGCTACAGCCGTTCGTCCAGCTCTCAAAATGCCGCTGTGAACGAGGATCAGCGCCAGCCCGCGGGCCAGGACGACTTCGCGCAATCAGCCGAAATCTCCGACGACGACATTCCGTTCTAGAAGCAGGGAACAAGGGACCGAGGGAACAAGGGAACGAGCGACCGGCGAGTTGCTGCGAAAGCGTGCGGTCGCGCGATGAATGGCGGGCCTCGCTTCGCCGCATGGCCGTAACTCGCGGTCCGGGAGAATCTGAATGAAAAAACTATTCGTTGTTGCGTTGTTAGCTTCGTGCATGGCGATGCCTGCACAGGAGACGCGCCGCGAAGTCAGCCACGTCACCGGCAATCCGGCCGTCGACTCGAAGCCAAATAGCCCCGATGTCCCCGACGTCTTTGCCGTCAGCTGCCATCTGGAACGGATCGTCGTGCTTCGCTTCAAATTTGGAACCGATCTGCTCGGTGGGCTCGAAAAAATGATCGCGCAGGAGAAGATCAAGAACGCCGTGATTCTTGGCGCTGTCGGCTCAGTGCGTGGCTATCAACTGCACATGGTTGAGAACCGCGACATGCCGTCGAAGCTCCTGTTCATCAAGAATCCGACGGCGCCGGCCGATATCATCGGAATGAGCGGAATCATAATGAATGGCCGCGCGCATCCCCACATCACGCTGGCTATCGGAGACAAGGCCATTGGCGGCCATCTCGAAGCGGACACGCAAGTCTTTACTTTTGCCGTTGTCACTCTGGGCGTTCTCGACGACTCGCTCGACATGAGCCGGTTTGACGACTCGAGCTACAGGTAGCCGCCGCCTACGCGGACGATTCTTTGGCCGGTTCACCGAGCGGATCGTTGTCCCGGTCGGTGACCTCGGCCAGCGCTGCGAGTCGCGCGGCCAACTCGTCGGTCCAGCATTCTTCAGGCGCACGCCAGCTCCAGTTACCGGCAGGCACTGCCGGCGTATTCATGCGCGCTTCCGTGCCAAGCTCCAGCAAATCCTGCGCGGGAACGATCGCCATTTCGGCCACGCTCGCCTCGGCAGCACGAATCAGCGGCCACACGGGCCGGTTGCCCACGGGACCAACGAGCGCCTCGACAGCCGCACGCTCCGCTTTGCTCGCGGAATTCCACCATCCCTGTGTTGTGTCGTTGTCGTGCGTGCCGGTGTAGGCCACCGAGCTGGTCGTGAATTGCTGTGGCAGGTGCGTGTGCGCGCCTTTATTGCTGAATCCGAACTGCAACACCTTCATCCCCGGCATTCCCAGCTCCTTGCGCAGAGCTTCGACTTCCGGCGTAATGAGGCCAAGGTCTTCGGCCACCAGCGGCAACGGCCCGAGAGCCGCTTCGAGCGCGTGAAACAGCTCCAGCCCCGGTGCCTTGACCCACTCGCCCTTGATCGCGGTCTCCTCCTCGGCGGGAATCGCCCAGTAAGCCTCGAAGCCGCGGAAGTGATCGAGGCGCACAATGTCGTAGAGCTCCACGGCGCGGCGAATGCGGTCGATCCACCAGCCGAATCGAAGTCCGTTTGCGTCGGGCGCGGCCAGCACATCCCAGCGATAGAGCGGGTTGCCCCAACGCTGGCCGGTGGGCGAAAAGTAATCGGGCGGCACGCCTGCGATGCGGATGGGCTTGAGGTCGTCGTCGAGCTCGAAGATCCCGGGATGAACCCAAACGTCGGCCGAATCCATGTTGACGAAGATGGCCACATCGCCCAGGATTCGAATTGCGTTCTCCTCGGCCGAGTCTCGCAGTTGATCCCATTGCTGAGCGAAGGCAAATTGCAGCACTCGCTCGATTGCCACTTCGCGGCCGTGTCTCGATTCAGCCTTCGCCAGTGCCTGCGGATCGCGGCGGCGCAGCGGCTCCGGCCACTCGGTCCATGCGCCCATCTCGAACTCACGTCGCAGAACGGCGTAGAGCGCATAGTCGTTGAGCCAGGCTACCTCATCACGACAGAACTGCTCAAAATCGGCCCACTGATCTTGAAGTTCCGGCGAGTCCAGGCCGCGATCGAGAAAGTTCCCCGCAGCTTCCTGGAGCAGCGGCAGCTTTCGCCGTTGGACTTCATCGAAATCGACAGCTCCAGAGCGCCCCGCCAGGCCAGCGATGCGCGCGGCGTCAATCCAGCCCCAGTCGGCGAGAAACTCCAGGCTGATGAGCGATGGATTCCCGGCGAACGCAGATGACCCTGCGTACGGCGAATTGCCAAATCCGGTGGGGCACAGCGGCAAAACCTGCCAGACGTGCTGTTTGGCGCGCGCCAAAAATGCGGCAAATTCGTGCGCCGCGGGGCCCAGGTCGCCAATGCCGCCATACGATGGCAGCGAGCTTACGTGCAGCAAAACTCCAGAGGATCGCTGGAAGTCCATAGTGCAATTATTCCAGATGGATCGGCGTCACCCGAAGGACGCCGCATTTGAGACACTATTGGGCGTGTCCCCGAGCAGAGCTGTATCGCGACTCAATCGTTAAGGGAGCCCTCCTTTGAAAGCCTGTCTATCGCCGGTTTGCCTTTCCGTTTTCTCTTTCGTCTCCATCCTCGCCATTTCGGCGATTCACGCCGCGGCCGCTGCGCCTCCGTCGCCCGTAACGCTGGCCGCAGGCTGGCGGTTAGAGGACGTGGCCAAGGTTCCGCAATCCGGCGCGCAGGTCTCGTCTGCCGGCTTCGACTCAGGCGGCTGGTACATCGCCACGGTCCCGGGGACTGTACTCACTTCGCTGGTCAACGATCATGTTTATCCCGAGCCGCTCTACGGCGAAAACGAGCGCCCCGAGATCATTCCAGAGAGCCTCGTCCACACCTCGTATTGGTACAGAACGGTTGTTCGTATCCCCATCGCATACACGAATCGCCACATCTGGCTGAACTTTGACGGCATCAACTACTCCGCGGAAGTCTGGGTGAACGGCGCGCAGGTGGGCACCGTGCGCGGCGCTTTTATCCGCGGCGTTTTTGACATCACAGCACAAGTGAAACCCGGCCAGTCTGCTGTCGTGGCTGTTCTGGTTACGCCAGAACCGAATCCCGGCGTTCCCCACGAACACACTTGGCGCGATGGCGTCGGCCAGAATGGCGGCATCACAGCCATCGACGGTCCCACGTTTCTTTCGACCCTGGGCTGGGACTGGCTGGATGCGGTTCGCGATCGCGACACGGGGATCTGGCAAAAGGTTTTTCTCTCAGCCACAGGTCCGGTAGTGGTGAAAGACCCGCTCGTCACCACGGATCTGCCGCTGCCCGAAACCGATTCGTCCGACATTACAGTGCAGACAACCGTCGAAAACGTGACCGATCAGCCGGTTGATGGCGTTGTGCGGGGCGCGATCGAGAACATCGTCTTCGAGCGGCAAGTTACGCTCCCGCCCCACACAGCGCAACAAGTTACCTTTGACGCGAAAAGCACGCCGGCGCTCCACATGGAACATCCGCGCCTGTGGTGGCCCAACGGCTACGGCGCGCAAGAGATGTACAAGCTGCATCTCGAATTCAAAACCGCGGAATTCAAAGTCGGGGAATTCAGGACCGGCAGCGCCGTCTCCGACGCACAGGATGTGGAATTCGGCGTGCGAAAAATCAGCTACTCCGTTCCCGGCGCCGACACGCTGACCATCTCCGTCAACGGCGTGCCCATCTTCATTCGCGGCGGCGACTGGGGACTCGATGAAGCGTTGAAGCGGATTCCACGCGCACGGCTGGACGCCGAGATCCGGCTGCACAAGCTGGCCAACCTGAATCTGATTCGCAACTGGGTGGGCCAAAGCACCGGCGAGGACTTCTACGAACTTTGCGACAAGTACGGCCTCCTGGTGTGGGACGAATTCTTCCAACCCAATCCGCTGGACGGCCCCGATCCCACCGACATTCCCACTTACATCGCCAATGTGCGCGATAAAGTTCTCCGCTTCCGGAATCATCCGTCGATTGTCCTGTGGTGCGCGCGCAACGAGGGCGACCCGCCGCCGGAGATCGACGCCGCGCTGCGCACGCTGCTCGCCGAGACCGATCCGACGCGGCTCTATTGGCCGAATTCGACCGATGGCCCGGGTGTACGCTCGCACGGGCCGTACTATTGGCGTGCGCCTCGCGAGTTCTACACCGTTGCCGACGATTTTTTCAAGACCGAAACAGGCAGCATGTCCGTGCCCACCCTCGAATCCATCCGCGGCATGATGCCCAAGAAAGATTGGGAGACAATCGACGACGATTGGGCCGCCCACGACCTGGCCAAAGGAAACCAGCACGGGGATCTGTACCCGATGATCCTCGCCGGCCGGTACGGCAAGATCGCCAACCTCGCCGACTTTGTGCGCAAGGCGCAGATGGCAAACTTCGAAGCGTTCCGCGCCATGTACGAGGGCCGGAACGCGCTGCTCTTCCATCCCACCACGGCCGTCATCACATGGATGAGCAATCCGGCGCAGCCCAGCTTCGTGTGGCAGATCTACGACTACGATCTCGAGCCGATGTCTTCCTACTTCGCCGTGATGCACGCGTCGGAACTGGTGCACATTCAGTTCAGCGAGGCCACCGGCGACGTGCAGGTCGTCAATAATTATCCTCGGCCTGCGGCCAATTTTTGGGCGCACGTCGCCGTCTACAACCTCGACGGCTCGCTTGCGTACGAGCACGAGACCACACTCACCGCTGCTCCCGACGTCGTCAGCGATCTCGGGCCGATTGATTTTCCGGCGTCGGTGTCGGTCGTCCACTTCATCAAGCTGGACCTGCGCGATGCCGCCGGCCAATTGCTGTCGACGAACTTCTATTGGCGCGCTCTGCCCGGCGATCCCGACGACCTGACCGCGCTGAACCAACTGCCCATGGTCAAGTTGACCGCGAACGTGGAAATGCCGAAACTAAATGCAGCGGGCCAACGTAGATTACGGGTCTTGCTGCACAACCCAACGAAGAGCATTGCCCTGATGGCGCATGTGCAATTGCGGCGCAAATCCGGCGAGCGCGTGTTGCCTGTTTTCTACAGCGACAATTACGTCTCGCTGATACCGGGCGAAACCAAGGCAATCGAAGTCGAGGCCGCAGCGAGCGAGTTCAAGGGCGAAGCGTCGCTGATCGTCGTGGACGGATGGAATGTGACCGTCGCACCGGCCTCGTTTCCGGGCGGATCGATCGCTCCGAACCTCGACGCCCAACCCGATCGTTGGCCTGCAACAGGATTGCCAGTTGCAACTACCGGCCTGCGCTGACTGCTGCTGCGTGCGCAAATCGAGCGTTTTCGATTCACTTGTCAGCATCGCTGGCATCGTGCGAGGTGGCAATTTCTTGAGGAAAATTGCCACTTGGCGCCCGCATTCTGTTAAGTGCACAATCGAAAACGCTGTAAAAAGGCCCGCAACCGATGGCTGCGGGCCTGATGCGTTCCAGAATCCGCCTGCGCTTACGAGCCCGGCGCTTGCTGTCCTGGCCCTTGTTGTCCCTTCGGCTTGGCGTTGATGACGACCAGCTTGCGCTTCTTGTAATCGTTCCATACTCCGCTCACAAAGACGCTGAAAGCCTCGTTGCGGCGCTGGTCAAGGAGCTGATCCCGCGTTTGGTCGAGGCCCTTTGCAATCTCGTCGGCGCTCGGCTCCTGCTTGTCGTCGATTTTGACCACCACGCCGGTGCGGCCGGCGTCAATCGGTCCGCTGATCGCGCCCACGCTCATGTCGAAGAGTTGCGGCGCCACCTGGCCTACTTCGCCAAAATCAGGCACCTGCCCGCTTTCGCCCACTAAATCGCTGGTCTTCACCGTCGCACCCACGGCTTTGGCTGCCTTGGCCAGATCGTTCGTCGCCTTCGCCTGATCGGCCAATGCCTTTGTCTTCTGGCTTAGCAGCACAGGAAGCTGTTCCTGGCGGTAGTCGTCGAGCACATGGCTTTTCCAGTCGGCAAACTCCGGCGCGTGCGCCGGAACGATGCCGGTCACCTGGAAGATTGCATAACCCTCGCCCGTGGGCGCCGATTGCGGCGGATCGCCCTGCTTGGCCTGAAAGGCCTTGGCGAGAATCTGCGCACTGTCGGGCAGCGCGGCAATCACGCCGTCGTGCGCCACAGGATCCGTAGTCACGACATCCAGGTGATGCGCCGCTGCCGTTTTTTCGAGGCCGTTCTTGATCGCCTCGCTGGTCAGTTGCTGCGCATAATTGTCCTGCGCCGCAGTTTCAGCCTGGCGCGACAACGCCGCAACAATGGCGGCTTGGACTTCACTCAGTGGCTGCGTGTGCGCCGTCTGCCGCTCCTCCACCTGGACGATGTGGTAGCCGAAATTGGATTTGACAATGGCAATGTCGCCAATTTTCTGAGTAAAGATCGCATTGTCGAATGCCGGCACCATCTTGCCCCGCTGCGCAAAGCCCAGCTCGCCGCCCGTGTCCTTGCTTCCCGGGTCGTCAGAATATTGCTTGGCCAGCTTGGTCCAGTCGCCGCCCGCCTGGAGCTGCTTCAGAACCATCTCGGCCTTGGCTTTGGCCGCGGCATCGGTCTTGGCGTCGGCGTTCGGCGGTACGCTGATAAGAATGTGCCGCGACTTGGCCTGCTCCGGCACGGAATAGTCGGCGACGTGTTCGTTGTAGTACTGCTGAACGGCCTGCTGGTTCGGCGGTTGAACGCCGCCCGGAATCTGGCCTTCGCTGAACGCGAAGTAGGTAATCTTGCGTTCCTCCGGCACTGCCTGCGCGTAGCGCGCCGCGTTGGTCTTGAAGAACGCCTGCAATTCGCTGTCGGAAGGGTTGATGGTCTTGCCCAGATCCTCGGCCGAGATCACCGCGTAATCGAACTTGATCTTGATGTTCGCTTTGCGATAGGTATCGCGGACTTCCTGATCGCTCACCGTGACCCCGCCGGTGATGAACGCCTGCAGCCGCTCGATCGTCTTCTGGCTCTTGATCTCGTCTTCGAAATCCGTTACGGACTCGTGCAGCCGGTCGTCGATCAATTGCTTGTAGGCATCGTCGCCGATGAATTTGCCGTCGGGATAAAGTACCTGGCCCGGAGGGCCGGTGCGCAAATACTTGCGCACGTCGTCGTCGGTCGCAGAGATTCCCAGCTTGTGCGCCTCGTCGAGCATCACCTGCTCCTGCACCAGTTGCTGGCCCACTTGCTGCTCAAACATCTGCACGATCATTGGATTGCTGGCGTACTCCGGATTCCGCTGCCGCAACTGGTTCTCGGTGACCTGCTCCACGTGTGCCTGGCTGATGGGGTCGCCCGACGACAAGATACGGCTATACCAGTGCGGATAAACAACGGCGTACGTGTCGGGCGAAGAGGACCCCACTCCGCCCAGGCCGGGAATCAGGTACAGCACCATGGTGACCGAAGCTGCGCCGATAATGACCACAATCAGCGCCTTGACCATGCGATTATCTGTTTGCAGGAAACGAATCATGGATGGACTTCAACCTTCAACTCTCTGAGCGCTGGCAGGCCGAGCTGGCGGGCGTCAGCACAGAATCTGCTGTGTGCACGGCGCGCCTGCGGATGCGCAATTTTCGCTCGATACGACTCTGCAATTATAGTGGATCGCCCGCCGCGCGCGGATCGCCGCTGTCTGCCAACGCAAAACGGGCATCCGCCGCGGCGGATGCCCGTTCCTGCTCCCAACTTGCTGTTCCCTGGTCTTACCGCCAGTAGTACGCTCCGCCGACGATGTAGTACGGCCGGTAGTAGACAGGCGGATATCCGTAAGGGTAGGGCGCATAGCCGTAGCCGGCGTAGTAGCCCGGGCCGTAGGGCGAGCGCCGATAGAGGCTCGGGCCCCCGGGATATAGTCCCTGAGCCAGGCGCGCGGCTTCTTGCGGGCTCACCGGGTTCACTGTGAGCGGCGCATTGACGTGGAAAGTGACCAGTGCCTCGGCTGGAATCCAGACGCGCGGTCCCCCCGAAGCGGCTGAAGCTGCAGTGCCTCCGGCCGCGCCTACGCCTGCGCCGATGGCGCAGCCCGGGCCGCGGGCCACTGCGCAGCCAATGATGGCGCCAATCAGAGCCCCGCCCACCGCATTGCTCACGGTCTGGCCGGCCTTATTCGGTCCCTTCACTCTGAATTGATTCGTATCCAGCGGGTAGCTTTGTCCGCCCAGATCGAGCGAAGTGAGCGCGAGCGCCAGCACGGAGCTGCCAGCCAAATGGCCCGAGCCCTCATTCTTCACTTCCGTCACTACGCCGTGCACGGTGGCGCCGCGCGGAATCGCCAAGAAGCCGCCGGCAACAACGTCCTGAATCACCGTGAACTGAACCGGCTCGCCGTCTTTTGCCCGCTTGCTATCGACCGGCTCGCTGGTCCGCACCTGCAGCAGCGTTCCCGCTGGAATGGTCACTGGTCCTCTGGCAGGTTGGTATGCAGGCGCCTGAGGAGCGGGCTGGTACTGCGGATACGGCGGATATTGCGAATTCTGCGGACTCTGGTACTGCGGCCGCGCCGGAGGTGGCTGCGGATAGCCGCCCTGCTGCGGATAGTTCGGCTGTTGCGGATAGCCGCCTTGCTGTGGATACTGCGGTTGCTGCGGGTTGTTCGCCGGACCCGGCGGTGGTCCTTGATCCTGCGGATTCGCGTCGGGAGCAGGGCCCGGCGGCGGCAGGTTCGCCATTTGCTTCTGCGCCTGCGACTGGTCTGGATCCGGCATTTCGTCGGCGCTGGGACCCGGCTGCGGGTTTTGTGCATCCGCGCCCGGATTGCCGATCTGCAGGTTGTTGTGCACTTTGGTCACGCCGTCAACGTGCGCGGCAATCGACTCGGCCAACTGCTTTGACGCATCGCTCGAAACGGTTCCCGAAAGCGTGACCTCGCCCTGAATGGTGGCCGCGGTAATCAAATCGTTCTTCAGCGCCGCCGATGCGTCGAGCGCGTGCACCACGTCCATTTCAATTTGCCCGTCCGTGCGTGGTCCCTGTTGCGCGGCAGGACCACCTTGAGGCTGTGCCGGTGTGCCCGGATCCTGCGCCAGCGCGACCGCGGTCGAGAGCACGGCCAACGCCACCAATGCCATGAGCTGTGTGCTCACCTTCCTCATCAAGGATCGCTTCATTGTCATCTCCTGGTTCCTTCCCATCACTTCCGGCCCATCACTTCCGGCGGACCAAAACCACGCCGGAGGTCGTCTTCAATCCACAAACGGCTCAATCCGTTAGACGAGACTCGACTGAGCCTGTTAACCGGTTAAACCCCGCCTCTGGGAAAAAGTTTCCTAGGACAGCGCTTCGCTGACGGCTGCGCCCAAAGCCTTTAGACCCGCCGCCACGTCGGCGCCCAGATGCACCCGGAGGGCCCGCCGTCCGCGCGATTCCAGCACCGCCAGATCGCCCGCTGCCTGTGCATCGATGACCACGCCAAAGCTGTACTTCTGCCCGGGAATGTTCAGGTCGTCTGCGTGGGCCGCCGTAATCTGCAGGAACACGCCGGTGTTCGGGCCGCCCTTGTAGTCCTGCCCGGTGGAGTGCAGGAAGCGCGGCCCAAAACCGAGGCACGTAGCCACGCGTTTCTGATCGCGCACCTTGTGCCGGAAGCTCTGGATCGCCGCCTCGTTCTCCTCGAACATGGGCAGGAACGCAACGGTGGCAAAGTAGTCGCCTGCGCCAAGTTGATCGAGATGCGCGCGCACAATTCCCGCCAGAGTCTGGCTCGGCGCGGCGCCCTTGAGCTTCGCGGCGTATGCGTCTGTTGCATAGAGCGCGAACGGAGTTCCCGCATCGTCCTTTCCCGTTAGAAACGGCGTGCGCTCGGGCAGCTTGCCGCTCTTTTCGTATTCGGTGGTCAGCGTGCGCGTCTCGATCTTTGCCGCTTCAACGTCCGGCTGGTTGAAGGGGTTGATGCCGATCACCGAGCCTGCCACGGCGGTCGCGATCTCCCATGTGAAGAACTGCCCGAAAATCTCGTAGAGATCTGTAATTTCGAAATAGACCACTGGATTGCCCGCGGCTTCGAGAGCCGCAACCTTGGCGTCTTGACTCGCGTCGGTTGTACCTTTCAGCCGCACGTACGCAAACACCCGGTCTTTGCCATAGACGCCTGGGTCGCCGATTGCCTCGCGGTCCACCGGCGTAATTCCCTTCCCTTGCTTACCGGTCGACTCGGCGATCAGTTGCTCCAGCCACGCGCCCAGGTCGTGGATTTCGGGCGAAGTGAAGATGGTGATTTTGTCGCGCCCGGCATTGGCTGCCGTTCCCAGCAGCAGGCCAAGCTGCACGCCTGGGTTGTCGGCCACCGGCAGCTTCGCGGCGGCCACTGCCTTGGCTGCTTCAGCCAGCAGCGTTTCTACGTTCAGCCCCGCCACGGTCGCCGCCACCACTCCAAAGTTCGAAAGGGCGGAGTAGCGTCCGCCAATCTGCGGATCGCCATAGAAGATGCCCCGAAAGCCATCAGTCTTCGCTACCTGCTCCATCTTGGAGCCGGGGTCAGTGATGGCCATGAAGTGGCTGCCCACCTCGTCGGCGCCGACCGCGCGCCGTATCTCGTCAAAGAAAAACTGCTTCAGGATGTTCGGCTCGAGCGTCGATCCGGATTTGCTGGCGACCACCACCAGCGTCTCGGCCAGATTCACGGCGTCGCAGGCAGCCTTCACCTCCGCGGGGTCGGTGGAGTCGACGATGTGCAGCTCCGGGAACCCCGGCTGGGGACCAAACGTCTTGGCCAGCACCTCGGGACACAGGCTCGAGCCGCCCATGCCGAGCAGCAGAACCGATTGGAAGTCGGAGCTCTTTATGTCGCCGCCGAGCTCTGCGAAAGACGCGAGGTCCTTTTGCTGCCGCTCGACAATGTCGATCCAGCCCATCCACTGCTCCTCGCCGTCGCGAGTCCATAGGCCGGAATC
>Ga0224554_1001486_pt1 | contig 14711 bp, 16 predicted proteins | sample 714S22024metaG_FD_180666 | JGI IMG/M metagenome (GOLD analysis project Ga0224554, IMG submission 180666) | Peat soil microbial communities from Stordalen Mire, Sweden - 717 S2 20-24 | ecosystem: Environmental > Terrestrial > Soil > Wetlands > Peat | place: Sweden: Norrbotten County, Stordalen...
GTGAGCGACCAAGGCCCGAGCGTCTTCTTCAGCGCGTGCTCGGGCTCCGTCGAGTCGCTGATGAGCTTGTCAATCGACTTTCGGGCGAAGAACTGGCTGGGCAGAGCAGGTCTCCTCTGTGAAGCAGATTCTAGCCGCTAGCTTCTAGCTGCTAGCTTTTCGTGCGGAAGCCGGGCCCTGGTTCCGTCGAGTTGAGGCTAGAGGCTAGTAGCCAGCAGCTAGAGGCTGTTCTTAACGCTTCGATTGGCCGCGGACCATCTTCTTCACTTTTTTCTTGAGCGAGCCACGGGGGGTGGTGCGCTTGGCTTTAGGGGCAGCTTTTTTTCGCGCCGCGCGCTTGAGCTTTTTGCGTTCAGCCTTGTCTTTGATTTTTGTGGTGTCGGCCACGTTAACCTCTTTCCATCGAATGTGATCAGCGAGCCCCCAGCGCGGGCTTTCAAGAGATTTATGTTAGCAGGTGGATCGCATCCGGCGAAAGCGCGGGGCACATTCATCGCATTGCGGGGCGCACGCGCGCAGGCGCGTCAATTGCAGCGTACAATGAAAGCAGACTCTTTCAGAGCAGTTTCGGAAATACCCTGTCTGGTCAAAACGCTTGCGAAGGTCGTCGCTCCCTGTTGGTCGCGCCGACTCAGATGCTGTGAGTTCGAATAGACCATATCCGAAACTGCTGTAATGCCAGGCCTGCTCGGCTCCGGCTGACTAAGCGCTTCTGACGAGCTTTGCACCTCTACGCATCAATCACTATGGTTTGCAGGAGTTCGTCATGCGATCCGATCAGGTTCACCGCGCGCTCGCGCGAGGAATGAACCGCTTTGAAGTCTGCCGACTGGTCTCGAAGGGCGTAAGAGTCACCCACAAAACGGGTGCACGCTTCGAGGATTCCATTAACAGTGTCCTGCTCTACCTGGGAGATCACGAACTCCCCAAGGGGGGTCTGCATCCGAGCGCCGCGGCGGAGAAGCTGGATCCGGTGGCGTGAAAAAACAGGGACCAGGAATTAGGGAATAGTAAACGCAAAAGAGGGACGGCAGTTTCGCCGTCCCTCTCGTTTTTGGTTCCGAACTTGTTCTCAGTTCCGAACGGTTTCAGGCATGATGCTTAGACAACCTGAACGTTTTCGGCCTGCCAGCCCTTGGGGCCCTTGGTCACGTCGAACTGGACCTTCTGGCCTTCCTGCAGCGACCGGAAACCGGTCGACTTAATGGCGGTGTGATGAACGAAGACGTCCTCGCCGTTTTCACGGCTCAAGAATCCGAATCCCTTTGCGTCATTGAACCACTTCACTGTGCCTTGTTCCATTGTGTTGCTCCTCAAATTACTGAATTACCGCTGAATGCAATGTGGAGTGTTGCGTGTAGGCGGTAACCGGAACAAGCAAGAACTTCAAATCGAATTCTACGATTGCAATTAGTGTAGCACGAAATGGGCATGCGGGCGGGAAAATCATTGCGCTTGAAATGATTAAGACCATTGGTTTGAGCAGTTTAAGAAGTGCGGGCAGAGGGACACAGATAGCTGCGACGAAGGCAGGGTACACTCAATGTCGCCAGAGGGGTCGCTGGAAAGTCGCCAGAGAGGTGAAGCTTGAGCGGGGGGCACGAGAGGGTCAAGGAGAGGGTTTTGGTCCTGAACCCCGGAACGACGTCGACGAAGTTCGGCGTTTTTACGCGCGCAGGCGAGGAGATGGCGCGCAACATTCACCACGGAGACGAGGAGATCGAGAGATTCCGCGGGAGGCCGATTCTGGACCGGCTGGAGTATCGCGCGGTGCGGATCGAGTCGGCGCTGTCCGAGGCAGGATTCACTCCGAATGGTAAAGGCACGGAGTGCTGGGCGGCGGTGGCCGGACGGGGCGGACTGCTGCCGCCGATGGATTGCGGGACGTATCTTGTGGACGGCACGATGGTGGAGGAATTGCGGCGGGCGCGACGCGGAGAACATGCGTCGAATCTGGGCGCGGTGCTGGCGCTACGATTTGCAACGGCAGCGGGCGTGAAGGCGTACATTGTGGATCCGGTGACGGTGGACGAGTGGCAAGCATGCGCGCGGCTCTCCGGCTCGCCGCTGGTGAGGCGCTCTTTCATCGGGCACGCGCTGAACACCAAGGCCGTGGCGCGGCGCCATGCGCGCGAGCAGGGGCGGCGATACGAGGAGATGCGGCTGGTCGTGGTGCACATGGGCAGCGGGGTTACCGTGACGGCGCACCGCGACGGGCGCATGATCGACAGCAATTCGATCGAAGAGGGCCCGTTCGGGCCGGACCGGACGGGATCGCTGCCGGTGCGGGAGCTGATCAGGCTGTGCTTTAGCGGGAAGATGACGGAGGGTGAACTGGATCGCCACGTCTTCGGCGACGGCGGGCTGTTTGCTTATCTCGGAACGCGCGACCTGATCGAGGTGGAGCGGAGAATGGACGCGGGCGACGCGCAGGCGGCGGCGGTCTTCGAGGCCATGGCCTATCAAATTGGAAAAGAGACAGGCGCGATGGCCGCGGTGCTACGGGGAGGGGTGAATGGGGGCAAGGTGGACGCGGTGCTGGTGACGGGCGGCATGGCCCACTCCGAGCGGCTGGTGGGGCAACTACGCGGCTATGTCGAGTGGATCGCGCGAGTGACGGTGTATCCCGGCGAGGACGAGTTGCGGGCGCTGGCAGAGGGCGTGTTCCGCGTGCTGGACGGAGAGGAAGAAGCGAAGCGGATGGGGAGACAGGGAACAGGGAATAGGGAACAGGGAACAGGAATAGAACGAGGGAGCGAGGGAAAGAGTGAAAGAGTGAATGAGTGAATGAGTGAAGAAGTGAACTACTGCCGGCTACAAGCTAGGATCCAAAAGCTAAGAGCTGAAAGCTGAAACCTGACAACTGAGCACTGCAATAGAATTCGGTAGAGAATCAAGAGACAGCGAGGGACAGAGTTGGCGGTTCTGGCGGTGCAGCAGATCCGGCGAATGCGGGGCGGCGCGCAGGGCCAGTTGATGCTGGGCGCGGACGGCCAGGTGTACGTGGTGAAGTTCCAGAACAACCCGCAGCATAGGCGGGTGCTGGCCAACGAGCTGATGGCCTCGCGGCTGGCGGCGGCGGCGGGACTGACAGTGCCCGAGACCGATCTGGTGGAGGTATCGAGCTGGCTGATCGAGAATACGCCAGAGCTGGAGATCGACATGGGGCGGACGCGGGAGCGCTGCCAGCCGGGATTGCACTTCGGGTCGCGCTTCGCCGGGGGCACGATGCCGGGCCAGGTGGTGGACTACCTGCCGGAAGAGCAGATGGCGGAGTTGAAGAATCTGAGCGAGTTCGCCGGCATCCTGGCGCTCGACAAGTGGACAGGCAATGCGAACGGGCGGCAGGCGGTCTTTGCGCGGCGGCAGCGGGAGAAGAAGTACAAGGCGGTCTTCATCGACTTCGGGTACTGCTTTCACGCCGGGGAGTGGCGCTTTGAAGATGCTCCGCTGCGCGGTGTGTATTACCGCAACGACGTCTACCGGGAGGTCACGGGTTGGGAGTCGTTTGAGCCCTGGCTGACGAGACTTGAAATCATGGCGGCGGAGACGGTGTGGGAGGCGGCCAACGAGGTTCCACCGGAATGGTATGGCGGCGATCAGAGTGAAATGGAGGCGCTGGTAGAAAAGCTGCTGGCGCGTCGGAGCCGAATCCGGGAACTGATTGAGGCGTTTGGGAACTCGGATCGGAGGCCGTTTCCGAAATGGGGAGCGGGGGTGAAAGAAAGGGGGGAAGAGGCTTGGAGGGTGGCGCGATGGGGGGATACGATGAGGGTGAATTGAAGAGAGCTTCTAGCTATTAGCTTTTAGCTCTTAGCCTGGTTGTGCAAATGCAAGCTGCGGCGGGTTTCATGGGAGACTTCGGTATCGAGCTTTGCCATGCACTGCCGAAGCAAGGGGCCAGGAGCTAAGAGCTAAGAGCTAAGAGCTAAGAGCTAAGAGCTAAGAGCTAAGAGCTAAGAGCTAAGAGCTAAGAGCTAAGAGCTAAGAGCTAAGAGCTAAGAGCTAACCGGGTATTGAAAGCGAAGAGCTACAAATTACGGGCTGAGAGTTAGAAACGAGCGGTTGGGAGCGATGACGAGCCAACACCAGCGGCGCAGGTGCGAGTTTCAACTGCTTCGGTATGTGCCGGACGCGGTGCGGAACGAGTGCGTGCACATCGGCGTGATCCTGCGCGAGCAAGCCGCGGCGGATGACTCTGGAAAGGTTGAGCCCGGGAGGGTCGAAGTGCGCTTCACGCGCGACTGGCGGCGGGTGAGGTGCCTCGATCCGGACGCCGATACGGCGCTTCTGGAAGGGATGGAGAGTGAGCTGCGGCGGCGGCTGCAGGAGGGAACGGGCCTCGAGGCGGCGGGTGGCCGGCTGATGCGGATCCTCGAGGAATCGCTGTCGCTGAACGTGCAGATGACCGAGCCCAAGGCCTACCTGGCCGAAAGTGTTCCCGCGGGAATGGAAGAGCTGATGCGGGTCTACGTGGAGCCTCCGCCGCGGGAGCGTAGCCCAAGGCTCAGGGGACGCGCGGCGATCCAGTCGCGCATGCGGTCGGAGTTCGAACATGCCGGAGTATGGGATCTGCTGAGAAAAAAGATCGCCGCCTCGGACTATACGCGGCCGGGCGATCCGCTGCGTATCGATGTGGGTTACCGGCCCAATGGAGTGGTGCGGATGTTCCAGGCGGTGAGCCTCGATCCGGGCCTGGAGACGGCCAAGGTGCTGGCCTTTTCGGCGGCCGCGCTGCGCGCCGGCGTGGAGCGCGTGGAGAAGGCGGAGCTCGAATTGACGGCGGTGATCGAGCCGGCGGCGCGCGTGGGAGCGACCGAGGAGGAGCCGGAGCGGCTGGAGCTCTACCGCTTCGGCGTGGAGACGATGGAGGAGCACCGGATACGCGTGCTGACCACCTCGGACATGGGGCGCGTGGCCGAGACGGCGCGACGCGAGCTGCGCGTGTAAAGCGACAGAAACAGGTTTCAGGTTTCAAGGGTCAGGTGTCAGCTTCCAGCTTCCAGCGGTTCACTCCTTCACACGTTTACTTCTTCACTTGTTCTCTGCTTCACTCACGGCGGCCGGCCGTTCTCTGCAACGAGTCAAGGGTTGGCGAGAGGCGCGGAGGCGGAAAGCGGGGGAACGAAGAACGCGTAGCGGGTGTCGATCTTCCATGTTTTGTTGGGCGTACGCGCCTCCTTCTAACTCGCAAAAATACTTGAAATATTTTTCCTGAAGTTTGCCGATAATTTCCGGGCTTCGCGGTAGGATCAATCCTGTTGATGGATTTCAGGTGAATCGCGGCCGTTGCCGGGAGCGATTGAGTCAGGATTGGCTCAGGATTTGTTCCAGGCGGACGGCTGGCGAATCACAGAATCCTCGAAAAAGGCACGGCCATGGGCCGTGCCTTTCTGTTTTTCGAGCGATTCCACAATTCACGTGCCTATTCCGCCGCTCTCGAAGGCGGCTTTTTCTTGAGGAAAAAGCCGCTTGGCGATTACGGCTTTGGGTAGAGCAATTGTGGAATCGCTGTGAAAGAAGGTGCGCGTGAAGGTAGGCGAGCAATTACGGGAGATGTGGAGGCAGGCCCGCCAAGGCAGGCAGGCCGGAGACAGTAGGCATTCCCGGCAGGTAGAGCTAGAGGCGGGGGCGGAGGCGGAGCGGAAGACGCTGGCTCTGCCGGCGATTCTGAGTGCGGTGCAATTCCCGGGCAAGCATCTGCCCAAGCCGACGCCGATGAACCTGCGCCGGTTTGCGGAGACACCGGTGGTGCGGCGGGCGATCAACGTGATCAAGGACCGCATCGCGGCAATGGACTGGCAGGTCCGGGTACGGCGCGGCGTCATGCCGGAGGATGTGGCCTTTGCGGCGCGCAAGCTGCGAGCGCTGCGGCGCGCGCTCGAAGAGCCTAACCCGGCCGACAGCTTCCGCACGCTGGTGGAGCAGGCGATCGAAGATGCGCTGACGGGAGGCTTTGGAGCGATCGAGATGGAGCCGACGGGCGATCCGGAGCGGCCTGCGATGTTATGGCCTGTGGACGGAGCGTCGATCCGCATCAACGCTGGCTGGGACGGCGACGAGGATACGCCGCGCTATGCGCAGGCTGTGCCGGGACAACTGGAGTCGGGCGCGGTGGAACTGCTGGACCGGCAGTTGATGTACATCCGGATGAATCCGCGCAGCTTTACTCCCTTCGGGCTGGGGCCGCTGGAGGTGGCGTTCGAGACGGTGAACCAATTTCTGAGTGCGAATCGGTTCGCCGGCAAACTGGCGGCGAATTCGGTGGCGCAATATGCGCTGTGGCTGAATGAAGCCACGCCCGCACAGCACGACCGGCTGATTCGCTGGTGGCAGGACGAGATCGAGGGCACGGGGCGCGTGCCGCTGATCTCGACCGAACAGAAGCCGGAGGTGCTGCGCTTCGCACAGGGAACGGACGCGGACCTGAGGCTGGCATGGCAGGAGTTTTTGATCCGGATGGTGGCGAACGCCTTTGGGCTGCCGCCGCTGATGCTGGGCCTGGAAGTGGACGTGAACCAATCGACGGCGTCGGAGATGGCCGACGAGGCCTTCCGCGGAGCGATCTCGCCGCTGGCCATGCTGGTAGCCGGGCACATCACGCGCGACCTCTTCGCCAAGTGCATCGGCTGGCGGGAGTTCGAGTTTGTCTTCAACGAGCTGAGCGCGCGGGACGAGGAGACGGAACTGCAGGTACAGGTGCAGTTGCTGCAGGCGGGCGTGCTCACGATCGACGAAGTGCGGGCGATGAGGGGACTGGCTCCGCGGGGACAGAACCAGGCGGCGTTGCTGTCGGGAGAACCTGAGGGCAGGCACTGAGGGACTAAGGGACTACGGGACATAGGGACATAAGGACATAGGGACTGGGATTGAGTCCCTGGCGGAGCGGAGCGAGCATGCGACTGGAAGCGATGGCGGTAAGGATACCTCATGTGGACAAGCATCCCAACCGGGTGCCCTTTGAGGGTGTGTTGACAGTGGTGAACGCGGCCAGCGACAGGGCGCCGGCGGGAGCGCGCGGGCACCGCGTGATGCTGACGCGCGAGGCGGCAGAGAAGGCGCTGGCATCGCTGGTGGGAATGGCCGTGGATTACCGGCCGGGATGGGACGGCCACGATGCTCGGCGAAAGATTGGCCTGCTGACCGAGGCCGATGTGATCGGGCCACGGCTGGTGGTGCGCGGGTACTTGTACGCGCGCGATTTTCCGGAGGTGGCACAGGCGATCACAGCGCACGCCCCGGAATCGCTGGGCTTGAGTTACGAGCTGGCCGATGCACGCGTGGAGGATATGCGGGCCGAGATATGGAAGCTGACCCGGGTGACCTTTACCGGTGCGGCGATTCTGCTGCGGGACAAGGCAGCTTACCGGGCGACAAGCTTCCGCATGGCGAGTTAGTGGAGCCGGCGGAGTTAGTCAATGGGGTAGGGCATGGAGTAAATGGGTAAGTTATCGAGTTAATCAATCAGCGAGTAAGAAACCGATCAAGGAGGCTCCGTTCGCGGAGCCTTTTTCTTTGTCAGTGAACCGCCGCAATGAGCAATTCGAGGAAACAGGAAAGGATGGACATGGAACAAGGAGATAAGAACATCGTGGAGCGGCTGGAAGCCGCAACCGCCGCGCTGGAAAAAACGCTCAGTTTGCTGGAAGAACGGCAGGGTGAGCTTTCCGGCGAGGTGGAGAGGATCTCGGCGACCGTGGAACAGAGCCGCCGCGAATCCGAGCTGGCGGAGAAGCTTGCCGCCGTGGAGCGGGAGCTGGCCGAAGTGAAAGCGGCGTCGACGCAGAATGCACTGAACCCGCTGCGCCGCACAATGCCCGCAGCCACCGCCGAGATGCTGGCCAAGCATGGCATCGGCGATGGGCCGGTGGATGTGCGCTCGCTGGATGCGGCTTTGTCCGGGCTGAGCCTGGAGCAGCGCATTGCAGTCAAGACGCAACTGCTGCGGGCCGGCGCGATCGCGTAGAAGCAGGGATCAGGTTTCAGGGGTCAGGGATCAGAAATGCCGATCCTTTCCTAAGCAATGACCACTGAGTCCTGACACCTTACACCTGAAACCTGAAACCTGAGAAATGGCCCCATGGAGGGGGTGGAGAGAATCTATGAACGCAACCTTTGCAGACATTCATGCGGCAGCGGACTACATCGGGCCGGGCGCAATCGAAGTTCCGCTGTATCAGACGGAGATCTTCGACATTTGCCGGAGGTCAAGTCCATTTGGACAGCGCATCAAGCAGGTTCCGGCGACCGGGCATCCGTCGCGCTTCTTTGAGGAGACGGCGATTCCGAATCCAGGGACAGCGGGCTTTGTGAATCCGCGCAGCATCAACCCCGCGGTGGTGAGCCCGACGCGCGTCGAGCTGAGCGTGCCGCTGAAAGCGGTGGTAGCGCAGATCAACTACAACCTCTTCGATATCGAGCTGGGCGACCAGCAGAAGCAGTTCGCTTATCTGCAGGCCAAAGACCTGGTGGATACGGTGAGCGGCGTGATGGTGGCGCACGACGTGGCCTTGTGGAACGGCAACGACACCAGCCTGAGCGCGCCCACGACCACGCAGTACATGGGATGCGCGGCGCAGATTGCGGCAGGAGGCAACTCTGTGACCGTGACCACTTCAATGAAGATTGTGGACACGATCAAGACCACGGTGGCGCAGATGGTGGCCAACAACGGCTACCACGTACGGCCGACGGCGGTCTATGCCAACCCGGTGCTGCTGGACCTGATCGACCAGGAGATGAAGTCCGAGTACAACGTGGTTCTCAACACCGACCAGATCACGGGCGGCTTCCGCGTGAAGATGCTTTCGACGCAGGCCGGGGACATACCCTTGATTCCGGATTGGAGCCTGAGTTACACGGGCACGCCGGGAAGCGGCAATGCAGTGCTTCCGGCCTATATCGTGACCGAGGATCTGATCGAGTATCACTGGCTGGGCGATCCCACGCCGCGCGTCTTCCAACTTGGGCTGCCGAACTCTCTGACTCACCAATATGTGGCGGTCAAGTTCGGCGCTCCGGTGGTGAAGGGCGCGAACTTCGCCCACTATCAGGTGCTGGTCGACCGGTAGAAAACAACAGTTCATAGTTCGCAGTTCATAGTTTGTAGTTCACGGCCGCCCAAAAAGAACACCGGCGGCCGTGAGACGCGGGCTGAGGGCTGCGAACTGCGATCTTTGAACGACGAACTGGAAATGGAAGGATGCGCGATGGCATATCTGGAGCCAGCGGACTACACGAATTATGGATTGCCGGCCGGGACCACGGCGGACTGGATCACGGCCGCGACGGCCTTGATCAACAGTTACTGCAGGCGGCCCGATCTGAACGTGATTCAGTACACGGAGCGCCTGCGCGTAACGGCGGGGGCGCAGACTGTGCGGCTGAGCCATCTGCCGCTGGCCCCGCTGGCGCCGGCGACGACGCCGATGGTGAGTCTGGAAGGACGCTACGCAAGGCCCCGACGCGGTGAGATTCCGCAGGAGCCGCTCATCGAGATCGCATGGGCGTTTGCGCTGCCCGGGCAATGGACGTCGATCGATGCCACGCTTGTGGACTTCGACCCCAACACCGGGGAGCTGACTTTGCCATGGAATGTTCTGGGGCTGCCGTTCAACGAAGTGCAGGCGACGTACACGGCAGGCCTGGCGACGATCGGCGACGACGTGAAATCAGCGTGCGCGCAGATTGTGCGCAATGCGCAGGCGACGCCGGCGCTGAACGCGAGCATGAGCAGAATCGAAACGATGCAAATCAAGTATTTCTCAAGTTCGCTGATCGACGAGACGGTGCAGGCGTGGCTGAATCCGTACGTTGCGAACAGGCTGGGGTGAGCCATGAGTGATACGGCGCCGCGTAACCCGAGTGGTGCGCCGCAGATGCTGGCCGACGCGCTGCTGCGCAGCGCATCGGGAACGACGGCCCTTCTGCGCGTGACAGGCACAAATACGGACACGAGCATGTCGGAGGTGGGTCTGGTGGCGACCACGTTCGCCGATGTTCCGGTAAGCCCGGTGCTGATGCGCAAGCTGCGGCCGACCTGGCAGGAAAACGGCGAATCGAAGTGGGAACTGCTGGTGTCGGCCACGAGTGTGGAGCAGCAGATCAACACGCTCGATTTGCCGTCGGCACAATCTCTGTTCGCCATGACGTTGGCGGTTACCGTGGCCGGGCAAGACTATCTGATTGAGTCGATCGCTTCCAACGAGGCGTTTGGCCAGGTGTATCTCTACCGGCTGCTTTTACGCGAGGCGCGGCAGCAGGCGGTGTAACCGCGTGAGGAGCATCCATGCAGAATGCGAAAGATTCTTTTTATATGGCGTTGCGCACACGGCTGACCGAGATTAATCCGCAGCGGACGATCCTGGTGCGTGGCGCCGTAAGGCCGGGAATCCTGGTGGAGGAAGCAGAGGCTCCGTTCAGCCAGTTTCCTAGCGACGTGTTTGTACTGCGCTGGCTGTGCTTGGCTGTCGATATGAATCTTGATTCGACGATGACCGGCGAACAATGCGAAATCGTCTACCAGACTTGCGGCACACAGAGTTTTGGCGGACTGGATCGCGGCCGAGCTTTGAGCGCGATGGACGAGGAATTGATGGCGATGATTCAACCTTTCTACACACCGAAGCTGAATTACGCCGCCACACCGCCGGCCGCGATGCTGACGCGGGTTTTCTGGGATGAGCCTGTGTTCTCGCCCATCGTTACCCAGCGCGACCGGCTGAGCCGCAGCGCGACAGTATTGGTTTACAGCTGCGAGGAGCAGGGGGAGTAAATGACCGCAACTTGGTTTTCCGCTCCGGCGCCGGTGGCGCGAAGAGTGCGTGCATTTTTTGCGCCGGTGAATCGCGGCACGCAGACGCCCGTTCTCTTCGATCCGTCGGAGCAGGGCCGGTTTAGTCTCGATGCTCCACCGGCACCGTGGATCAGCCTGGGATGGGTGCAGGATTTTGTGCGCAAGACGGCGAGTAAGTCGGCGCCGCTGATGACCGGAATTCCCGCAGCGCCTCTCGAACAGGTGCGCGAGACGCTCGAAGCGCAAGTAAGTCTTCAATTCCTAAGTTGGACGAAGTTGACGATGGGTCTGGCTACCGGCTCACAACATATGAACATTCTTGCGCCGGCGATTGGCGCGGCTCCTGCAGCTGATGGAGCGCAAGCATTGCCCGCAGTCACACCGCAAAGTGGTTCGACGAGCACATCGATTATGCTGGCGCTTACGGACGCGGCTAAATTCACACCCAACGCGATCGTTGCTGTGGATGTGGATTACACCGGGCAAACCGGCTACGTGGGCACGCCGGTGGCGGGCGCGTACGTACGGCAGGCGCTCACGGATGTGGACTACGTGCGGCGCGTAACGTTTAACGTCGCGTTGGTATCGCAAGTGACTGCGACCGGGCTGACTCTGGCCGAGCCGTTGCTGGGCGGCGCCCCTGCAACGGGCGCCAAGGTGCAGGCAGTGGCCGGATTTGTCGATCGAGAAGGCGGAAGCTTCTACCAGGAGTGGTCGGGACTCTTTGTGCTGGAAGGGAGCCAGGGGGAACGAATCTTCTTCCACTATCCAAGACTGCAAGCTATGACCGGAGCTGAGGAGGCCAATTCACTGCTCAGCCAAAAGAATCAAGCTGGGCATTCGCGGGTACTGCTCAAGGGACAGTTCCTGGCGCTGCCGATTACAGATCCATTGGATGGTGAACGGGTGGTATGTTACCGAAGCTTTCTACCCGCGGCAAACGCGCTTGTGTAACACGCACTAAAGAATCCGAGTTACCAGACAGAGAGTGGCGATGAAAATAAGGATCCAAGGGCAGGATTACTCGGCTGCATTCGACTCCGTGCGTCCATTGACTATCGAACGCAAGCTGAATGCACCGTCGGTTTGCGAGTTATGGTTGAGCCTACCAGTCATCGGCAGTCTTGCGGCGCCAGCGCGGTTTCAATCTGTTTCGGTGACTGGCGATGACGGGACAACTTACTTCACAGGCTATATCGCTGTAACTCCCTTGCCGGAGTACGCGGGCGTAGGCCTTGATGGGCCACGCTACCGGCTGGCAATTCAAGCCGTGAGCGATGAGATTCTGCTGGATCAGGTGCTAATGCCGCCCAGCGCCGGATTGACCGAAGAGGATGCGGGGACGTTGCTCGCTGCCCTTGTGGCTCACACGGGATCGACATCCCTTTCAGCTCGGACGGTCTCGCTGAACACACTTGTGGGGAACTTTACTCCAGAGCCAGGAGCAAATTGGAGCAAAAGCGCCGGAGAGGCGGCCGGCATGGCCCGCGCGGCATATCGCGCACTGAGCGGCGCAATCACGCTGTCTGCAGTACAGACAGCCGTGCACCCTTTGAACGAGACCGATGGCAGCCTGAACTTTGGGAACCTGGCTTTCACGGCAAGCGTCAAGCGCGCATTAGCCAACGATGTTACCGTTTGCGGCGAGAATGAACCGGCAGCCTATGTTACGGAGTACTTTCTCGGCGACGGAGCAACGACGCAGTTCAATCTGGCAGCCGACCCATACTTTCCCGCGACTTCAAAATCTACAATCATCAGCGAGCTTTTTAACGAGCCACAAATCAACGAGACGGTGTGGGAGTTTTCCGAGGGAACGGGATACCTTACGATTGCCCCGGGCGGCCTGGCTATGAACGGTGGCAACGGGATCGATGGGCAGACGCTGCTGATGTGGATCGATCCCATAGAAATGTGTGGAACTCTGCTGCTTGAAGCTGTGGGAGTGCAACTGTCTCCGGGCAGCACGGGCATCGTGGCGGGTTTTTTTACCAGCCTGCTGACAGCTGCGAATTGCACCGCAGGTTTTCAGGCTACGGCGCAACAAGGCACCGGGGCCGTGACGCTGCAGCCAATCGTGGAGGGCACTCCCGCGGGAATCACGTTTGCGTTGAACCCAGCCAACCAATACACGCTCCGAGTCCGCGTACACTGTCCGGAGTGTAATCGCGCGCAAGCGATGTATTACTCCTTTGGAGATCAGGGGCTCATCGCCGCCGGAGGTGAATGGGCCATCGCCTCTGGAAAAATCCAGATGGAGATACAAGAGTTTGTTAATGGCGTCGGCGCAACTCCCGTCACACTGTATGACGGGGCCGTTGCTTACCTGCCTGGCTCGTGCCAACTAGTGCCGGCCAGCAGTATCAATTTAATCGGAACGATTCGTGCCGTAAACCTGACGAACTTAGGGTCAGGCTGGGTGGTAAGTACGCCGCCGACCGGCGGATCGTATACGCGAAGGGTTGGCACAACCGCCGAAGCCGCGGAGTGCCATCTGGAGCGGGCTGGCAGGATCACCTTTTACACCGGGTGCACTCCGGTTGCAGGTGAACAGATTGCAGTAAGTTACCGCACGGTCGGGCGGGCGGTAGGCCGCGCGGTGAACTCCGCCAGCCAACAGGCGCTTGCGCAGGCCGGCTCGCCATCAGTGGCCGCCTGGATCGGCTCAGTCACTCGTCCCCCTGCGCGCAGCTCCGCAGATTGCCGCAACGCGGCGCTGGTGATGGAGCAGGCGGCAGCCAGCGTGAGCGCGCTTTGGAGTGGAACGTATAAGGGGAACCGGACGAGCTTTGCAGCGGATGTTTGGCCAGGCGACGCGCTGCTGCTTAGCGCGCCTTCGACAAATCTGAATGCGGAAGTCGTGGTGCGCACAGTCAAAGTAACTTACAGCGCCAGTTACCCGGACTTGGTGGCGTACGAGATCGCCTTTGCCAATGACTGGGCAGATGATTTGGCCATCAAGACGAGCGCCGCCGTGCCGGCCGACGCATGGTTGCCAGCCCCGATTGCTCCAACAGTGCTGGCCAATCTTTACGGCGTTACGGTCGCAGCGATGAACGGGAGCACGGTGACAGTCAACACGGGAGTGACTCCGCCAAGCGGCGGCGGGTTCGAAATTCGGTTGCGGGATTTTGCTTTCATGCCCGGCGAGGATCCGACGCTGGTGTTGCGCGGCTCGCAGCCGAGTCTTACGTTTTCACGCATTTCGGCGAGCGACCGGTTCTACATTCGGATGTACGACGGTTCCACGTCGCCAAATTACTCGGAGTTCTCGACTGCGCTGTTCATCAATCTGCCGTTGAGCAGTGGACAGTGAGCAGTGGACAGTGGATAGTGGACAAGTGAAAGAGTGATCAAAAATCAGATGTGAATCGTCTATAGATCGATTAAGTCGAACGACAACTCTTCACCGACCACTTGGAGCAGGGATGCGCATGATGAATGAATTCGAGGCCCAGGTGCTCAGCGATCTAAGCGTGCTGAAGTCGCAGATGACCGGACTGATGGGCGACGGGAACGGCGGGCGGCTGGCGGAGCTGGAGCGGCGCATGGACCGCCATGAGCAGAACTGGCAGCGCGCCAAGGGATTTCTTGCTGCTGTGAGCGTTGTCTTCGCTGCGATCGAAGTGGCCGTTGAGGCGTGGCATCGGCACTAGGAGCGTCACCACGGATCGACCTTCGTATAATGACCCCATGAGCGAGCAACCTCTGGTGGGCGTTGTAATGGGCAGCAAGAGCGACTACGAAGTGCTCTCCGCGGCCGTGGAAATTCTGCGCGTGCTCAAGATTCCGCATGAAGCGCGGATCGTAAGCGCGCACCGCACGCCGGACTGGCTTTTCAAGTACGCAGAGACGGCTCGCGAACGCGGCCTGCGCACGATTATCGCCGGAGCCGGCGGCGCGGCGCATCTGCCCG
>Ga0224554_1001487_pt1 | contig 14707 bp, 8 predicted proteins | sample 714S22024metaG_FD_180666 | JGI IMG/M metagenome (GOLD analysis project Ga0224554, IMG submission 180666) | Peat soil microbial communities from Stordalen Mire, Sweden - 717 S2 20-24 | ecosystem: Environmental > Terrestrial > Soil > Wetlands > Peat | place: Sweden: Norrbotten County, Stordalen...
TGAAACCGTCAAGTGAACCGGCTCCGCAATAGCGGGGCTTTGTAGCGGCTTGAGCCGGATGAAGGGAAACTTTCACGTCCGGTTCTGAGGGGAGGGAGCGGCAGCAATGCCGCTTCCTTACCCGACCGATGTCCACCGTCACGACGCAATTGCCTTCGATGTAAAACACGGCGCGCAGGTCGCCTTCAATGTCCACCGCGTAAATCGTGCGGCCATAATGAGCCGAAAGCCGGTGAATTTTGTGGGTGCGCAACCGTGGATCAAATGGATTTTGCTTGAAAATGTTCCAAGCCCGCCGCGTCGAATCCTTCTGACGGGGATTCAAATCATAGAAGCTTGCCCAGAAACTTTCGGTGGGTTTGAACCGGTATTTCATTTCCGCCGTTTTCGGGACGGCGGCGGCGCGCCACTCAAAACCGTTTCCATGTCCACAAAACGCCCGGCTTCAGCGTCGGCCATCCCCTGCTTGAATGATTTTGGAATCCAAGAATCATCGTTTTCCACGACGAATTTGGCCACTTGCGCCCGTTCAGCTGGAGGCAATCCTTTGAATTCTGCGATGACTTCCTGCGCGCTCATGTTGTTAATTAACCACAAGAGTCCAGTTCGGGCAAGTCACAACCCGGTCCCGGTATCCGCCGCTTACGCTTTTAATTCGGAGGCGGTTCGGACAAAATGCCCGCGTGAACCAAGCCGGACCAGCCAGCCAGCGCACGCGACTGAAACTCACCGTTCACGGTGCGGTGCAGGGCGTCGGCTTCCGTCCATTCGTCTTCCGCCTCGCCACGGAACTCGGATTGGCCGGCTGGGTCAACAATTCCCCGCAGGGCGTCTTCATTGAAGTTGAAGGCCCGCGCGCGGCATTGGAAAAATTCCTGCTCCGGCTCGAAATCGAAAAGCCCCCGCGCAGTTTCATCCAGAGTCTCGAAGCTTCGTGGCTCGATTCCGTTGGCTATGCGGCATTTGATATTCGCCCCAGCGAAATTGGCGGCAACAAAACCGCGCTGGTGTTGCCGGACATCGCCACGTGCCCGGATTGCCTCCGCGAAATCTTCGATCCCAAAAACCGCCGCCACCGTTATCCGTTCACCAACTGCACCAACTGCGGCCCGCGCTTCAGCATCATCGAGTCCCTGCCCTACGACCGCGTGAACACCTCGATGAAGGCGTTCACGATGTGCCCGCAATGCCAGGCCGAATATGACGATCCGCGCGATCGCCGCTTCCACGCACAACCGAATGCGTGCCCGGTTTGCGGTCCACGGCTGGAATTGTGGCCGGGTAGCCGCGTTTGTGAAAACGCGGAAGGTCCGCGCTCTCACGAGCGCGGCTACGATGCTTTGCTCGCCGCCGTCCAGGCGATTCGTGAAGGGAAAATCGTCGCGGTCAAAGGGCTGGGCGGATTTCATTTAATGGCGGATGCGCGCAACGACAAAACGGTTCAACTTTTGCGCGAACGAAAGCAGCGCGAAGAAAAACCGTTCGCGCTCATGTTTCCATCGCTGGAGAGCATAAAAGCTGAATGTGAAGTTTCACCGCTGGAAGAACGACTGCTGCACTCGCCCGAAGCCCCGATTGTTTTGTTGAAGAGGCTGGTCCGCCCTCACCCCGGCCCTCTCCCCCAGGAGAGGGAGAATCATCCGCCGATTCCTCGCGAAAGCACGACTGCCGACAACTTGACCGATGTAGAACAAATTGGGATGCACGAATGCTGTTCCCTCTCCCCGGGGGAGAGGGGCAGGGTGAGGGCGAGCGTTAAACTAAATCATTCGTTGGTTGCCCCGTCCGTCGCACCTAATAACCCTTACCTCGGCGCGATGCTGCCCTACACGCCGTTGCATCACCTGCTGATGGCCGAGCTTGGGTTTCCCGTCATCGCCACGAGCGGCAACCTCAGCGACGAGCCGATTTGCACGGACGAGCGTGAAGCCTTGGAGCGGCTCGGCGGCATCGCCGATGTTTTCCTCGTCCACAACCGCCCCATCGTCCGGCACGTGGATGATTCGATTGTGCGCGTGATGCTGAACCGCGAACTGGTTTTGAGGCGGGTGAGAGGTTACGCGCCATTGCCAATTCAAATAAATACCCCTCTCCCGTCCTGCGGACACCCTCTCCCCGCCCGGCGGGGAGAGGGCCGGGGCGAGGGGAACGTTCTGGCGGTGGGGGCGCATCTGAAAAACGCCGTTGCCCTTTCGGTCGGCAACCAAGTTTTCATTAGCCAGCACATCGGTGATTTGGAAACCGAACAAGCGTACACCGCCTTCCGCCGCGTCATCGCTGATTTTGAAAAGCTTTACGACGCCCGGCCGCAAATCATTGCCGCTGATTTGCACCCGGATTATCTCTCAACAAAGTTTGCATTGGATCAGGTTCGGAGTTCCGGCTTTAGCCGGTCCGAGCCGCCTGAAGGCGGAACTCCAAGCGACAAACCACAACCCGCCGTGCCGGAGGCCGGCGCTCCGATTGTCATGCAAGTCCAGCATCACATCGCCCATGTTCTGTCGTGCATGGCGGAAAATGAAATTGCGCCGCCCGTACTCGGTGTTTCTTGGGACGGCACGGGTTACGGGACTGACGGAACGATCTGGGGCGGTGAATTTTTCCTCGTCACGGACGAAAGCATCGAACGCATCGCGCATTTGCGTCCGTTCCGGCTGCCCGGCGGCGACCAAGCGGTCAAGGAACCCCGCCGCACCGCGATTGGATTGCTTTATGAAATGTCTGGTGAATCAATCTTTTCCGGACAAAAAGTTCGCCGCGAGGGCGCGTGCGCTCCCCTCGCCGCTTTTTCGCCGGCGGAACTGACCGCGCTGAAAACCATGCTGGCGAAAAAACTGAATTCGCCGGTGACGACGAGCATGGGCCGGCTGTTTGATGCCGTCGCCTCGCTCATCAATCTCCGCCAGCAAATCCGGTTCGAGGGTCAGGCTGCGATGGAGCTGGAGTTTGCGCTGGACGGAATCGAGACGGACGAAGCCTACCGATTGCCGATTGAAAACGCTGAGGAGCGTTCGAAAGACTCATCACGCATCACGCATCACGCATCACGCATCCTAGACTGGTCGTTGATGGTGGGAGAAATCTTATCTGACGTGCGCAATGGTATTGTTCCCGGCATCATTTCCGCCAAATTCCACAACGCACTGGCGGAAGGCATCGTTGCGGTCGCCAAACATGCGGGCCAAAACCGGGTGGTGCTTTCCGGCGGCTGTTTTCAGAACCGTTATTTGACAGAACGAGCGGTGCGGCGTTTACAGGCTGAGGGTTTCCGACCGTACTGGCATCAGCGCGTGCCGCCCAACGATGGCGGGATTGCATTGGGACAAGTCGTTGCTGCCTTGCGGCAGAAGGAGTAGATTGAAAGACCATGTGTCTGGCCATTCCAGGAAAAATTGAAAGCATCAGCGGCGACGATCCGTTGTCGCGGATGGGCAAAATCAATTTCGGCGGCATTCTCAAGGAAGCCTGTCTTGCCTATGTGCCGGAGGCCAAGGTGGGCGATTATGTCATCGTCCACGTCGGCTTTGCCCTCAGCCGGGTGGACGAAGACGAGGCGCACAAGGTGTTCGAGTATTTGAAAGAGATGGAGGAGCTCGCCGAGTTGGGAGAGGGAAAGGCGGGACCATGAATCTTGGCGCGCCCACTTTTGTAGCGCAGACTGGCAGTCTGCTGTATCGCGGGTTGGCAACCCGCCCAACGCCCCGCTGCCGACTGCCAGTCGGCGATACGGCAGGCTGCCAGCCTGCGCTACCATGAAATACCTCGACGAATATCGTGATGGCGAACGCTCGCGGCAATTGGCGCGGGAGATTCAACGCGTCACGACCCGGCCGTGGAACATCATGGAAGTTTGCGGCGGCCAGACGCACGCCATCGTCAAATTCGGCATTGACGAATTGCTGCCCAAGCAAATCACGCTCATTCACGGGCCGGGCTGCCCGGTGTGCGTAACGCCGCTGGAAATGATAGACAAGGCAATCGAAATCGCGGCGCGGCCCGGCATCATTTTCACTTCGTTCGGCGACATGTTGCGCGTGCCGGGCAGCATAACGGATTTGCTCAGCGTCAAAGCCGGTGGCGGCGACGTGCGCATCGTTTATTCACCGCTTGATGCCTTGAAACTCGCGGAACAAAATCCGGACAAGGAAGTTGTTTTCTTTGGTGTCGGTTTTGAAACCACCGCGCCGGCAACGGCGATGGCGGTTTTTCAGGCTGCGCACAAGGGATTGAAAAATTTTTCCATGCTCATCTCACACGTGCTCGTGCCGCCAGCCATCGAGGCGTTGATGTCATCGCCGAACTGCCGGGTGCAGGGTTTTCTTGCCGCCGGCCATGTCTGCGCGGTGATGGGCTATGAGGAATACCCGCCCATCGCGGCGAAATATCACGTGCCGATTGTCGTCACCGGTTTCGAGCCGCTGGATATTTTTCAGGGTGTGCTGATGGTGGTGCAACAACTCGAATCCGGCCGCGCCGAGGTTGAAAATCAATACGTCCGCGCCGTACGCCGCGAAGGCAACCAGCCAGCGCAGGAGCTGATTCGCAAAGTTTTCAAGGTCGTGCCGCGCAAGTGGCGCGGCGTCGGGGAAATTCCGAAGAGCGGCCTCGGCTTGAACGACGCCTATGCCGCGTTCGACGCTGAAAAGAAATTCAACCTAGTTGATCATCATGTTGACGAACCTGCCGAATGTCTCAGCGGCCTGGTTTTGCAAGGACAAATCAAACCGCACGAATGCCCGGCCTTCGGCACGCGCTGCACCCCGGAACATCCGCTCGGCGTGACGATGGTGTCGAGCGAAGGCGCGTGCGCCGCTTACTACCGCTATCGGCGACAGCCGGTTGAGGCTGGAAAATGAATTATTTATGAGGAAACATCGAACATCGAACCTTGAACTTCCAACCCTGAATGCGGATTCGAAGTTCGATGTTCGATGTTGGATGTTCGAAGTTCGATGTTTTTCTTTCTGAGTTTTTTATGGAGTTCACCTCAAATTGCCCCATTCCCATCTCGCAATACCCGCACGTCCTGATGGCGCACGGCGGCGGCGGCAAGCTGATGCACCAGCTCATCGGCAAAATGTTCCTGACCGCATTTAACAACCCGCTGCTGGAAACGCAGCATGATTCGACAGTGGTCGAATGGCCCGGCGGGAAACTTGCGTTCACGACGGATTCCTATGTCGTGCGCCCGATTTTTTTCCCGGGCGGCGACATCGGCTCGATGGCCGTCCATGGCACGGTAAATGACCTCGCCATGAGCGGCGCGCGGCCGCTTTACCTCAGCAGCGCGTTCATCATCGAGGAAGGCCTGCCGATGGAAACGCTCTGGCGGGTCGTCAGCTCCATGAGCGATGCGGCCCGGCGTTGCGGCGTGCAAATCATCACCGGCGACACCAAGGTGGTGGACAAGGGCAAAGGCGACGGCCTGTTCATCAACACCGCCGGCATCGGCGTTATCGAGCATGAACAGAAAATCGCGCCGCAAAATGTGCGGCCCGGCGACGTTGTCCTGGTCAGCGGCGATTTGGGCCGGCACGGCATGGCGATCATGGCGGTGCGCGAAGGGCTGGCATTTGAGAGCCAGATTGAAAGTGACTCCGCGCCGGTGGCGGATCTGGTTTTGGAACTGCTGCGCGCCGGAATTGAAATCCACTGTCTGCGCGACCTGACGCGCGGCGGCCTGGCCAGCGCGCTCAATGAAATCGCCGAAGCCTCCGTGGTTAAAATCGAAATCGTTGAAAATTCCGTGCCGGTGCGTGAGGACGTTCACGCCGCGTGCGAGATGCTCGGGCTCGACCCGCTGCACGTTGCGTGCGAAGGACGCTTTGCCGCGTTCATCGCGGCGAAGGACGCGGAATGCGCCTTGCAAATCATGCGCGGTCATGTTGTGGGAACCGGATCAGCGGTCATCGGCCAGGTTGTCGAAAGTTCCGCCCCGTTGGTCACGCTGAAAAGCGCGATTGGCGCCAACCGGATCCTCGACATGCCGAGCGGTGAGCAGTTGCCCAGGATTTGTTGAACGGTGGCGGCGACGCTCCCGGTACTACCAGAGCAGGGTTTCAAATGAGGTGTGGGTGTGGGAAGTTTTGGAGTGCGGCGGCAAGCGGAGCGCGACGCCGCCTTGGTTGCCCCCAAAGCGCTGTCGCCGCTACGCTCTGCCAGCGCAGTCCAAAAGCTGGCACCAGTTTCACGCGGCTACTTCTCCGGGCATTTGATTTTGAAAGCACGCACCAGACTCTCCTTGTCGTCGAAGTGCTTTTTGTTACGCTGTGTGGAATGCGAAAATATCTTTTCAGTTTCTGGCTGGCCCTGGCTTTGCCGGCTGCCGGCGCGGAAATTGAAATTGATTTCGGCGACGTTGCGACCGGTCTGATGCCGACCAACTTCCACGCCGCACTGGCGGGGGGCGGCCGGTCCGGCGAATGGAAAATCATCATGGATGAAGTGCCGCCGCTGCTCGCACCGCTTTCGCCGCAGGCGCCGGTGGTCACACGCCGCGCCGTGGTCGCGCAAACCAGCACCGACCCCACGGACGAGCGGTTTCCGATGCTGATTTACGATGGCGAGACATTTAATGACTTCAACCTCACGACCGGGTTCAAAATCGTTGGCGGCACCGTCGAGCAGATGGCCGGTGTGGTTTTTCGCTTCCAAAACGAATCGAATTTTTATGTCGTCCGCGCCAGCGCGCTGAGGAAGAACGTGCGTTTTTACAAGGTCGTGAACGGCATCCGTTCCGACCCCATCGGTCCGGAAATGGACATTCCCACCAACACCTGGCACACACTGGCCGTGCAATGCCAGGGCAATCAAATCACCTGCTGGCTGGACGGCAAACTGGTGATGCCGACGTTGCACGACAATTCATTCGCCACCGGCAAAATCGGGTTTTGGACGAAGTCCGACGCAGCAAGTCATTTCGGAGACACCACCATCAGCTACACCCCGCTGGTGCCGATGGCACAGTCAGTTGTGCAAGACCTGCTGAAAAAACAGCCGCGCATTCTGGGGTTGCGACTTTATACGCTCGATACCAACGGCCAACCGCACGTCATTGCCAGCAAGCTGGAAAAGGAAATCGGCCAGCCCGGCACCGACGCGGAAAAAGCCGCCATTACCGACGGCAAGGTTTATTTTGGGCGCGGCAAAGGCACGGTGATGGTCACGATGCCATTGCGCGACCGGAATGGTGATCCCATGGCGGCGGTACGGGTGGAATTAAAATCATTTCTCGGAGAAACGCAGGACACCGCCCTCACCCGCGCCACGATGATCGTCAAAGATATCCAAGCGCAGGTCACGTCGAAGGAAGAATTGACGCAATGACCGGCGCGCTCAGGGTTTCGCGGGAGCGGCGGGCACTTCGTTGGGCGGCTTCACGACAGGCATATCGTTTGGTTTCACCCGGCGCGCGCCGCCAAGGACCGTAATGTTGCCGTCGTCATCGGTGTGCAAACGCGGGCGCGTGTTGAAATAATCGTAAATTTCCTGCCGCACGATGTCGCCGTCAGGATTGACCACCGAGTAAGTGAAGATACGCGCGCCGCTTTGATACATCAAGTGCAAATGGCTGAAGCGATCCACCAGCGCCTCCGGCTGGCTGAACGAAACCATCGGGCCAATCGCACGAACCTTGAAAATGTGCGTTTCGGATTCATCGCTCACCTGCACATACATCCGCAGTTGCGAACGCAGATAATTTGCCTCCTCCAAGGTGTATTTGCGGACTTCCGGCGCGCGATTCGTCACTCCGGCGGGCACGGGCAGACCAAACGATTGCGACCACAATTTCGCGCCGTCAATCACGTTAAAGGATTGAGGCGGGCTGGGGATGGCCGCGTTCCAATCCTTGATATGCACCGTGGCGGTGACGCGATAACCGCCCTGCCGCGTCAGCGCAAAATACGGCGCCAAATCCACACGCTTGGTGGCCACTTGCGACGAACCCAAATCAAATTCACCCTGCACCGGCACGTCGGCTTTTTTGACGACCACCGTACCGCCCGTTGATTCCACACTAAATGTCAGCCATTTCGGGTCTGCGCCCAAATGCAACGGCTGGCCGGAACGGTTCGTGATGCGCACCGCCACCGGCAGCGATTCACTGGGCAGAAATTGTTCCTGATCCAACACCACGTCCACGGTCACCTGCGCCGACGCGCTGAAAAATGTCAGCCACGACAGCCCGAGAATGGGCAATGAAAATTTCATTTGAACGCTGAACACTCTAAACTGCGACGGGCCGGTGGCAATCTTAAACCGCCGGCCCGTATTTCGGCTGTCCAGCCCGGGGTTATTTCAACGACCGCCGATAACCCCGCCGGCCTGCATTGTCCTTTCTTTGTGGGGCGCTACAATTGTTGTTTATTGCACCTGTACCCGGAAGAAGCATTGCGGCGACACGCTTATGCTGTTGGTCACGGAAACCATGGTGCCAGTCCCAGCCACAGGACCACCCACCGGCGCCCAAGTGGCACCGGTGAGGTTAACGGTGCACTCGAGTTGATAGGTCTGATTTGTAAACGTCTGCCAGCTGACGACGAATTGTTGCTTTCCGTTCACGCTGACGTTGGCCCCGGTCAATTGCGGGGACGCAATCACCTGCAGTATTCCATCCACATACTGAATCGTGTAGTTGGCGGCTGCCGCATCGCTGGCGGTGATAGGATAGTTGCCCACACCACACGTCGTCGTTGCCGTCGTATTCAAGACCACTGGTGACAATAGTACGCTGGCGTTCTCACCACCGACAAAGCCGTTGTAACTGGCCGTCAGCGGCGGATTGGACATCCCGTAAAGCTTGGTCTTGTTGTCAGCTGTCACCGTCAGGACGGCCTTGTTGATGACCAATGTGTTGGTGGCACTGCCCTGGTAATTGGCGTCATTGACCATCCCGATCACCGTGTAGCTGCCGGCATTGGTCGGCGCATTCGCCGATCCGTTGTAGGTAAAGCTCACCGTCAATCCCGTCGGGGTCGTACTCGCTGTAACCGGCTTGGCAGTGCTGCTGTAAGTTTGGTTCAGGCTGCCGAACACGATCTCGTCTGGGGCTTGGGCGATCACCAGCGTGTTGGTTGCGCTGCCTTGATAGTTGGCGTCATTGATCGTGCCAATCACCGTATAGCTGCCCGCATTGGTCGGCGCATTCGCCGATCCGTTGTAAGTCAGCGCCACCGTCAATCCGCTCGGAGTCGTGCCCGCCGTCGCCGCTTTGGCTGTGCCGTCGTAAGTCTGGCTCAGGTTGCCCAGCGTAACCGCGCCCGAGGCTTGGGCGATGACCAGCGTGCCGGTTGCGCTGCCCTGATAATTGGCGTCGCTGATCGTCCCAACCAACGTGTAGCTGCCGGCGCTGGTTGGAACCGTGGCCGAACCATTATACGTAAAGCTCACCGTCAAACCGGTCGGAGTCGTCGTCGCCGTCGCAGCTTTGGCCGCGCCGTCGTAAGTCTGGCTGAGGCTGCCGAGTGTGACTGCGGCCGAGGCCTTGTCAATCACCAGCGTGCTGGTTGCGCTGCCCTGATAATTGGCGTCATTGATCGTCCCAACCACCGTGTAGCTGTCGGCGGCGGTCGGAATCGTGGCCGAACCATTATAGGTAAAGGTCACTGCCAACCCGGTCGGGGTCGTGGTCGCCGTCGCAGCTTTGGCCGCGCCGTCGTAAGTCTGGCTAAGGCTGCCGAGTGTGACTGCGGCTGAGGCCTTGTCAATCACCAGCGTGCTGGTTGCGCTGCCCTGATAATTGGCGTCATTGATCGTCCCAACCACCGTGTAGCTGCCAGCGGCAGTTGGAATCGTGGCCGAACCATTATACGTAAAGCTCACCGTCAAACCGGTCGGGGTCGTCGTCGCCGTCGCAGCTTTGGCCGCGCCGTCGTAAGTCTGGCTAAGGCTGCCGAGCGCGACTGTGGCTGAGGCCTTGTCAATCACCAGCGTGCCGGTTGCGCTGCCCTGATAATTGGCGTCATTGATTGTCGCAACCACCGTGTAGGTGCCGGCGGCAGTAGGAATCGTGGCCGAACCATTATACGTAAAGGTCACCGCCAAACCGGTCGGAGTCGTCACCGCCGTTGCCGCTTTGGCCGCGCCGTCGTAGGTCTGGCTCAGGTTGCCCAGCGTAACCGCGCCCGAGGCCTGGCCAATTGCCAGCGTGCCGGTCGCGCTGCCCTGATAATTGGCGTCATTGATCGTCCCGATCACCGTATAGTTGCCAGCGGCAGTAGGAATCGTGGCCGAACCATTATACGTAAAGGTCACCGCCAAACCGGTCGGAATCGTCGTCGCCGTTGCTGTCTCGGCTGACCCGCTGTAAGTCTGGCTCAGGCCACCGAGCGAGACCAAACTCAAGGCCTTGTTAATGACGCCCGCAGTGCTGGTCACGGTGCTGACCGTGTAATTGTTACCGCCATTGCCATCATTGACCGTGAAGGCACTGACACTGAGCGTCTTGCTCGTGCCCGCGTCCGGCGTGTCGTACGTCTCAACCAGGCCGGTCACGGTGTCGCTGCCTTGCAGGCCGCTGGTTGTCGGAATCGCCACGGCGCTGGTCGTGCCGTCATAAATCTTGGCGTTGGCCGTGGCGGTAATCGTCAGCGTTGCTGCCGTGATGTCCGCCGCCAGAGCCGACGGCTGGGTCAAGATGTAGTTGCCGGCATCCGCGCCGGTGATGGCATATCCGCTCACGGTAACCGGGACGCCCGGCCCCACGTTCGGGCTGGCAAACGCGGCACTCGCATCATCCGTGGCCAGACTTACATCATCACCACTCACCACTCCATTCAAAGTCGCCGTGCCATTCAATTGCGCATTCGTTGTTCCGTCATACACCTTGGAGACCGCCGTCACGCCGCTCACGGTCAATCCGGCCGCGGTGATGTTCGCTGTCACGTTCGTCGGATCCACCAGTGTATAATTGGCCGCCGCCGCGCCGTCCAGCGCCAGACCGGTCACCGTCACCGGCTTGTTTGTGCTGACATTCTTGTCCGCAAAATAAGCCACGGCATTGCTCGTGACCAACGTCACGTCGTCGCTGTTCAACATGCCGGTCAACCCGGCATTGGTTGCATCTAGGGTGGCGTTCGTGGTCCCGTCATACACCTTGTCCAAGGCCAGCAGATTCGTCACCGTCAGCGCCAGCGCGCTTACTGTGATGTTCACCGAACCGTTCGCGCCAGCCAGCGTGTAGTTGCCCGCCGCGGTGCCGCCCAACGCCAGGGTTCCAAATGACGTGATCGCTTCTGACCCGACATTCACGCCGGCCAGCGTGCCGCTGCCCGATGCCACGGTCACGTTGTCGCTTCCAACCTTGTTCGCCACCGACAAAATCCCCGCCGCGGCCGTCGTCGTCCCGTCATAAGACCGGGTGCCCGCCAAATTCACCGGCAGCGCGTTGATCGTCAGCGCCGTCGCATTCCCGGCCGCCTGGACGAATGTGTAATTGCCGTTGTTGGCCGTCAGCCCGGCACCGTTGATGGCGTATCCGCCCACGCCACTGAACGAGGTCGCCGTCGTCGTGAACGTCAATGTGCCCGTCGTCGCATTGCCTTGATTGTCCGTTCCGACAAACCCGCTCACCAAACCGCTTAACCCCGGCACCGCCGAGCCGTACGTCAAGCTCGCCGCGTTCGCCGTGTAGGTCAGGGTCGCCGCGTTGATCACCAGTGTGTTGGTGACGCCACCTTGATAATTGGCGTCATTGATCATCCCAATCACCGTGTAGCTGCCCACGTTGGTCGGAACATTGGCCGAACCATTGTAGGTAAAGTTCACCGTCAACCCGGTCGGAATCGTCGTTGCCGTCGCCGGCTTGGCCGCGCCATTGTATGTCTGGCTCAGGCTGCCCAGCGTGATTGAACCGGAGGCTTGGGCGATCACCAATGTGTTGGTGGCGCTGCCCTGGTAATTGGCGTCATTGATCGTGCCAATCACCGTGTAGCTGCCCGCGTTGGTGGGAACTGTAGCCGAACCGTTGTAGGTAAAGTTCACCGTCAACCCGGTCGGAATCGTCGTCGCTGTCGCCGGCTTGGCCGCGCCAGTGTAAGTCTGGCTCAGGCTGCCCAGCGTGATTGAACCGGAGGCCTGGGCGATCACCAATGTGTTGGTGGCGCTGCCTTGATAATTGGCATCATTAATCGTGGCAACCACCGTGTAACTGCCGGCGCTGATCGGAATCGTGGCCGAACCGTTATACGTAAAGCTCACCGTCAACCCGCTCGGGACCGTCGTTGCCGTCGCCGGCTTGGCCGCGCCATTGTAAGTCTGGCTCAAGCTGCCCAACACGATTGAACTCGAAGCCTTGTTGATCACCAGCGTATTGGTCGCGCTGCCCTGGTAATTGGCGTCATTAATCGTGGCAACCACCGTGTAGCTGCCAGCGCTGATCGGAACCGTGGCCGAACCGTTGTAGGTAAAAGTCACCGTCAACCCGGTCGGGATTGTGGTCGCCGTGGCCGGCTTGGCTGCACCATCGTAAGTCTGGCTCAAGCTGCCCAAAGTTATGGTGGCACTGGCCTTGGTTACCGTCAAAGTTGCGCTGTTGGTCACGGTCCCCATGGCCCCTCCCACAATGACACTGTAAGTAGCCGCGTCGTTGGTGGTCACATTGTTCAACGTCAGGCTGCTGTTGGTTTGGCCGCTGATGGCCGCGCCGTTTTTCGACCACGCGTAATTGTACGGTCCGGTTCCCGAGGCCACCGTGCTGAACACCGCAGTGCTACCCGCAGAAACGGTTTGGTTCGATGGTCCCGTCGCACTCACCGGCACGGTGAGATTGGTAACCGCCTGGGGGATATTGCCTGAGAAATTGAAATTGGCGGGAAAATTGGTGCCGGCGCCAACCAAATTGATGGTGATTTGGTGTGTGCTGCCATCGGCGTTGGTCCCACCATTGACGAAGCTGCTCAGGTCGAAGGTCGCCAGTTTGGGGATCGGGTTGGTGGAAGATCCCAAATTGATGTACACGCCGTACATGTTCGAACTGGCGTTCATAAGTATCAGGTAGGGGTAGCCAACGGCTTCTCCCATCCACGTCGCCGCGCCGTTCGTGGTGTTGATCCGATAAATATCGGTGTTCGTGCTCGTATTGCTGACGTAGAGATTGCCGTCCTGCGCGAAGCGGATGTTCTGGCCGGTGGTGCCAAGTTTGGAAGGACTGCCATAACTTCCGACTGAAGTAGCCGTCCCGTTGGTGGGATTGACTGTGTACAGTTTGCTCGACGTGGCTCCGAACAGCGCTCCATCGCTGGGCCGGAAGGCCAGTGACTCGATGCCGCTCACCAGGCTGCCGATCGTGGTGATGGCGCCGTTGGTTTTATTGAACGTTACCAGGGCCGTGGTGTTTGAAATGCCATACAATGTCCCGTTGGTGGGGCAGTAAGCGATGTCGTTGATCAACGCATTGCCAAAGGAGGAAATTTTGGTGAAGTTGCCGTTCAACAGGTTAATGGTGCCGAAACGATTGGTTGACTGGTTGTACTCAGCAGCATAAACGACGTTGTTCTGCGCCTGCGCGGACAGGGCCAGGCCGCCGGCCACCAGCAGGGCTCCGACTAAAATCAACATCCACGACTTTTTCATAATGTTTTTTATTTAGCCCCAAATTTTTTCACCAAGTAACCGACCAAACTGATTCACCAGATTGTTATTTAACAGAAAAGGGCTAATACGTAATGAATAAGGGACACATTGCGGGATTTTAGGGGTGAATTGCGCCTGTTGAGGGGCGGAATTCAGGAAGAAAAGGAGGGCCGGACGGCCCGAGTCAGCACTTCAGGCTCAGGGCATCACGCCCAGTTGCCGGAGTTGTTCACGATAACCCCGGGTGAGTGTCGCGCGTGTGCCGTTGCGGAGCGAGACCATGTATTCGCCGTGAAACATGGGATGTAATTCCTTGACCGATTCGATGTTCACGATCGTTGAGCGGCTGATGCGCACGAAACGGTCCGGGGGAAACTTTTCCTCCAGCGCGGTCATGGTTTCGCGAAGCATGTGCGTTTCCTTGCCGACGTACAGCTTCACATAGTTGTCCGCCGACTCCACCAGGTCAATGTCCGTCAGGCGCAGGAACACAATCCGCCCGTTGGATTTGACGGCCAGTCGCTCCGGATATTTTGAAACGGCCTTCAGGTCATCCAACAAACCGTCCAGCTTCTCCTGGATGTCACCATTCTGGTTGCTCTGGATTTGCTGCCGTGCCCGTTGCACCGCTGATTTCAGGCGGTCCATTTTGCAGGGTTTCACCAGGTAGTCCAGGGCGTGCGCCTCGAAAGCCTTCAACGCAAGATCATCGCGCCCCGTCACAAAGATAATGATCGGCATCCGCGGAAGCTTGATCTGGGCAACCACCTCGAAGCCGTCCACTTCGGGCATCTGCACGTCGAGGAATACCAGGTCGGGCGCCAGCCGGTTGATGGACTCGACGGCTTCGCGACCGCTGGCGGCCATGCCGATGATTTCAACATCCGGTTCGGAATGGTGGAGCAAGTCCCGCAACACCGCCAACCCGGTTGACTGGTCATCCACGAGTATCGCGCGAATTTTCATTTCGTTGTTCGATGTTACCAAACCGGCAATTTTTGTCGTTCAAAATGTTAAACCTGACCTGGGATTTCCCATTTGGTTTCTCGCCCACGACCGGCGTGGACTGTTTTTTTGTAATTTTGCTCATTTTCGTTTTGCTTCATAGTTTTGCAACTCATTTTTTCAGTCCGCC
>Ga0224554_1001488_pt1 | contig 14693 bp, 10 predicted proteins | sample 714S22024metaG_FD_180666 | JGI IMG/M metagenome (GOLD analysis project Ga0224554, IMG submission 180666) | Peat soil microbial communities from Stordalen Mire, Sweden - 717 S2 20-24 | ecosystem: Environmental > Terrestrial > Soil > Wetlands > Peat | place: Sweden: Norrbotten County, Stordalen...
ATAGAAGCCCGAGATGAATCTGACACACGAGAACAAAAGCAAAGGCAAAAGCAAAAACTTCCAATGAAGGGAAAAACAAAAAACCGCTTGACACCACCAGCCGTCTCATAGAAGCCCCTGAGGGATGATTTCCGGGATATTCGTTCCCGTTTTGCCATTTTTTTGCATACCCTGAAGTTCGTCCCTTCAACTCCAAGGTTTTTAGACAGGTTCTAAGGTCTGTTGTTCGCTTCCAGCGTAATCCTGAAATTCGTGAGCGCGGCTTGGAGATCGGAAACCGAGCGGCACACCGCGACCCTTCGAATAATCCCTCCTTTGAATCCGGCCAGGGCCGACTGTTCGGTCCCCATGGCCGTGATCAGATAGAAACCGGGATGCCTCGGGTTGTCCCGGCCGCGAACGCAGAAGGAGAGTTCCAGCGAGGTGTCGAAGTAGTGGCTCGAATAGAGCTGCTTTCTGGCGACGGCCTAACGGCACACTCCCAGGCCGGTGGCCCGTGTCGGCGCTCAGCGGACCCGCCAACGCATACAACTACAGGGCGACCGGGAACGACACGGGACACAGTTTTAACGGCGTCATCAAACTGGATGCCCGGCTGACAGACAAGGATCACATCGCTGCGACGTGGTTCGTCGGCCAGGGTACCCAAACCGCGCCAACCTCCTAGGAACTGGCGCCTTACTTCCAATCGGCTCCGATCCACGTCGAGAACTACTCATTGGTCTATAACCGAATTCTGTCCAATAGCATTACTAACCAACTGTCCGCGGGCGTGAGTTATTTCAACCAGGCATTCATCGATGCCGATGTCAGCTTCGATCCCGTTGGGCTGGGGCTCAACACGGGAGTGACTGCTGCGGATCTCGCGGGGTCGCCTCACCTGATCATTGGCCCCACCGCGGCCAGCAACGGAGTCAGCGCCGGCGGCAGCGGCTTCGACCAGATCGGCGTTACGGATCCCTCCGGCCGCAACGACATCACCGGTCATCTGGACGAAGACCTCATCTGGGTCAAAGGCGCCCATCAACTCCACTTCGGCGGCGAACTTCGCCAGGCACAGGTGGATGACTTTTATCAGACTGGCCAGCGTGGGACCATTTACTTCGATGGATCGCAGGGGCCGTGGTCGTCCACGACAACTGCCTGCGCGGCACTGGCCACCAAGAATCAGGGTTCAGCCGTGCCCAACTCGATTACAACGGATCCGAACGCCTTCTATCTGGCGGACTTTCTTGCCGGCTGCCTGGATCCATCGCAGTCTGAAATCGTTCTCGGCGATCCGAAGCGTCAGGTCTTTGTAAACACCTTCGCTTTTTATGGCCAGGATGCATGGCAGATCACCAAGCGGCTCAACGTGAACTTCGGCTTGCGGTACGACTATGAGGGCCCGGTTCATTCTGCATATCCCAATCTCTCCATCTTCGATCCCTCGATCTCTGGCGGCCTGGCTGTCGCCGGCCAGGATGTGGCGAACATCTACGGCAAGTTCTGGGGCGCGATCAGCCCCCGGGTCGGCTTTGCTCAGCAGCTTGACTCGACGGGAAAAACGGTTCTCCGCGGCGCCTTTGGGTTCTACTCAGATTCGATCTTCATGAAGTCGATCATTCAGAACAATGGCGCCCAGAACATTTCGGTCTTCGGTCCGGAGTACAATCCGGCGGGATCGGACAAAGTAGCACAGGCCGCAGGTCTCCCAGCGGTGATTCAGTCCGGCCAGCCCATCTTCCAGTCCTATTCCAGCGCGCTTGCAGGAGCGGGCACTGTGAAGATTTCGACCTTTGACAAAAACTTCCGACAATCCTATACCGAGAGCTACGATCTGAATGTCCAGCATAGCTTCACCCCCTCCGTCATTGCGCAGTTGGGCTATGTAGGGACCAAGGGGACACAGCTGCTGGGCTCGTTCGATATCAATCCCGCCCATCCCGGCACCGCAGGTTTGGCCGATCCCAATCTGACGCGGCCCTACTACAGCCAGTTTCCCAACTTCACCGTGATCGACGAGGCCAGAAGCAATCTGGGGTCAAACGACAGCTCGCTCCAGACGAGCTTACGCATTCAGAACTACCATCGGTTCACCTCGCAGTTCGCATACACGTGGTCGCATTCGCTCGACTACGAGACCGGATTGCAGCCCTATGTGCCTCAGGATCCGCTCAACGAAAGCGCCGAGTACGGCAACTCCGATTTCGATGTGCGGAACACCTTTACCGGCTACATCGGTTATCAGGTCCCCAGCTTCAACGGACCCAGGCGCCTGACCAACGGTTGGGAACTCAACTCCGGCTTCTCGCTGCATGGCGGAACGCCTTATACCGTGGTGTCGGCCAATAACCCAAGCGGCAACGGAGAGGGCGCAGATCGCGCCGTGCAGGTGGTTGCCCATCCCTCTGCCGGGGTAAGTCACGCCATTGCGGGCGGCGTTGTCCAGTGGTTCAGCCCTGCCGCATTCGTTGACGCACCGGCAGGCCAATACTCGCCAACCCGCCGCGGACAGAATTACAACCCTGGTTACTCCGACGTGGATTTGGCTGTCATCAAGAATACCCAGATCAACGAAAGGGTCAGTGCCCAGTTCCGGGCCGACATCTTCAATCTCTTCGACCATGTCAACCTCGCGCCTGTCGGTCTTTCATTTGCCAGCAAGACCGGCCAGATCAGTTCGACGCTCGGACCGTTCCTTGGCAACCCAGGGATTGGCGCGGGCGAGCCGGAGAACGTCCAGTTCTCCTTGAAGATCATTTTTTGATCTGACCAACCGCCGGGTAGTCTCGGCACCACACCAGCGGCGCCCGGGTACACCGGGCGCCGCTGTACGCTTTGACAGGATCTCGCGGTAGACTCCAGGTATAGCTTCAACAAGGGCATCAGAACGACTCGATAAACGAGGAAATCTGTACGGGAGGGGGCAGCGCTATGAGCAGCGATTTTGAACTGAACGAGATTGGCGTGTTGAAGCGCCGTGAGATTGAGGCGCGAATTCTCTCTCCCGTTCTGGAAGCTCTCGGGAATGAATTCGGACGAAAGGAGGTCATCGAGATCACCCAGAGAACGATCGTTGAGATCGCGCGCCAGCAGGGCAGGGAACTGGCCGAGCAATTGGGGAGGAACGATCTTGAATCCTACGGCGAGTCAATCGAGCCTTGGAGCCGAAGCGGGGCTTTGCAACTGCACATCCTGGACCAAAACGACAGGACCTTGAATTTTGATGTGACGGAGTGCAAATACGCTGAACTCTATAAGAGTCTTGGCATTCCTGAGCTTGGGAGTATCCTATCGTGCAGCCGCGATGCCGCCTTTATCGAGGGCTTCAATGCGAGCATCACGTTGCAGCGGACTCAGACCATCATGCAGGGAGCGGCCTTCTGCGATTTTCGCTTCCGCGCCGCGAAGGATCCTGATCATTGAGGAATTGACAGCAGATTTAGCCAGTCGTTCTTCCGAACCTGAGTCCCTAGCCAAAGATATTTTGAAATTCTGACCCCACCGGTCGTCTGTCCGATGATCTTGTTGTCCAGACGAGAACACAGGAGGACGACCGATGGAGACGTTCACCAAGCTGTTTGGCAGCCTGCTCGTTTTCGTATATCACTGCTTCGACCGCATTGTCATCAACGGCTACCTCAGTGGGTTGTCCCGGCCCGAACAGGTGGTTCATTTCGTTCGAGCGGTGCTCGGCATCGCGGTGGTAAGCAAGGAAGTTCTCAGCCAGCGCACCAACGCTTACCAGAGCTGGGTAGAGGCCTACGCCCGCAACCACAAGATCCCGCTCGAATGGGCTGGGAAAGGTGTACGCAAAGAGAATTACGTTTTGCCGGCACAGCGCCGCATTGAGAACAGGAAGGCTTTCGGCGTCTACTTCATCTTCAAGAGCATGGAACGGGGCCGCAGGTTCCGGATCAGTGTGCCGAAGTATCCCCTGCAGGATCCCAACTACCGCATCCTGGCGCATCAGACCAGCCGCTTCACCCATTACTTCTACATCCGGGACCAGGTTCGGGGCCCATCATCGTGCGCATGGCGAGCTTCTTTCCGTTTCACACCAGCTGCTGGCTCAATGGCCACTCTTTCATGGAGCAGGAACTGAAGCGAAAGCAGATTGCCTTGCGGAAAAACGACAACGCTTTCCTGGCGGCGGACGATGTGGCCCAACTGCAGGCGGCCGCCGACCGGTTGAGCCCGGCGATCATCCGCAAACAACTCGATTACTGGACATTCCTGCTGGCAGCGAAGTTTTCAAAGAAGGAGCGCGGCCAGATGAACCTGCCGCGGTTCTACGCCATCAGCCAGATCGAGTACTGCCGGAATTTCATCTTCAAACGCCACTTCCCCATCCACAACATCTTCGCGCGCAGTTGCGAGATCGGCCTCGGGCGCCTGACCGCCAACCGCATCAGCGAGATCTTCGGCGTCCGGCTGGACAAGAGACTGCAGGGAAAGCTGGCCACAGTGATCGCTCAGATCGAGCACGGGCATCACGTAATTCTGAGATCGCCCGCCGCCTCTCTGCGAAAATGGTTCCAGATGCTCTCGCTGCAAAATGCCGGCAAGCGGTTTGGACCGCGCGTGCTTTTCCTTGAGGCCAACTGGCTGATCCGCGCGCGGGAGAAAACTGCGCTTGTCGGCGCCAATGGTGCCGGCAAGTCCACGCTGATGAAGGTGCTGGCCGGCCTCGAATCGCTGGACTACGGCGCCCTGCAGCAGACCCGCGGCATGAGCATCGGCTACCTGCCACAGGAGGGCCTTAGCCTGGCCGGACGCAGCGTCTTTGAAGAGTGCCTCACCGTCTTCGACGAACTGCGCGACATGGAGCGGGAGATCGAGCGCCTGGCCGGCCAGCTCACCGAGTTCGACCACGCCGGCCCGGAGTACGAGTCCGCCGCCGAGCGCTTCTCCATGCTCCAGGAGCGCTTTCACGCCCTAGACGGCTACGCGCTCGACGCGCAGGTCGGCGCCGTGCTCACCGGTCTCGGATTCGGCAAGGAAGATTGGACGCGGCAGACCGACGAGTTCAGTGGCGGCTGGCAGATGCGCATCGCGCTGGCCAAGCTGTTGCTCGCCAAACCCAATCTTCTGCTGCTCGACGAGCCCACCAACCACCTGGACCTTGAAACCCGCAACTGGCTCGAAGACTATCTTCGGACTTATCCCTTCGGCTATATCCTCATCTCCCACGACCGCTATTTTCTCGATGTGACCATCGACCGCACCGTGGAGATATGGAACAAGCGCCTCAATATCTATCAGGGTAACTACACCAAGTATCTCAAGCAGAAGGACGAGCGCCGCGCGCAGTTGGAAGCCGCCTGGCGCAACCAACGCTTGCAGATCGAGCACCTCGAGGCGTTCATCAACCGCTTTCGCGCCCAGGCCACCAAAGCCAAACAGGTCCAGTCGCGTATCAAGGAGCTGGAAAAGATCGAGCGCATCGAGATTCCCGAGGAAGAGCCGGTCATCCACTTCAAGTTTCCCCAGCCGGCGCCCTCGGGCCGCACCGTCGCTGAGGCTGAAAACCTATCCAAGAGTTACGGCGCCAAGCAAGTGTTCAGCGGCGTCAACTTCACCATTGAGCGAGGCGACCGCGTCGCCCTGGTCGGCGTCAACGGCGCGGGCAAATCCACGCTCATCCGCCTGCTCACCGGCGACGAAGCGCCCACCTCCGGCTCGGTCCGCCTCGGCCACAACGTCGTCACCGAGTACTTCGCGCAGGACCAGTACAAAGTGCTCAACGGCGACGCGCGCATGTTGGACGACATCAGCCGCGCCGCGCTCAAGGTGCCGGAACAGGCGCTGCGGTCGCTGCTCGGCTGCTTTCTCTTCAGCGGCGACGACGTCTTCAAGCCCCTCGGCATCCTCTCCGGCGGCGAGCGCAACCGTTACGCCCTGGCGCGCATTCTGGTCTCCCCGTCGAACTTCCTGCTCCTCGATGAGCCCACCAACCACCTCGACATGCGCGCCAAGGACGTGCTGCTGGAGGCGCTGGCAACCTTCTCCGGCACCGTCGTCTTCGTCTCCCACGACCGCTACTTCATCGACCGGCTGGCCACGCGCGTCCTCGAAGTGGAGGGCGGCACGGTCACCAGCCACGAAGGCAACTACGAGGACTATCTCCGCCGCAAGGAGGCGCAGGCCGCGGCGGTATCTTCGCCTGAACCTGCGCCCAGGCTGCGTCAGCCGGATTCCGCCGCGCCGTCCATCCACAACGGCGCAGCCGCTGCCAACGCCAGTGACGTTGAATCCGATCCAGCCGCCAGGGACCGTCCCCGCCGCCTCAATCCCATCAAGCAGAAGCAGATGGAGGAGCGTTGCGCGTTTTTAGAAGAAGAAGTCCCGCGCATCGAGGCTGCTATTGCGCACACCGAGGAGCAGTTGGGCGTTTACGTCTCCGCCGCGGAGACGGCGCGGCTAACAGCTTTGGCCGAGGATCTTCGCAACCAGTTAGCCGCTCTCACCTCCGAGTGGGAAGAGTTGATGATGCAGTTAGATAGCGCTTGATTCAGCAGTGGTCTGGCCGCCGGCAAGGGCGAATGAAGGCGCGGATATTTGGGGATTTGGTGCGGAAAAGCGCTGCTTTTGGCTCAAAACCGACACAAAACGGGCCAAAATCCACCGGCCTTGTTTTACCGATCGGTTAACAGGTTAAGCATCTAAGATGCTGATTCATAGCGACTTACAAGTAAGCGTGGGTTGAAAAAGAGGCTTTCCGGAGGGGGGTAGGGGGGCACGCGGCTTCTCCGGCCGATGAGGGGCTTCGCCCGCTTCTCATCTATCCGCCAGCGCGCGCCAACGGAGGTTAATGTTCGGCAAAAGTGTCTGGATAAGAGCGATCCTCCCCAGGTCCGAAAATCCGGGCCCTTCGACAAGCACAGGGCTGGCTCTGGGGCACCCAGATTCTTGGGGAGATGGGCCACCCGCCCGCGCTGTCCTGATTCCGGATGACGCAGAGACTGACCGGCCATCCATCTCAGTGAATGACGGTTCCGATTGCGACGGGAAGGTTCAGCAATCGGCGCACTGCATCGATATCGGGACGGATCGTTCCCGGCGACCCCGGCTTTTCGTAATGGCGCTCCCAGCCCAGCAGCAAGGCTTCAACAATCTCTCTGCCATCCGGGTCGGCAACAGCTTGAAGCGGTGTGCATCCGCCCAGGGCCGGAATCTTCTGGTGGACCCATCCCTCGACCTGCCGTTGCACATGAGCCTCAAACTCTCTTTTTATTTCGGGATCGAGGAGCGGATCGTCCGCCTCTGCATCCCGGCGTTCCGCCTTGCCGCGTTTTTTCTCCTCCGACTTCTTGAGCATCTCCTCCGGCGTTTGCGAGGTGGTGCTGAGATGAGTCGCGTGAAGGCCAAGCCGCTTCTCGATCTCCTGGCGAATCTTCCTGGCGCGGTTTGCCGAATTGACTTCCGCAACCAAGGATCGTCCGGAAATCTTCAGGCGACCAAGGATGGTGTTTTCCCAGGTCTTGTGCATCCGGTTTCCTTTTCCGATCCAATCGAATTCCACGCCCTGGAGCGAACTGTCGCCGTTTCGCTTCGCGCCGTCGAGCAGGTCCTCTTTGGTCACGCCCCAGGCCAGCGGAGCGAGCGCGTCGAAGGCCACCTGCGCCGAGCCAACGCGAAAGGCAAGCGTATGGAAAACCAGCGGATCGCCGTCGGTATTGGCCAACTTGGGCGGTGTGAGGAGGGCGTCCCGGATGTCCAGATAAACGGTGCGAATCTCCTCTGCATATCGAATCAGATCGGCAGCGGACAGTTCCCGGTTCTGTTTTGCGATCTTTCGCCGCAATTGCGCCCGCAAACCAACAATCTCCGCCTTTTTGTCAGGTGGAATGGAGATCGGCGCCATTCTGCTCAAGGCTGTCACCTCCGGCAGGCGGCACAGTTGCGCATAAACCAAGTCTCCCGGACGCAAGCTTTTGGATCCTGCGTGTTCCTCAACCTCAGCTTCGCCCCCAATCAGAACGTCCCGCAACACCATGCCGTGCCCAGGGTCGCAGCGGAGAACCTCATAGAAACTGATCGGCTGGGCGATGCTCTCGTCCAGAATCAGACGTTCCAGTTCAGGCAGTCGGCTGGCCTTCTCCTGCAGGTAGGCTTGCACCACAACGCCGGGCTTCGGCCGCTGCCCGCGCCGCGGAGGGGGCCGGTCTGGATCCCAATCGAAGAGAAAGTAAGGGAAGAAAATCTGCTGTTCTCCCGGATACTTGTCGATCGAGTCCGGAAGCAGGGCCTGGTTGAAGGCCATCCATGCCTCGTGGATCTGCTCGCCGAATCTCCGGGAGGCGAATTTCATCATCTCGTCGGTAAGCCGGTCCGAGGCATCGCGCTGCCGGCTCCAGGGACTTTCAGCGGATACAGTGGGCGCGAGGCCTTTGGATAGGCAGCAATGTTTGTACTTCCTGCCGCTGCCGCATGGACAAGGATCATTGCGGCCCGTTTTCTGGCGCGGATGGGAACGGATCATGGCGTCATTATCGCGCATGACCGGAAGAATGGAAGAGCCTTGACGTGTGGAATAGCGGGATGAAATTCAATCCGCCGCCGGGGCAAGAGCCGGCCGCAGCTTCCCGACCCGCTCTTGCTGGCCTTTCGGTGCAGCCCGTCGTGCATAATCAGAACACGATGGCCTTGTTGTGGAATCCCGAGAGCTGGTCGCAGCGGCTCAAGGAGCTGGAAGCGCAAACCGGCGACCTGAAAGAAGCGCCCTTGCGCCGCGATGTGCGTTCGCTGGGCACGCTGCTCGGCGACGTTTTGCGCGAGCAGGCCGGCGAAGAGCTGTTTGCCCAGGTCGAAGCGCTGCGCCAGGGCACCATCCGCCGCCGCGACGCCGAAGCCCGTGGCCTTGAAGAAGAAGCTGCCCGTCAAGCGGCCACCGCACTGGACCTGGTACACTCGCTGCCCGTCGAGCGCGCCATCCTGCTGACCCGCGCCTTCGCATTCTACTTCGAGCTCATCAACCTGGCTGAAACCAACCATCGCAAGCGCCGCCGCATCGCGCTGCGCCTCAGCGGCCAGGCCGGACGCCAGCGCGGCTCGTTGGCCGGCACGCTCACAGAGATGCGCCGCGTGGGCATCGGGGCGGAAGAGGCTTTGGACTGGCTCAAGCGCGTGCTCATCGTCCCCGTCTTCACCGCCCACCCCACTGAGGTGGCGCGCCGCTCGGTGATGTTCAAGCGCCGCCGCATTGGCGAATTTCTCGCCACCCTCGATCGCATCCCCATCCCCGAGCAGGACCTGGCGCGCCTGGAACAACTGGTGCTGGCCGAGATCACCAGCCTCTGGCAGACCGACGAGGTCCGCTCTCGCCGCCCCACCGTCTACGACGAGATCAAGATGGGCCTCGACTACTACGACGTCTCGATCTTTGAAACGCTGCCCAGCCTCTATCGCGAAATCTCGGAAGCCCTGCGCGCCGCCTACGGCCTCGAAATCGAAGCCCTGGCGCTGCCCCAGGTGCTCCAATTCGGCTCCTGGATTGGCGGCGACCGCGACGGCAATCCCTTCGTCACCCCGCAGGTCACGCGCGACTCCATCCGGCTGGCGCGCAGCCACCTGCTGCTCTATTACCAGCGCCAATTGCAGGAGATTATCGAGCTGCTCACCACCAGCGCCCAGCAGCGGACGGTAAGCGATGCGCTGCTCGCGCGCCTGCAGGCCTATGTGGCCCAGGTGCATACGCCCGAGGCGCAGGTCTTCGGCGCGCAGTACGAGTTCGAATACTATCGCCGTTTCGTCATCTGCCTGAAGGCGCGCGTGCAGCGCACCATGGAGCATCCGGGCCCCAATCCAGTCACCTTGCCGGTGACCTCCTACTCGCTGGCCCAGGGACAGGAAAAGCTCGCCCAGGTGCTGCCCGCCTACTGCTCCGTCCACGAGTTCCTTGACGATCTGGAGACCCTGCGCGCCTCGCTGGCCCAAAACCGCGGCCTGCGCATTGCGCGCACCCTCATCGATCCGCTCATCCTCCAGGTGCGCACCTTCGGCCTCCATCTGCACACCCTCGACATCCGCCAGCACGCTCGCATCCACGCCGCCGCATTGCAGGAGGCGATCGCCGACACCATCGCCTCCTCGCTGCCCAGCGGCCTCTCCGCGGAAACGTCCAGCGTGCTTGAAACCTTCCGCGTGGTAGCCGAAATCAAGAACGGCTGCTCGCCCGAGGCCATTCGCCAGTACGTCATCAGCGGCGCCGCAACGGTGGAAGACGTGCTCGCCGTCGTCCGCCTCGCCCGCCTCGGGGGCGTACAGGTCGAGGGCTCCGGGCGCGACCCAGGGCTCATGCCCGTCCCGCTCTTCGAATCCATTGAAGACCTGCGCCAGGCCCCCGCCGTCTGCCGCGAGCTGTGGAGCCGGCCCGACTACCGCAAGCTGATGGCTACCTGGGACAACTGGCAGGAGGTCATGCTCGGCTACTCCGACTCCAACAAGGACGGCGGCATGCTGACCTCGACCTGGGAGATCTTCCGCGCCCATCGCGACCTGCACGTGGTGGCGAGCGAGGCCGGCGTCAAGCTGCGCCTCTTTCACGGGCGCGGCGGTACCGTGGGCCGGGGCGGCGGACCCACCCATCGCGCCATCTTCGCCCAGCCCATGGAAGCCTTCGAAGGCCAGTTGCGCATCACCGAACAGGGCGAGGTGCTCAACTTCAAATATGCTGACGAAGTGCTCGCCGAGCGCAACCTGGAACTGATGATCGCCGCCTCGCTCGACGCCCTCGCCCGTCCCAACGCCCGCGACCCCCAGGGCCACTTCACCGGAGTGCTCAAGCCCGAGTGGGAAGCTGCGCTGGATGAGTTGTCGGACCTCTCCTACGGCTTTTACCGCGCCCATATCCTCGAAGACCCCGGGGTCGTCACCTACTTCGAGCAGTCCACGCCGGTGGGCGAGCTGGAGAACGCCAAGATCGGTTCGCGGCCCTCGCGGCGCAATTCATCTACCAGCTTGTCCGACCTGCGTGCCATTCCCTGGGTCTTCGGCTGGACGCAGTCGCGTCTGCTGGTTCCGGCCTGGTTCGGCGTGGGCTTCGCGATCGAGCGCTATTGCGAGCAGTCCGGTGGCCTCGACCTTCTCCAGGGCATGGCGGCGGAGTTTCCGCTGTTCATCGACCTGCTGCGCAACGTCGAAATGGCGCTGGGCAAGGTGGACCTGGCCACCGCGCGCCTCTACTCCTCATTGGTCAAGGACTCCAAACTCCGCGAGCGCATCTACGACCTGTTTGAAGCCGAGTTTCATCGCACCGTGCGCGCCGTCCTGGCCGTCACGCGGCAGACCGAACTGCTTGAGGACAACCAGGTGCTGGCCCACTCCATCAAGCTGCGCAACCCCTACGTCGATCCCATGCACCTCATCCAGGTGGACATGCTGCGCCGCAAGCGCCTGGGCGAAGACACCCCCGAAGTCAACCGGGCCATCGCGGCCACCATCAGCGGCATCTCGGCGGGGCTGCGCAACACCGGGTGAGGCAGGCTCAGGGGAAACTCGCTGGGAGTCGAGGACGCCAATCCAAATCCTCAGCCTTTGGCTTGGCCTTCTTGTTCGCCAGGACGTGCAGACAGTGAGCGGGAAGCCAATCCGGCAACCGGGACGCGGCGCAATTCGGCCACAGCGCTGGTAAGGAACTGTCTATCGCTTTCCGGCAGGCTGGCCAGGTCGCCGCCCTCAAAATACGTCAGGGCCTTGATGGCTTCACTGGGCTGGAAGCTGGGGTGATACATCGCGGCAGCAGCGGCCAGGCCGGCTTCCAATGGGACCCCTGCTCGCAGCAGGGCCGCCACATCGCGGTAGTCTTTCACTTCAATTCTTTGTTGCATCACCTTCAGCTTGGTGGCCAGCAGATCAAGCAGCGATGCGACCTCAACCGCACCGTCCGGCGTGCGATCCGGAACGCCTGCCCGCCCGACTCCGATCTCGCCGAAGAAGGAGACCATCACGCTGCCTTCCCCAACCGGCGCCAGAACGCTGAGCGTATCCTGCCGGTCCTGAATCACCCTGGACCGGCCAAGAAACTTGAAAACCCTCCGCAGTTCCTCCCGATTGAGCGGCTTTTCCGTGAAGAAGTCGAAGTCGATCGAACTCCTGTGGCCCAGCCGCAAGGCTATGGCGGTGCCCCCATACAAAACCAGCCCCAGGTCAGCGCTCCCGGCAAGAAGCGGCCAAATCTCCCGCTGTGCGGCCGGAAGCGCCTCCCAATGCGGCTCGAAGGCGCTCACTCGACTCTCCTTACCGGCATCGGCGGCACCGGCCTCGTCCCATACTCGGCCAGTCCCAGACGGTAATGCCAATAGTGCCACGATCGCGCATCCAACTGTCCGGCCTCTGCCCGCTTGAGCACCCCGCGCAGATAATCCTCGCCCGTCGCCTCGACCATCTCCGTCAGGTCCTCGATCGTGCCCAGGTTCATCACCTGCGCCGCCACCCGGTCGGGATACTCCATCGCTTCCTCGGGCGTCTTCCACCACACATAACGGGCCGCCAGGGTGCGCAGACAGGCAAGCCCCTGATCGGTCAACCGGGTCTGCACCTTGAGGGCTTCCATGCCGTCTGCTCCCTCTCTTCATTTTACCAACACCATGAATTCACGCATCTTCCCCTTGCTATACCCCGCGCTTCAGGTCTACGCTATGGATATGCATCGATGTCGCTAACACCGTCCTGGTGCCGGCTCCGATGCAGATGTGCGCCTCAATCGCGCGCGCTTTCTTTAGCTTGACAGCTCCACCACACCCCAAAACCCTTGCAATTGAGAAACCAGGGCTCATTGGCCCCCAAAAGAGGAGATCATCATGGCGCGCATTGCCGCGGATGTAACTGAAATCATTGGCCGTACCCCGCTCGTCCGGCTCAATCGCATAGCGGCTGGCCTGCCCGCTACCGTGGTAGCCAAGCTGGAAAGCCAAAACCCCCTCAGCAGTGTCAAGGACCGCATCGGGCTGGCGCTGATTGAGGCCGCCGAGAAGGCCGGCAAGATCAAGCCCGGCCAGACCGTGCTCATCGAGCCCACGAGCGGCAACACCGGCATCGCCCTGGCCTTCATCGCCGCCGCCAAGGGCTACCGGCTCATCCTTACCATGCCGGAAACCATGAGCCTGGAGCGCCGCACGGTGTTGCTGGCCTTTGGCGCGGAACTTGTGCTCACCCCCGGACCCAACGGCATGAAGGGAGCCATCGCCAAGGCCAATGAGATCCTCGCCAAGACCCCCAGCGGCCACATCCTTCAGCAGTTCGACAACCCCGCCAACCCCGCCATCCACTACGCCACCACCGGCCCCGAGATCTGGAACGATACCGACGGCAAGGTCGACATCCTCATCTCCGGCGTAGGCACCGGCGGCACCATTACCGGCGTGGCCAAATACATCAAGGAACGCAAGCCGGAGTTCAAGGCCATCGCCGTCGAGCCTGCCGACAGCCCCGTGCTGAGCGGCGGCAAGCCCGGACCACACAAGATCCAGGGCATCGGCGCGGGCTTCGTTCCCGGCGTGCTCGACACCAGCCTCATCGACGAGGTCATCCAGGTGACAAACGATGAGTCCATCGCGGCGGCGCGGCAGCTACCTCTCGAGGAGGGCCTGTTTGTCGGCATTTCCTCGGGCGCGGCGCTGGCTGCCGCGCTCAAAGTTGCCGCCCGCCCAGAGAACAACGGCAAGCTCATCGTCGTCGTCCTGCCCGACTTCGGCGAACGCTACCTGTCCAGCATCCTCTTCGAGTCGCTCCGCCAACAGGCCTTGGCCCTGCCCACCGAAGCGATTGCAGTGTAAGCACTTTCTCAGCCGGCGGAGCCTGACCCGTTCCGCCGGCCCTGAAGCCGTTTTGCAAGACGTGCCCCTCATGTCCCTGTACGCCCGCATCCGCGATGACATCGGCTCCGTCCTGGAGCGGGACCCCGCCGCCCGGTCCCGGCTCGAGGTTTTTCTCTGCTATCCGGGCCTCTGGGCCGTCTGGATTCACCGCATCTCCCACGCCCTCTGGCGCGCCAAGCTGCGCCTGCCCGCGCGCCTGCTCTCCCAGGTCGCCCGCTTTTTCACGGGCGTGGATATTCACCCCGGCGCGCTACTCGGCCGCCGCCTGTTCATCGACCACGCCACGGGCGTTGTGATCGGCGAAACCGCCATCGTGGGCAGCGACGTCACCCTCTACCAGGGCGTAACCCTCGGGGGAACCGGCAAGGGGCACGGCAAGCGCCACCCCACCGTCTGCGACAACGTCTTCATCGGCAACAACGCCAACCTGCTGGGCAACATCACCGTCGGCGAGAACTCCCGCGTCGGCGCCGGCTCCGTCGTGCTCTCTGACGTCCCCCCCGACTCCACCGTCGTCGGCGTGCCGGCCCACATCGTCTACCGCAACGGCCAGCGCGTCCTCATTACCGATCCGCACGACATCAAAGACCCGCTTTCCGACGCGCTCATCGCCCTCTCGTCTCGTGTCGAAGACCTGGAAAACCGCCTTGGCGGCAAGCCGCACCCCGCCGAGCCCTTCGCCGCCGAAGCCGCCGAACGCGAGGCCTACCGCGAGCAACTCGAACGCCTCCGCCACTACGTCTCCATGGGCGAGGGCATTTAGACCTAATACTGTTCACTTAATGAAATCTGTGGCATTCTGTATGCAGCAAGGACAGGAGGCCACAGGTGGCGCGTACGGTTGCGGAACTCCCTCCGGGTGCCCGGATCACGGACTACATCAGTCTTGGC
>Ga0224554_1001489_pt1 | contig 14679 bp, 12 predicted proteins | sample 714S22024metaG_FD_180666 | JGI IMG/M metagenome (GOLD analysis project Ga0224554, IMG submission 180666) | Peat soil microbial communities from Stordalen Mire, Sweden - 717 S2 20-24 | ecosystem: Environmental > Terrestrial > Soil > Wetlands > Peat | place: Sweden: Norrbotten County, Stordalen...
ATTCGGTTAAATTCCGTGGAAACGTGGAAGCGGGAGAAAAGATAGACAGCAACGATGGACAGCAAATTCTTAGACTTAGCGTAAGTCGAAGAAAAGAAAGTGGGGACGTAGCTCAGTTGGTTAGAGCGCTGCCCTGTCACGGCAGAGGTCGCGGGTTCGAGCCCCGTCGTCCCCGCCATCAATCAGATGATCCCACGATTGTTGGCTGTTCCAAGAACGTCGCGCAGATTCGCCTATTCGGCCTTTGTTGCGTCACGGCCAGCGGATCGCACCGACTGGCGCGCTTACTGAAACGCCTGACTCAGGCTCATGGGATCGAGGCTGGCTAGAAACTTCTGTGCCTCGGCGGTGAGCGCGGTTTGCGCAGCGGTCTTTGACGCGCCGGAATGGGGCTGGTCAGTTTTGAGCCGGTCGGTTTGAAGGTGGTCGATCCGAATCATGATGGGAACCGGATGCGCCGATCCGCCGGTGAGTTCGCCGATTTGCGGCTTGAGGACGAAAAAGCCGATGCGGCCTTTCGAGGCGACCTGCTGCGACTGCGAACAGGATCCCGGAGTGCAGACGACGCTGACGACGATGCTGTCTGTGACGCCGTCGTTGTAAAAGCCGGTGCTGAGGTCGATGAATTTGGCGGGGGATGTTCCTTGCGCGGTGACGAAGGGCAGGGAAGTGACCAGGTCGGGCGTGAGGCCGCGCGCCAGCCAGCACGAGTTGGCATCGTGATAGTAAACGAGCGGCGCAACCCAGATGGCGAGGATGATTTCGTCGGAGTCTGGCGCGGAGTAGGCGCCGCTTTCGACCAGCGTTTGTCCGCCGGATTGCTCGTACCAGGTGCGTGTAAGCGTGAAGCTGCCGATTTGCCTGGGGAAGCGGGCGAGGGCCGTGGTCGACGATAGCGCCGAGGCGGGACCGCTTTGCCGCGATCGCAGCGCCGAAGAGGGCAGCGCCAACACCGCGAGCAGCATGACGGCGAATGCGGCGCAGCGAATGAAAAAACTCCAGAGCGAGAGGGCCTGACTTCCGCCGGGCCGCGCTCGTTTTTCGCTGCGGTGCGACGGCCTTTCGATGCGTGGCGATGGCCCTTCGCCGACGAGCGCGAAATCTTCCCGAGCCGGCTTCCCTTCTTTCAAGCTTGCGAGGCGGATAAAGATCAGGATCGCCAGAAGAAACAAGCAGCTTCCGATGGCGTAGTCGGCCTGCTTGGCTACGTTCTCGAGCGCGGGTACCCCGAGAGCGATTCTGTAATAGACGACGAGGACGCAGAGGCGAATGAAGTTGAAGAGGTATCCCAGCAGGACGCCGCCAATGACGTAGGCCGCCCAGCGGCGCAACGAAACGCGCTTGAGGTAGCCGAGGACGAGAGCCAGGTATCCTAACGTGACCGCACCGCGAATGCCATCGCAGCCGGGCGCGATGAACATGCCGAAGTCCGGCGAAAACATCAGGCGCAGTTGCGGTGTGGTGGGCGCGAAATGAATGAGCGTGGCGAATTCGCGCGCGACGCGGGCCGAGATGTTTTGGAGAGGGATATCGATCATGCTGCTGGTGAGCACGGGCACCGGCTGTGAAAGCAGTAGCAGTACAAGCGGAAACCAAGCCTTGCGCCAGACGCGCGGACCGGCAAACAGGAGAACAATTCCGCTGCCATAGAGATAGACGGGCAGTGTGAGCGGGATGAGCGAAACCAGCGTGCCACGGGCGGTTACGAAGAGCTCGGCGCTCGCGCGCAGAATGCTGACGAAAAATGCTGCGCCGATCACAAGCAGGCCCCACCAGCTTCCGCGCAGTTGCCAGCCGTTTTGGCGCCACACGCTAAGTGTGAGAACGATGCTGACCGGCGGGATGAGCATGCCGATCGAGCGCAGCGGGTCGGTGATCCAGCATCGCCATAGCAGAGCGAGCTCGCGCTCGATGCCGAGGCAGCCTAGCGCTGCAAGAATAGCGATGGAGCACCAAAGCGCGATTGACGGAGAAGCAGGCCGGCGGGAATCGGCGTCCGGGTCGAGTGCGGCCTGATCTGCTCGCGGTGTCGCGAGTGCCAATTGTTCAGTCATGCGAGCCCCTCGTTGGATATCATCGCATCCAGATGCGCGCACGTATATGCCGATCGCCTGGTTCTCTGGCCGCTGGATTTCGTGCTTCCCACCCTTGCGGCAAAGGCGAGAACGCCGGAAGGATGGGGCAACCACATTCATACATGAACAAGCGGTCAGAAACCTAAGGCGTTTGCGGCGGTCCGGCAAGCGGAGTTTTCACCGGCACCGCGACTCCGATAAACTGCGTCAGCGTGTTCTTGCCGGCGTTCGTCACCCAGAGATTTCCGCTGGCATCGATGGCCAGGCCGTAAGGATCGAGAAGGGAAGCGTCGGTTCCGAATCCGGTTGCAGGCGACAGAAACATACCCGGTGCAGCGCCCGACGCGCCGCCCAACTCCGAAAGCGAGTTGCCCTGGAAGTTGGCCACCCAGACAGTTCCCGCGCCGTCGACGGCGATTCCCTGGGGGCGCAGCAAACCGCCGCCTGTTGCGGCATCGAGCTTGAGCGTTCCGCAGGTGTTCACCTCGCTAACGCTGTTGCCGTAGTAATTCGCGATCCAGACGTTGCCGCTCTGGTCTGTGGCGACGCCTGATGCTCCATTGCAATCGCAATTGAAGTTGGTCACCTTTGAGCCGTCCGCGGAGATTTCGGTAACGGGAAGCAGGCCGCCCTGGTTGGCGACCCAGGCGTTGTGACTGGCGTCGACGGCGACAGCGACGGGGAATGCGAGGGATGTTCCGCCCCAACCGGCGGAGCTCGAAATCGCCGAGCCGGAGCTCGACAGCAACGTCACTTTCGAGTCGCCGTAATCGGCGAACCAAATATTGCCGTTTGTGTCGGCCGCCACTCCGAGGGGAAAGTAGATGCCGCCGCTGGTGATTCCGGTGGCGAGGGCCTGGCCGGATGCGTTCAGCTCGGCAACATCGCCGTTGCCGCTGTTCGAAGTGGTTTGCTCGTTGGCGATCCAGACATTGCCCTGAACATCGAGCGCCATGCCATAGGATTCATTGATCCCCGATCCCGTGATCCCGCCAGGGAAGACGGCGGCGCCGACGGGCGAAAACTCCGAGATGACGTTGAAGTAGCTCGATGCCCAGACATTGCCGGACGCAGCCACCGCGACCGATGCGGGCGAACTCATTCCACCGCCCGAGACGGTGCTGTGCAGCATCCAGTCAGGAGGCGCGGCGGTGAGAGCCGGCGAGAACGTTGCGCTACCCGTGGCGAGAGCGTAGATTGCAGCCGCGCTGTTAGCTGGGGCTCGCGCGATGTCGAGCGCGGCATCGAGCGTGTTGGCGGGCACGGTGCTGCCAGAGGTTGCAGCGCTGAACAACGGCGAGCAGGCACTGCCGCCGGCAGACGCGGTACACGAGGCCAGCGCATTGGCCAGAGCGTTCAGCTTGCTGGTGGGCACTGCGAGCGTGGAGGGAATGCCCGCTCCGGGAGATGTGCCGGTGGCCGGATTCACGAGTTCGTTTGCCGTCAGGAACGCATTGTCGAGGCCCGTCGTATTTGTGCAACTGGCGCCAACATTTCCGCCGCTCGAGAGAAACGAAGCCAGCGCCCAGACCGATGCGGCGGTTGTGACTTCATTCACGACGAACGAGCTCCCCGAGTTGAGGCTGCCGCAGGGGCCAAGCGCGGTCATGAGCCAGAGAGCGGAGTTGGGCGACGCCGCCGAGGCCGGCTGGCCGCCTTTCGAGAGCAAATAGATAGGAGTCTGCGCAGAGGAGCAGGTGTACCCGGCGGAAACGCTGAAAGTGCCATTGGCGGCGGTGGCCAGCGCGGCAGCCAGCAGCAGCGTGGGCGCGGAGCCGTTGCCGGAGTTGCCGGCTGCGTAAAGATCGACGGATGCGCCGCTCACCGGCATTGTTGCGGCCGTGACTTTGCCGGTGAAAGCGACGCCGGCGACAGGAGTTCTGGATGGGCACGAAGCGGGCGTGCTGGAGCTGATGCTTGGGCTGCAGCCGCCTCCGCCGCCCCCGCCTCCACCGCCCGTGGAGACACTGCCGCCGCATCCGGTCAATATGGAGAAAAAGGGGATGGCGAAAAAGAGGATGGCGAAAAAAAGAGCGGCCAGGGTAGCAGAGATCGAGATCGAGAGAGGGAGCGAGAAAAGAATGCGGGGAAGCTTCACCGTCGTATTCCCCATTCCATGCGCGGCCGGGAATGCTGGTTAAGGACTAGCGCTTGCGGCTGCGCGATGCACGCAGGCTCGCCACCAATGCGCCCGCGCCACCCACGAGCGCCAGCACGATGGTTGGATCTTCAGGCGAATCGGTGCATCCGGTTTGCGCGCGGAGCGGAAGCACAACGGCGGCCAGCATCAAGGCCAGGAGAAAAGCGTAGCGGCGAATCATTCGAATCTCCTTGACTCAATCTACGAGTCGGCAGCGCAAATCCGGGGTTGCCGCGGCAAGAGCTCCACGGCAATCAGTTCCAGAATACACGGAAAATTGCAACAGGTGGCTATGCCCCGAAAGGGTCACCACAGCGGTAACCGTCCCAGTTTTCCACAGTCGGCCGATCCGGCCCGGTGCTGGTCAGCGATTGACCTCGTTGGGATGTTCAAAGATGTGGCCCATTTTCTCCTGCTTCGTTCGCAGATAGCGCTCGAAGCTCTCCTGGGTCTCGACTTCGGCCGACACGCGCTCGGTCACCGTGATCCCCGCGGACTCCAGCGCAGCCACTTTGTCGGGATTGTTGGTCATCAGCCGCACGCGCGAAACGCCGAGCAGCTTTAATGCTTCGGCCGCCAGGTCGTAATCGCGGCAGTCGGCGGCGAAGCCGAGCTTCTCGTTCGCCTGCACGGTGTCGAGCCCCTGGTCCTGCAGTTCGTAGGCCTTCAGTTTGGCCATCAGGCCGATACCGCGGCCCTCCTGTTGCTCGTAGAGGAGAATGCCCGCACCCTCTTCGGCGATTTTTTTGAGTGCCATCTCGAGTTGCAGACGGCAATCGCAGCGGAGCGAGCCGAAGACGTCTCCGGTGAGGCACTGCGAGTGAATGCGCACCAGCGGCGGCGCGGCATGAATGTCGCCCATCACCAGCGCGACGAGATCCTCGACCGTCTTCGCCGGCTCGCAGCCCGGCTGTCCTTCGCTTCGCTCGCCCTCGAAGCCGAGGATGCGGAAGCTGCCCCAGCGCGTGGGGAAATCCGCCTCGGCAACCTTTTTCACGTTCTCTAACGCCATGCTTTCATTCTACGGTCCGGCCGCAATTCCGGCATTTTGCTCGCCGCTCGCTTGACACCGTCCATCGAGTGGCGATAGGTCTCGATTGCGGACGAAAATCGGGCCAGACGAACGGCTTCTTGATCGGCAATCGACCGAGATAGTACAGTTTTTATGCGATTTCAGGAGTTCAGTCCAATGATTACCAGCGTCCACACCCTGATTTATTCCGATGATGCCCCCGCAACCCGCGCATTCCTTCGCGACGTCCTCGGCTGGCCCTACGTCGAGGATGCGGCGGGCGGAGGCGCGGGTTGGCTTATCTTCAAGACCGGGCCGAGCGAGATGGGCGTGCACCCGACCCACAGCGTCTACGATAGCAAGACGTTCGAATCGCCGCGGCACCATATGATCTCCCTGATGTGCGACGACATCTCGCGAACGGTCGCTGAACTAAAGGGCAAAGGAGCGGAGTTCCACGGCGAAGTGCAGGATCACGGATGGGGACTCGTAATCATGTTGGCGGTGCCTGGGGCGGACGACATTATGCTTTACGAGCCCAGGCATCCGCTGGCGTATAGCCTTTGACCGATTGCAAGGCCAACGAACACGCAGGAACAGATTCCGATCCGAATCGAATTGCAGGCTGCTTTCATCTGCCCGCGACGAAGCTTTGCTTTCTGAGCCCACATCTCCGAATCCTGATCTCTAACCCCTGACCTCTGTCGTTGCGATACATTGATCGTGTGACGGACAACCTGATCTGGATCACGCTGCTGGTCAAGCTGGGCGTGGTTGCCTCGGTGGCCAGCGTATTGGCGCGCGTTAGCACTTTCCGGCGCCTGTTTTTTGCCGAGAGCCGCAGTCAACCGCAAACCCTGGCGTTGCTGGCCTTTTTCCTGGCGCCGCTTACTCTCGGGGTTTGGCTTCGGTTTTGGGTTCCCAACTTTCTCGCCGCCGACATTTCCTTTGAAACCGTCATTCTTCTCGGCTTGCTCGTTGGTCCCGGCTGGGCCATGCTCAGCGGCGGCGTTTTGGCTCTACCCGCCGTTCTGCACCACGAATATCTGGCGCTGCCGTTCAATATTTGCCTTGGCCTGGCCGCGGGCGCCATCGGCCGCTTCGTCGAGAAGGAAGAGATCTGGTCTTTCACTCCCTTCATCGACCTCAGCCTCTACCGTTGGATTCGCCGCAACCTGATCAAGCCGCGCATCGACCGCCAGTTCCTCCTCCTGGTTCTCATCGCGGTGATGGAGATGGCTCGCGACTGGATCGCCCACGCCTTTCCGCATCGCCTTTTTGCCCTGCTCGCCAGCAATCTCTGGTTGCAGGCGCTGGTCTGGCTGTGCGCGCCGATCTCGGTCGGAGTCGCCATCAAGGTGTGGAATGCCCTGCGCGTCGAGATGTCGCTCGAAGAGCAGAAGCGCCTTCTGCTCGAGGCCAGGCTTGACGCCTTGCAGCGTCAGATCAACCCGCATTTCCTCTTCAACACGCTCAACTCCGTTTCCTCGCTGGTGCGCAGCCAGCCGGAGATGGCCCGCCAGATGACCGTCAAGCTGGCCAATATCCTTCGCGCGCTGCTCAAGGATCACGACGCCTATGTTCCCCTGCGCGAGGAGTTGAAGTTCACCGACGATTACCTCGACATCGAGGTCGTTCGCTTTGGCGCCGACAAGCTGCGCGTCGAAAAAGACATCGACCCGCGCACGCTCGAGATTCTGGTGCCCAGCATTCTGCTGCAGCCGCTGATCGAGAACAGCATCAAGCACGGCCTGGAGCCGCGCATTCACGGTGGCACCGTTACCTTGCGCAGTCACCTCGAGGGCGACCGAATCTCCATCGAGGTCTCCGATGACGGCGTGGGCATGACCGGCCGGCCCGAGTCCGCGATTCGCCGTACCGGCGCAGGCATCGGCATGAAAAATGTGCAGGAGCGGCTGGAAGTTCTCTACGGCAACCAGGCCAGCTTCAACGTTGTCTCGAACCCCGGGCGCGGCACGGTCGTCTCCATCGAGCTGCCGGCGAATCTGCCGGAAGATGTGTAAAGTTGGAAAGTCGCAAAAGGAGGCAGACGTGACAAACGGCGCCGGCAAACCGAGCGATGCGTGATGCGCTACTTTGCCGAGCCGGTTGAACTTTTTGCGCAGGGAGCTTGCAACCGACTTTGCTCCATCCACGCATTCAACTCGTCCTGTCCGAGGGTGTCGTAAAAGCCGATCCACCGAGGCGGCAGCGCAAAAACATAGCGGCTGTTGTGTCCCAGTTCCGATGGCCCGATCGGCGCTGCGCTCACCGACATTGTCACCGCCTCCACCTGCTGCCATTGCGCCGGCGTAAAAACCATGATCGGAATGTCCTGATACGGCTTTTCTTCTGTCCATTTGGGATTGCGAATGAGGAGTTGCGGCCCTTGAACGGTCTGGCCGGAACTGAGGCTAGTACTGAGAATCGTCCCATTCCATTGTTCGGCAACGATCGTGTATCCCTTCCAGCTCTCAGGCAGAGCAAAGCAGAATCCGTACTGCGTGTTGCGATAGACGATCGTTGCTTGCGCGGCAGACGGTTTCGGAGCCTGGGCAGAATCCGTTTGCGCGCTCCCGCTAGCCGCCAGCACCGCGGCGCAAGCCACCAGAAACAGAAGAACCCGGCGGAATCTCATGTGCGACTCCCTTAGCATTCGATCGCAGCCATCCAGGAAACAGGCCAAGTCCCCAGCCAGTGCCGCATAGCTCTGCGGTTTCAGTTCTCGGCCGGCGCAATTGATTCTATTCTCAATTTACGATGCGCTTCACGGTGCTGGCTTCTGGCTCGAAAAGCAACAGCAAGGGGCAGGGGCTCAGCCTGCCACCAGGTGACGATCCATCCAGGAGAGGATCTGTGCTCGCATCTCGGGTAGTTCCTGATGCGCGCAATCGAAAAGCTCGATGTGACAATCCTCTTCGTTTCCGTACCTGCGGTAGAGGGGCAGGAGCGCGTCGCGTATCTTTTCCACACCATCGGGCGGCGTGAGCGGATCCTTACGGCCATTCACGCTCAAGTGGGCGCGCGGCACGGTGAGCTCGTTGATCTGCGCCGAGCTGAAATACTTCAGCAGCGACGGAACATAGTAGAAAATTGAGTGCAGGTGCAGGCCGTCGGCTGCAATGAGCGAGTCGAAGTCCGTGAGGCAGCAAACATCGATGGCCGTATGCACGCGTGGATCGAGGGCTGCGAGCCACCAGGCCTTGGTAGCGCCCATCGACATGCCAAAGACGCCCAGCCGGCGCGGGTCGACTTCAGGACGGCTGGCGAGATAAGAGAGAGCCTGGAGCTCGTCAAAGATCATCATGCCGAAGAGAACACGGCCCTGCCACAGCATCAGTTTGAATGCGTCTTCCTCGCCCTGGTGGCCGTCGGCATCGTGCTTGCGCTCGCCGAAACACCAACTGTCGATGGCGAGGGTGACCAGGCCCTTTTCCGCACAGATGGCCGCATACGGCGGCTGCACCTCCGTTCCGCGCAACAACTGTTCCTTGCCCAGATCGTACTGGCCTGCATGCCAGTGGATGAACAGCAGCCCGGGAGCGGAAGGCTGGCGGCGATCGGGAATGAGAAGAATGGCCGGCACCGGCTCGAGACCATTCAGGTCGAGATCCCAGCGCTCCAGCGTGTAGCCCTCATGCTTCTCCTTGCGCACCAGTCGCGGCGGCGCGGGCTGGTGATTCCAGGGCAGGTCACCGAGCAGATTCCACAGTTCGCGGCGGCGGCGCTGTTGATAGCCGTTGAAGTCTTCGCCGGGCTGCGGCGGCACGACGGGCAGGTCTGCGCCCCGCATGGCCAGGCGGCCGGCCAGTGCCGCCGAACTGATCATCAGATCGCGGCGGCTGAATCGAGGCTTCACGCTTGACACTTTCATCTCTTTCGGCACCAGCTTACAACAGGCATGGCTGGCAGATTCGATCGCAGCCATCCGGTCGAGCTCCCAGCCAGTGCCGCACAGATCTCGAGTTTCTGTTCTCGGCCGGCGCAGTTGATTGTATCCTCAATTCATGGTGCGCTTCACGGTGCTGGCCTCGGGCTCCAAAGGAAACAGCACGGTTGTTTGCGGCGGGCGCACGCGCATCCTTGTCGACGCCGGACTGAGCTGCCGCGAGCTCTTTCGCCGCATGAAGCTGGCTGACGAGGACCCGGAAACCCTCGACGCCATCGTCATCACCCACGAGCACCAGGACCACGTGAATGGACTGGCCGTTACCGCGCGCAAGCTCGGGATTCCGGTTTACTTTACTGAGGCCACGCATCGCGCCTGGATGCGCTGGCTCACCCCGCGCCGCCAGATGACTTACAAGCAGTGGCTCGAGCTGTGCCGCAAACAGGCATCCGAGCGCGAAGCCGAGCCGGAAGTCACGGCACAGGAAGCCGCGGCGGACAACGCCGATCCCGAAGATGCGGGGACCGAGGAAGCCGAGGTCGAATGCCTGACCCAGGCTGGCGCGACCTCGCAACCAGCCGATCTGCAGCTCGGTTTGGCCGCGGAACCGGCCCCGGCTGACTCATTCTCGGCGGAACCGGCCTCGGTTGAACCATCCTCGGCGGAGCCGGCCTCGGTTGGACCGCCCTCGGTCGAGCCGCCATCCCTTAAGGAAGACCCCGCATGGTTACCTACGGTTGAGTACTTTCGCGCCGGCGAGCCGTTTTCCATCGGCGATATTGCCCTCAGCCCCTTCACCATCCCCCACGATGCCGCCGATCCGGTGGGGTTCGTTCTAAGCGCGGAGGGCGTCCGGCTGGGCTTCGCCACGGACCTCGGCTACATCTCGCCCAACGTTAAACAGCAGCTTCAGGACCTCGACTTGCTTCTCCTCGAATCCAATCACGACCTGGAGATGCTGCGCGACGGCCCCTACCCATGGTCGGTCAAGCAGCGCGTGCTTTCCCGCGTCGGCCACCTCTCCAACGACGCTACGGCGGAGTTCCTTTCTACCGCTTACGACGGCCAGGCAGCCTACGTGATTCTTGCTCATCTCTCTGAAAACAATAATCTTCCAGAGCTCGCCAGGGTCGCGGCCGAGCGCGCCCTCCTGGGCCGTGCCAGCCTGCTCGCCAACCGCCTGTTACTTGCGGAGCAACACCAGCCACTTTCGGCTATCCGTTTTTAGCCAAAAAGTGTAGAATCAAAGTAAGTTAGGGCCAGTAGATCAGCCAGATGGGCCGGAAAAAGGCGCCAGAAAGCTTGTCCTGGCGAAGCGTATTTTCCGGACGCTATGCATCGATCACCAGGGATTCGGCGTCCAATTGGTAGCTTCCCTACCAGGTCACCAGGTGGAAGCTTTGGCATTTGAACTGACTTCTTTTGCAGGGTGATTCATCTATGTCTACGGTTGGAAACAAATGCACCGACCGGGTTGTAGGCGCAATTTTGGCAAGCTGGCGCTACGATATTTCGGGGATCTCCCCTGAGATGCGCCGTGATTACGAAAGTCATTTTGCGGAGTGCGCCCGTTGCAGCGCCCGCCAAAAATTCCATCGCAGCCTCGACGTTACGCTGGCGGTTCTCACGTCGACTGCCGCGCTTTTCTTCCTCTTCGCGCTCGCGGTTTTGAAGCACATCAAGCCTCTGGAACATGTCGCCTTCAAAATCCTGGGCCTCGACATCTTCGACATGTACCACATGTTGATTTCTGCAGGAATCGCCGGGCTCTGCTTCTCGCTTATCGCCATGGCGCTGGTGCTGATGGCCACGCCTGCTCCGTCGTATCTGGGCGGCATCGCCGCCGAGCAAGCGCGCCTGATTGAGCAGCGCCTGCCGGAAGCCATCAAGTCGCTGCGTTCGCGCTGACAGGAAATCTGCTCTCGAAGTGCAAAAGGCCTCCCGCGCGGAGGCCTTTTTGCGTTTCGGGATGACTTCGGAGGGTCTCTTCCGGTCAAGACGGTATCTTTCGAACGTTACAGGATTACCGGGGTACGTTCCCTCAATTTCGGAGCTTAGGCCTCAGCAACGGCGGCGATGGACACTCTCATGCCGGGGATTCGAACGGGTAACTTCGCGCCTTGCCGTGCCGGCGGGTTCGCCGGAAACCATTTAATCCACTCCTCATTCATTCCGGCGAAGTCTGTTTCCTCAAGAAGGATGACGGTGGCACTCACGACCCGTTCGAGTGACGAACCGGCGGCTTTGAGAATGGCAGACACATTTTCCAAGCATTGTCGGGTCTGCTCTTGAATTGTATCCCCGACAATCTTCCCAGTTCGTGGATCATGCGGGCCGGTGCCCGAGACGAAAACAAGACCCGCTGCCCGTACCGCCTGGCTGTATGTCGGCAGCGAGGGTGCGTTAGCCGTTCGAATGATATCTCTCGCCATAATCTGCTCCAGTGCCGGCTGGACGACCGGGATAAACTGTCCGAGCTGCGGCTTGATTCACAGCGCGGTTCATGAAGAAACCTGAGGCGCTCCTAATGGAACATCGTCTCACAAAGCCACCTTTTCGTGCTCGTACTTGGAACAAATGCGAATCGCTCGCGAGCGAAGGCAAACGGAGGCAAATTGGTTTGCAGCCAAAAAGCAACTCGAAGATTCCGTATAATTGAAGCAAATCAGGTAGAAAAAAGAGATTCCGGCTTAAGAAAGAGGGCTGAGATGTATAAAGTCGTTTTGCTTCGTCATGGAGAGAGCATTTGGAACAAGGAAAACCTTTTTACCGGCTGGACGGATGTGGACCTGTCTGACAAGGGAAGGGAAGAGGCCACGCAGGCCGGCCGGATGTTGAAGGAGCAGGGATTCTCCTTCGACATCGCATTTACTTCTGTCCTGAAGCGCGCGATACGCACTCTGTGGATCACGCTGGACCAGATGGACCTGATGTGGATTCCCGTTGTGCGCGACTGGCGGCTGAACGAACGGCATTATGGGGCGCTGCAAGGGCTCAATAAAGCTGAGACGGCAGCGAAGTATGGCGAGGACCAGGTGAAAATCTGGCGCCGCAGTTACGACATTCGCCCACCGGCGCTCGAGGAAACAGATCCGCGTTATCCGGGCAAGGACCGGCGCTATCACAACCTGACAAAGCAACAGCTTCCGCTCACCGAATGTCTCAAGGACACCGTCGACCGCTTTCTGCCCTGCTGGCACGAGGCGATTGCTCCCAGCATCCGGTCAGGGAAGCAAGTGTTGATCGCCGCCCATGGCAACAGCCTGCGGGCGCTGGTGAAGTATCTTGAAGACGTTCCCGACGACAAGATTGTCGATCTCAACATTCCTACAGGGGTGCCGATGGTGCAGGAACTCGGCGACGACCTGAAATCGATTCGTCATTATTATCTGGGAGACGCCGCGGCAATCGAGCAAGCGGTCAACAAGGCGAAGAGCACGGGGGCGAGCCGCTAGCATCACTGCTGTCAATTTCTTCAGCGGAGGGGCTAAATACTGCGAAGCTATGGGATCTCAGACTCTCGTGCGCTTGATCGGTGCTTTGGTATTCGTGGTTGGCGGGGGGCTACTGTCGCTAATGGGGACGATGGGAGCCGCCCCCAGCTTCTGGTATCTGATCTGTTTCTGGACTTTTCCGCTTATCGGACTACTGTGGTTTTGGAAACCAAACCTAGGGGCCGCTCTGAGTATTGGCCCTCTTCTTTCTTTGGCGCTGATGTTGCGGTACTTCCCAGGGATGTGGGAGTTTTCGAAAGCATGGGCAGCCGCTTTTGCAGTCGCCTTGCTGTCAGCGGTTGCGCTTGTCTCACTAGCGTTACGAGGATTCCGTGGGTGGCCAATCCCGGTGTTGATGTCCTTTCTGTTTGTAACGTGCGCATTCGCCACTGATCGGCTCTTCACAAACAAAGTCGCCGTTCGCAGCCACCAGATGTACATCGCGATCGATGGGCATGCACCTTGGGGAGATGTGGGAGACGCGGGCACAATTTCGCCGGTAGTCTTGTATCGTCGCGCCGGGGCTGGATATTGTTATGTCGCGTTTGATTCCGCTGAATTAAGAAGGCGGCTCATGCCCAAGAGCGGACAAGAAGTTGTCGTGGAGTACAACGTATTTAGCGATTTCGGAAAAGAGCGGGGCTACAATGTGCGCTCGGTGGACGGGCTGATCCTCGCGAATGGCGAACTCGTTGTTCGAGACTATGAGCGGTCAGGCGGGAGGATTCTAGGACCCGGTGATGCCCAGTCGTCGACGGACGACTGTCCGTAAGGCAAAGTGAACGAACCTCGGTCCCTCCACTTTGCCGTACTAAGGTTATTCCGTTGCTTACTCGTTGTAGTTCAGCCCCTCAAGTCCGAGATACACCGCGCCCGAGGCCAGCTCTTCTTCAATCCGCAGCAACTGGTTGTACTTCGCGATGCGGTCGGTGCGGCTCACCGAGCCGGTCTTGATCTGCCCCACTCCGGTGGCCACTGCAAGGTCGGCGATGAACGTGTCTTCCGTCTCGCCCGAACGATGCGAAATGACCGACGTGTAACCGTAGCGGCGGCCCAGCTCGATCGCCTCAAGCGTTTCCGTGATGGTGCCGATCTGGTTGAGCTTGATGAGAATCGAATTGGCAACGCCCTCTTCAATGCCGCGCTGCAAGAGCTTGATATTGGTGCAGAAGATGTCGTCGCCCACCAACTGAATGCTGCCGCCGAGCTTGTCGGTCAGAACGCGCCAACCTTCCCAGTCGTCCTCAGCCAGACCGTCTTCGAGCGAGACGATCGGGTATTGGCGAATCCAGTTTTCGTAGAAATCGACCATCTGCTCGCTCGTCAGTTCGCTCTTGTCGCCCTTCTTGAAGACGTACTTTTTCTTCTCCGCATCGTAAAACTCGCTCGACGCGGGATCGAGCGCGATGGCGATTTGTTCGCCGGGCTTGTAGCCGGCCTGCTCAATGGCTTCGAGGATCAGCTCGATCGCCTCGGCATTCGATTTCAGCGACGGCGCAAATCCACCCTCGTCGCCCACCGCGGTGTTGTAGCCCTTCTTCTTCAGCACGCTCTTCAGCGTGTGAAAAGTTTCGGCCGCCCAGCGCAGCGCCTCGCTGAAGCGCTCCGCGCCAACCGGCATAATCATGAACTCCTGAAAGTCGACGTTCGAGTCGGCGTGCGCGCCACCGTTCAGCACGTTGAGCATCGGCGTGGGCAGCACGCTGGCATTTACGCCGCCCAGGTAGCGATACAGCGGAACCTCAAGCGTCAGCGCCACGGCGCGTGCCGCGGCCATCGAAACCGCCAGAATCGCATTCGCGCCCAGCTTGCTTTTATTCGGCGTTCCATCGAGCGCAATCATCGACTGGTCAATGAGTCTTTGATTGGCCGCATCCATGCCTTCCAGCTCCGGCGCAATCACCGTCTCCACGTTGGCAACCGCCTGCAGCACGCCCTTGCCTCCGTAGTGGCTCTTATCGCCGTCGCGCAGCTCCACGGCCTCAAGCTCGCCGGTCGAAGCGCCCGAAGGCACAATGGCGCGGCCCATCGCGCCGCTTTCCAGGATGACGTCCGCCTCTACGGTCGGA
>Ga0224554_1001495_pt1 | contig 14602 bp, 9 predicted proteins | sample 714S22024metaG_FD_180666 | JGI IMG/M metagenome (GOLD analysis project Ga0224554, IMG submission 180666) | Peat soil microbial communities from Stordalen Mire, Sweden - 717 S2 20-24 | ecosystem: Environmental > Terrestrial > Soil > Wetlands > Peat | place: Sweden: Norrbotten County, Stordalen...
GCCGCAAGAGCCTCAACGAGATCAAGGAAATTCTCGCCCAGATGGGCCTCTCGCTGGGCATGAAGATCGACGAGCAAGGCAACGCCGTCCCCGGACCCACCAGCATTTCGCCCGCTGCCGCTCTGGCCGCCAACTACAGCCACTTCGATGACGAGGACGAGCCGCTGGATTCGGTGGATCTGCAATTGCCCACCGAGACGGAGAATTTTTAAGGCCGCCTCGCTTGGGCTAGTACACAAATTTGGGTGCCCCAGGTCCGGATTTTCGGACCTGGGAGTTCCACCAAAGATAATTTCCGAAAGAGAGTTTCACCATGCGCCATCGCAATGCAGGATTCAAGCTCGGACGCAACACCAGCCACCGTCGCGCCCTGTTGCGCAACCTGGTCACGTCCGTCATCGTTGAAGACCGCGTCGAGACCACCTTGACCAAGGCCAAGGCGGTCCGTCCGCTGGTTGAAAAGATGATCACCCTGGGCAAGAACGGCGATCTCCACTCGCGCCGTCAGGCCCTCAGCTTTCTCATGACCGATAAGTCCGTTACGCGGCTCTTCGAGATCGTGGCGCCGCGCTACGGCGACCGCCAGGGCGGCTATCTGCGCATCGTCCGCACCGGATTCCAGAAGGGCGACGGGGCCGAAAAGGCCTTCATCGAACTGCTGGGCGCCGAAAAGCAGCTCGATGCCAAGCGCCAGAAGCGTGACGACATCAAGGCCAAAAAGCGCGCCGAACTCGAAAAGCAGTTGGAAGAATCGAAGAAGGAAGAAGTCAAGGAAGAAGCAGCCTAAACCGGCGTTTCTTCTGTTCTCCCTCCCTCAGAATGCCAAACGGGCGCATCCCTTCGCGGGATGCGCCCGTGTTTGTTTGCGAACTCGTTCAACAAATTTCTATTCCGCTCGAGCCAGCCGCTTGGGCCTCATCATGCGCATATAAATGTAGACCGCCAATTGCAGCGCGATGGCTCCACAACAATCCAGCAGCACATCCCAGGGAGAACCCGTGCGGTTGGGCAGAAAGCTCTGGTGCCACTCGTCGCAACTGGCGACCAAAGCGGTTCCGAGGAGCGCAAGAAAAGCGTCGGGAAGGAAGCTGGAGCGGGGCAGCGTCATCCACCAGGCGCGCAGCCACGCCAGCCCGATGGCCCCGTAGCCGAAAAAGTGTCCGCTCTTGCGGATTAGGTGATGAATCACATCCCAGCGCGCGTCCCCGACAGCTCCGAAGATGGTCTCCCAGAGCCAGCGCAGGGGGCGGCTTGTGTGGTCGGAGCCGAACAGTTCCGAGGATTCCAGCGCGATGACGCCCACGCCAATGGCTACCGGGAGCCACGCGCTGACCCAGTACTTGAGTCCTTGGCGGGCGGGCGCATCTCCTCTATTCCAGGTTGCAGCAACGTGCACTAATCACTCTTTCCAGAGCCGGATTCCACCACGGCGGGCAAATCCAGCGCCACCAGTGCAAACCGGGTTTGTTTGTCCTTTGACCCTTCAAAGCCCAAAATGTGCTGGTGACGCCTCGATCCAGCTTTCAATTCCAGGCTGCCTTTGCTCGTGCCGTAATCGCCTCGGTCAATCTTCACATGGCCGCCCTGTTTGTCATCGGGGCAGCCAAGCCCCTCGGATGTAGTCGCCGGCGTGCCCACCGGAGAATCACCACGGCATGTAATCACGTCCCCGTAGCGGCCCATCGCCTTCTTGTAGAAAGCGGTCACTTTATCTTCGGAATCGGGAGTCTCGTAGGAAACCGTCCTCACGCGCAACTCCCACTCGCCAAATCCCAGATGCACGTCCGCCGACTTGTGGTCGCCGTCGCCCTTCGCCACCGTGGCGCCCGGATAGGCTGGCAATCCCAGGTCCGAAGCAGTGGTCTGATCGGTATTCACATGCACGCCGCCAAACGGCGTATCCACCTGGACCTTCTTATCCTCGCCGTTGACGCCCTTGTCCACATGGACCCGGCATCCCGCCATCCCGGCCGCCAGCGCCAGACCCACCGCCAAAGTTACCGCTCTTCGCGTCGCATCGAGATTCATGGCAATCGTCCTCTAGCCCCGTTATACGTCCGCTTCCATCAAAAGGTTCCTCGAATCTCTAGTGGCCAGTTTGGAGGGCATGGGCCTTTTGAAGGGTACGGGCTTCAGCCCGTACATATTCCGACCAAAATCAACCGGGCTTTACAGGCTGCGGAAGAACTCGTTGCATTGAAAGGGCACGACTTTAGTCGTGCCGTAAATGCAATAGAACAATGGGGGGCTTTAGCCCTTGAGGGAAAGTTTATTCAAACTGACCCTCTGCCCTCGAATCACGCTTCCGCTCAGTGCGTCGAGTCGCCATCCTCCTTGGTGCTTGTTGCGAAGAGAATCGCCACAGCGAAGATCACAATGATAACCGGGACAACAAAGAACGGGGAAGTGATGTGCATGGTGCATGCTCCTAGCCGTTAGAGTAACAAAAAAAGAAAGGCACCGTCCCCGGAGCCCTTCTTTTGCGATTGAGTTGTCCTTACTCTTTCGGCCCGCCGTTCGGATAATCCACGCGAATCGTCAAAATCTCGTAAGGGTGAATCGGCGCCTTCACCACATCGCCAACCACGGTCAGCGGCGCGCCTTCCGGCGTCTCCATCAGGTTGGTCACGGTTGCGCCCGTCGCGCCCGGCGGCACATGGAACTCGGCGGTTGTCTCTTTCCCCGCCCACTCATAAACGCGGAAAATCAATCCCTTCGCGTCTTCTGCCTTCTTCATTGCAGTCAAGACAACATTCTCCGGCGCGACCGATGCAAAGGAGTGCGAGGCCGGCAGCGAACCCGCATGAGCCGTGGTCACCACAGCCGTCAGCGGATAGTTGTACTCGTAGCCATGGCGCACCGTCAGAGCATCTTTCCACGTCCCCGCGTGCGGATAGAGCGCGTAGTGGAAGTGATGGTGGCCCATGTCGGCATCAGGATCGGGCCACTTCGGCGAGCGCAGCAGCGTCAGCCGCAGCGTATTACCCACCGCGTCGTAGCCGTACTTGGTCTGGTTCAGCACGCTCAGCCCGTGCTTCCCGTCGCCGAGATCGGCCCAGCGAATCGCCTCAACCTCAAACTGCGCCTTCTCCCAACTGTTGTTCCGTGTGGTGGGCCGCTCGATGGTTCCGTATGGAATCTCGTAAGTCGCAAACGGTCCTGAAGCCGCCAGCGGAAACGCCGCCTTCAGCAGTACATGCGACTCATGCCAGTCGATCTCGTTGTCGATGTCGACAATGTCGCCTTTGAGGCTAATGGTCTGCACGAAATCAGATTGCTGCCAGCGCCGCCTTACGCGAATGACGGGGTCGCCGGAATTCCAATCCTGATTAACGGCGATGGTCTCATGGAGTAATGCAGGCGGTTGATCAAGAGTTCCTGGATCGATGTTCCAGGCGTCATAATCTTTCGGGGTGTCTTTGAACGCCTGCAACTCGTTCCCGCAGGCACCGGAAGCAAGGGTTTCAAAGCTGGCCCGAAGGTCATAGATGCTAGTGATGCACCCGGTTGCACTATCAACAGAAACCCGTAACGCGTTGTTCTCCAGCGTCAACTTCCCCGACTGTCCTTCGAATTTTGTGCCAGAAGAAGTAAAAGAGTTCGCTGTCTTTTCCTGGGTGGCACTCAGCAACTTGTACCCCAAAGCAGGAACATTGTCGACATGAAGAGTGATTTGGGCCAGTCCATTTACGTCGTGAAGCAGAGGTTCTCCGGATTCAAAGACGATCTTGCGGGCCTCCGTGTCCGTCACCACAACATTCTCGGGGCTGGCCTTCGGAAACTGTACCCTTACTGTTACGTCTCCAGACCTTTCCCATCCGAGCGGGTTGTAGACTAGCACAGGAATGCCGCCGCTGGACGTATTGATCCTCTCCGCAACTGTCTCCAGCGCATTCGCATCAATCTCATTAGTAGACCAGCGCACCACGTCATAATCCTTCTGTGCATCCTTGTAGATCACGCCGATGCCCGACCCGGCCGCCAAATCGTGGAACTGATTGAAGAGCACCTTCTTCCAATCTTCAGTCAGCTCTTTTCCCGGATACTCGCGGCCATCCAGCCAGGCCAGCGAAGCCCACTTCTCCGCGTTGATGACTTCTTCTTCGCTCTCGCGCATGTTGCGCTTGTGGTTGGCCTGCGTGGTCATCACGCCGCGATGATATTCAAAATAAAGTTCGCTCTTCCATGTCGGAATGGAGACCTTGCCTTCAACTGCTGGCGGCGCTGTATATCCTTTCGCAATCGACCTGTAATCCCACTCCGGGCTCTCCGGCGCAATCTGTTTTTCCAGCGCGGTGAAGTAACTCTGCGCCGTGCCAAACTCGATCTTCGGCGTCACGTGTCCTGCCGCAGCCCAATGGAATCCCTCGTCCAGAATCGCCCGCGTCGGTCCGCCGCCGTGGTCGCCGACGCCATAGAGATCCATAATCCCCGGCAGCCCCGTCGCCTGCTTCTGTGCGATGACATAGTCGCGCGAGAGGCGCACCATGTTCAAATTGTCGTTCGCGTAATCGTGCGGAAAATAGGACAGCACCTTCGACCCATCCGGCGACTCCCACCAGAAAAACTTAAACGGCATCTGATTGGTGTCGTTCCATGCCATCTTCTGCGTCACAAAATAATCAATGCCGCTCTTCTTGTAGATCTGCGGCAACTGCCACGTATAGCCAAAGGAATCCGGATTCCAGCCAATGCGCACGTCCACGCCGTAAGCCTGCTTGTACCAGCGTTTGCCCACCAGAATCTGCCGCACCAGCGACTCGCCGTCGGGCATATTCAGGTCGGGCTCAACCCACATGCCGCCCACAATCTCCCATCGCCCTTCCTTAATGCGTTGGGTAATCCCTGCATTTATATCCGGGTACTTCTGCGCCAGCCACTCGTTGTATGCCGCCGCCGATTGCGTGAATGTGTAATCGGGATACTCGTACATCAGTTGCAGCGCGGTGCCGTAAGTGCGCTTCACCACGTCCACGCTCTCGGTCCACGGCCATAGCCACGCGGCGTCGATGTGCGAGTTGCCGGTAAGGTGGAAAGTAACCTGCTGCAAGAGCGGCTTCAGCGCTTCGAGCTTTGTGTGCGCCGCGCGGAGGCTCGCGTCAAATTTCACTTGGTCGTGCGCGTCCAGTGCGGCAATATCCACCGCGCGAATGGCTTCGTTGAGCGTACCCTGTTTGCCGGCGTCATTCGGCGCCAGCGCGGGAACCAGCAGAGCCGCGGAAAGAAACTCTTCGCGCAGGTCTTCAGGATTCGGTCGGCTCTCGGCGAAATCGATCTTCAGTGTCGCGCCATTGAATGTCTTGTCGTCTACGGTATGCAGCAGCTTCACCGCAACCGTCACCGTGTCGCCGGGCTTCGCCTGGTCAATCAGCACCACAGGCTCCAGATCGTCGCCCATGGCCACGCGGCGGCCGTTGAAGTAGAGAATCTGCGGCATCGGGCCGTTGGCGGTCGCGTGAAACTGGAACCAGATGCGCGCTCCCGTCAGGTCGTAGCCGTTCAGCGTAGCTGGAACCTGGTACGTCTGGCGAAACCAGACCGCATCCTTCGGAGCCAGCGAGCCTATGGCGATTGGCTTCCACTCGCTCTCGTCCAGATTCAAGGCCTCGCCATGCGCCAGATCGCCGGAATGTAGCTTCCAAGCCGCATCGGGCAACTCGCGCAGGCTGGAAAGCCTGTCAATGACCGCATGGGTGTCGGACGGCAAACTCGCGGCGATCTTGGCGGCATCGGCGGCGCTTTGCGCCGTGGCCCGGCCCGCAAAAAGTATGAGCCCGGCAACAACCGCCAAACAGGCAAAACGACCAAAATGCAGCTTCAAAATGAGATTCATCACAGAAAAACCCTCATTCTCATAGTAAAGCCTGCAAGCTCTTGCGGAACACACGTGTGCATGGAAACAAGGCATGGCCGATGAAAATTTCCGCGTTTAATCGTTTCCCGCCGACACGCCCCTACCCGCAGCCCCGCCCCCGGAGTCGAAGACAAAATTGGCGCATCAAATGGATAGACAAGCCCCGAGTTAACAACTGTAAACAGGCCAGATTTGCCCCTGACCTGCCAGCCCCTGAAAGGAGCCGAAACAGCCCGGATGGAGAAGAAAACGCGCATCTCGCCACGTGGTACGCCGTCTCCCCTATTACGGTTTACGGTGGATAATAGATATAGGCTGCCTTCCCCGGCGGATTGCTTTATCGCTGCGCAGCCTATTGGAGATCACTCAGTCCCAGCTCGTTCGCCGAGCAGGCCTCCCACCGCGCTCCAAAAAAGTTAACATGGGGATAACCGTACCTACAGAGAGGGATTCATGACTGCTGCTGCTCGCTTTCCCGGTATTCGGGTTACTGCTAATGGAAACCAGCTTGTCTCGTACCACACCGAGACGCGCATCGCCGACGCCGGCGTCTTCTATCCGATTACGCCCTCCACTGAGGGTGGCGAGCTTTTCCAGCAGGCCTACGCCGAAGGCCACTTGAATGTCTTCGGCCAGAACACCATCGCCATTGAGACCGAGGGCGAACACGCGGCCCAGGGCGGCGCCATCGCCCACTCGGTCTGCGGCAAGCGAGTGGTCAATTTCACGTCCGGCCAGGGCGTCGTCTACGGCGTCGAGCAGTATTACCACGCTCCCGGCAAAGCCAGCACCATGGTGCTAGAAGTGGGTGCCCGCGCCCTTACCAAGCAGGCCCTCAACGTCCATTGCGGCCACGACGACATCTACGGCGCACTCGACACCGGCTGGATCATGCTCTTCGGCAAGGACGCGCAGCAGGCCGCCGACCAGGCCCTCATCCTTCGCCGTGTCACCGAGCTTTCGCTCACGCCCGGCATGAACATCATGGATGGCTTCCTCACCACCCATCTGGAGCGCACCTTCTACAAACATGAGTCGGAGCTTATCCGCGAATACCTTGGCGCGCCCGACGACATCATCGACTGCCCCACTCCGGCCCAGCGCACGCTCTTCGGCCCCACTCGCCGCCGCGTACCCAAGATGATGGACCTGACAAACCCCATCCTTCTTGGCCCCGTGCAGAACCAGGAACATTACATGCAAGGCGTTATCGCGCGGCGCAATAACTTCGCCGAGCCGATTCTCGCTTTCCTCGAAGCCGCCTATGCGCAGTTTGCCGAACTCACCGGCCGCAGCTACGGCCTCCTCTCGAAGTACAAAACAGAAGACGCAGAAACAGTCTTCGTCTCCCTCGGCTCAGCCGCTGAAAACATCGAGGCTGCCGTCGACTACCTGCGTGAAACCCGCGGTGCAAGCGTCGGCTCCATCCACGTCAACGTGATTCGCCCCTTCCCTGAAGCCGCCATCGTGGCCGCGCTCAAGGGGAAAAAGAATGTCATCATTCTGGAGCGCACCGACGAAGCTCTTTCCGGCGACAATCCGCTGGGCCGCGACATTCGCACCGCGTTTTCCAAAGCTGTTCAATCTGTCGAAGGTCTGCCTTCGATTTCGCTCGCCGAGGTTCCCAAGATCTACGGCGGCTCTTACGGCCTCGGCTCGCGCGACTTCCGTCCCGAGCACATCATCGGCGCGTTCGAGTTTGCCGCCGCCGGCCGCGCCCGCAAGGACGGCAAGACAGCTGCGGACGGCGTTTCCTTTTTCGTCCTCGGCGTCGACCACCCCTACGCGGTCATCGGCGACGAGACCCCGTCTTTGCTGCCCGAAGGTGCAGTAGCCGTCCGCTTCCACTCCATCGGTGGATGGGGCGCCATCACCACCGGCAAAAATCTGGGCGCCATCCTTGGCGACCTCAACGATCTGATCTACCAGCGCGACGGCCTCAAGGACTCGTTGGGCAATCCCAAAGAAGTCATCCACGTCAGCGCCAATCCCAAGTACGGCTCCGAGAAAAAGGGCGCGCCCACCTCCTATTTCATGGTCGCGGCCAAAGACCGCATCCGCGTCAACTGCGATCTGCGCCACGTGACTGTGGTTTTGTGTTGTGACCCCAAAGCCTTCACCCACACCAACCCGCTCGACGGCATGGCCGAGGGCGGCTCGCTGGTATGGGAGTCCGATCAGCAAGGCGAGCAGGCCTGGGGGCAATTGCCGCTCTGGGCGCGCAAGCAGATCATCGACAAGAAAATTCGCGTCTTCACGCTTCCCGGTTTTGAAATCGCAAAAAAAGCCACCGACCGCGCTGACCTGCAACTGCGCATGCAGGGCAACGCTTTTCTGGGCGCATTCTTTGCCGTCAGCACGCTGCTCAAGGAGTTCGGCATAACCCAGGAGCAGTATCGCGCCGTCGTTCGCGAACAATACGTCAAGAAATTCGGCAAGCTGGGCGAGGCCGTCGTCGAGTCCAACATGGAAGTCATGATGCAGGGCTACAGCCAGGTCACGGAAATCAAGATCGGCGTGCTTACGGCAGCCGACCACTCGTCCCTGCGCGGCCCGGCGTTGCTGCCCATTTTAGAAACCGTGCCTGCCGCCGAAGGTTCCGGGTGCGGTACCGGCTGCCGCTCCCACGCACTCCCCGCCGGCCAGGCCGCGCGCGCGCCGCTCGCCACTCTCGCCGGCTTCGATGCCGAGTTCCGTTCGCACTTCGGCTATAACCAGCCCGCCACGCCGCTCTCGGCCATCGGCCTCGTCGCCGCCGCCACCGGCGACACCGCTTCCAAGTACGTTGCCCGCCGCGAAACTCCACACTTCATCGCGGAAAACTGCACGCAGTGCATGGATTGCATCTCGGCCTGCCCGGACACGGCTCTGCCCAACACCGCTCAGGACCTCAGCACGCTGCTGCGCACCGCCGTGAATCACTATGTCGCCAACGCCGCCGACCGCTCGAAGCTCCTCGCCGCGCTGCCCCAGATTGAAACGCTCGCTCGTCAGCGCATGGTCACCGACACCAAAGCCGGAACGCCGCTGCCCACCATCCTTCGCGAGGTCACCGATTCGGTTGACGGTTTCTCTGCCCAGGCCAAAGAGCAGTTCTTTGCCATCCTCGACAAAGTTCCCATGGCCTACCAGAAGGTCACCGCCATCTTCTCCTCGCCCGAGCGCAAAGCTCCCGGCACCGGCGGCATCTTCTCCATCTTTGTCTCGGATTTGTGCAAGGGATGCGCGGCCTGCGTCACCGCCTGCGGTGACCACATGGCGCTCAAGATGGTTGCGGAAACCGAAGAGGTCAACGCCGAACACACCACTGGCACCAACTTCCTTGATCTGCTGCCCGACACTTCGCAAAAGTTCCTCGGCCTTTACAACGCCGCCAATCCCGCCGACTCCAAGACAGCCACGCTGCGCAATATGCTCATGGTGCGCTCCACCTATGACGCTCTGGTTTCCGGCGACGGCGCTTGTGCCGGCTGCGGAGAAAAGAGCGTCCTTCGCTCCATCGCCGCCGTCACTGAGGCCTACATGCGCCCCGTCTTCCACGCCAAGAGCGACCGCTTCCTGGCCAAGGCCGGCGATCTCGAAAAGCGCGGCGTGGCACGTCTTGCCGTGCTCAAGGCCCGCAACCAGGCGGAATATGATCTGCTTCGCCAGGCCATCGCCCATCTCATCCTCGGCCTCGGCGGAGAAGACGAAAAGGACACCCACGCTCGCATCGCGGACTACGAAAAGACCCACGGCCCCATCAGCGACGCCGCGCTCGTCGAAGGGATCGCCGCGGTCCTGCTCACTGAGGCCTTCAACCACAAAAATCTGCAAGCCATCGATGGCCGCCTCGCCAACGGCATGAGCGTCATGGCCATGGCCGCCCACACCGGCTGCAACACCGTCTACGGCTCAACCGCGCCCAACAATCCTCACCCCTACCCGTGGATGAACTCGCTCTTCCAGGACGGCGTCACCGTCGGCTGGCTCATGGGCGAGAGCTTCATCGTCGATCACGCCCGTCGCTCCGTCGTCCCCGAGCGCCTCGCCGACATCCTCCTCACCCGCGACGCCAACGTCATTAGCGCCGAAGAGTATTACCACCTCACCCACTTCACTGACGCGCTCATGACCGACCAGGAGATCGTCGAGTTGCCCAAAGTCTGGGCTGTGGGCGGCGATGGCGGCATGGGCGACATCGGCTACCAGAACGTCTCCAAAGTCGTTCTGCAAAACCGTCCCAACGTCAAGGTCCTCATGCTCGACACCCAGGTCTACTCCAACACCGGCGGCCAGAACTCTGACTCCTCGCCCATGCTCGGCGGAGCCGACATGAACACCTTCGGCGCAGCCAGCCAGGGCAAGAACACTGAGAAGAAGACCGTCGCTGAAACCTTCCTCGCCGGCCACGGCTCGCCCTTCGTCGCGCAGGTTTCCATGGCCAACGCGCCCAAGCTCTACCGCGCCATTCTCGATGGATTGGAATATCGTGGCACCATGTTCCTCCAGGCCTTCACCACCTGCCAGCCCGAGCACGGCGTGGCAGACGACATGGCGCTCATCCAGGCCCAGCGCGTCCGCGATTCGCGCGGCGTCCCCGAGTTCGTCTTCAATCCCCGCCTCGGCGAAACCTATCAGGAAGCCCTCGACATCAAGGGCAATCCCTCGATTGATCTGGATTGGTACGAGACCAAAAACAAGGTCACCGGCGAGACCCGCCACTACACCGTCGCCCACTGGTGCACCACCGAAGCCCGCTTCCGCAACCATCTCAAAAAGATCAAGCCCGAAGCGGCAGCCAAGCTCGTCCCGCTCGATAACATGCTGGTCCGCATAACTCAGCAAGACGTGGTTTACCGCCGCTATCTCAACCCCGGCCACCGCGCCTTCATTCCCGACTTCGGTGTCTACATCCAATTGGAAGATGCCGGCAAGACCATCTACTACGCACTCAGTCGCCAGTTAGTCATGTTCTGCGTAGAGCGCCGCAAAGCCTGGCGCATGTTGCAATCCAAAGCGGGCATCGTCAACAAGGAGTACGCCGCCCAGCGCGACCTCCTCGCCGAAGTAGATTCCGGCAAGCTCCCGCTGGAAGAACTCTTCGCCCACGGCCACGAACTCATCAGGGAACGCCTAACCGGCGGCGTCTTAGCTAGAGCGTGAAAAGGACTAATCCGGTGACCATGAAAAGTCAAGATGGTATCATAGGCTCGGAGCAAAGAGCTTATGGCCGACGAAGAGGGCATAGTAATCGTAGATAGGCCCGCACCTGATCAAACCCAAAGAGCGGGCGCTGTTCCAACTCCCCCACAAACGGTATCCGTTTCGGGCAAAGCTGCATTCTCAGCGGATTCTTCCAGCCAAACCCCAGAACCTGGAGAGGCAGTTAACCCCGATGATCAGCTACACATGAGCGGATGGCAGAAGACGCGCCTGCTCGAAATTGCGCGCGCGCTGAAGGCCTCAGAGCCGGTTGCCCCGGTTACCGTTCGGATGTTCCTGAGTTGGTTTTGGTCCTCGCAGAGGCGGGGCAGATGGATTACATCGTGGATCAGAGAACGGCTGGAGGAGGCCGGCCTAACGACCACTCCGGATTTCGAATCGACGTACCTTGACGCCGAAATCGCATTCGAACTGGCGACAGGCGAGGCCAATCCAATCACGGAGGCTCAGGGCGAGCCGGCGCAGACTGTCAAGGCTGCGGATAATAATGAAACAAGAGTGCCGCCCCCTGCGTTCGCCGACCCAACTTACCGAATCAGCAAACTGGCTGCCGCGAACAGAGTCCCAGTTTCTGTTAAAGCTGACGCGAAAATTGCTGAAGCGATTACCCTAATGATGACGAACGATTTTTCCCAATTACCGGTGATGGGAAACGAACGAGATGTGAAGGGAATGGTGAGCTGGCAATCCATCGGGACACGGCTGGCACTCGGGCAGGCACCGACGTCTGCACGCGGAGCAATGGACCCCCACGCAGAGGTCAGTTCAGACGCCTCGCTATTCACCGCCATTCCGGTCATCGTCGAGCAAGGATACGCTCTCGTTCGTTCAGCATCCGACAAGAGGATTGTGGGAATCATCACAACAAGCGATCTGAGCTTGCAGTTCCAGCAACTCTCTGAGCCGTTTCTCCTATTAGGAGAAATCGAAAACCATATTCGCCGTATCATCAACGCAAGATTCACACCTGATGAGTTGGCTGCTGCGAAAGACGAGGCCGACGGCACGAGATCGGTCGCATCGGCGGCGGATTTGACGTTCGGCGAGTACAAGCGCCTTTTGGAAGAGCCTTCTCGATGGGCAGCACTGCACCTTGATCTTGATCGAGGAGTTTTTATCCAGATCCTCGAAAGGGTGCGAGTGATCCGCAATGACGTGATGCACTTTGATCCAGACGGAATTGAAGACGCTTCTTTAGCTACTCTAAGGGAATTCGTGAAATTTCTCCGCACACTTCAGACTATTAACGCAACGTAATCCACACATCTTGGCGGGTGGTGCCGGGCGCCCAGTTCCGGATCCTCTGGCTTGGGAGACCACGAACCTGCACGCCGGGGCCTTGATTCGATCACGGCCGGGTCTCCCATCCACATCTCGCTCTGCCGAAGGCGTCTGGCCCCACCGCAGGTGGTTGCAGAGAATTACGATCATTCGGCGCACCCTGTTTATAGGGAGAATCCACCGTGCCCCCAAAATCCAAATCGGAATTCAGCTCGGCCGAGGCCATTCCACTCCCCGCCCTCGACCCCAACCCCAAACAAGCCTGGCCGGCAATCGGCGGCACAGCTCGCCCTCGGCTCCATGAATTACGAGCCGAACCCGCGAAAATCCGCATGACCCCACCCCCTACCCACGCGGAGGCCATCTTTCGACCCTTCCCCTACTTGTAACTTACATGTCATCAATAGTTTGCAATTTTCACCTGTTAACTGATCGGTAACAGCAAATCTCCGATTTTGCCCATTTTTCGACACTAAGAGCCTGTTTTTCGACCCAAAAGGTCACTATTTCGAGCTTTTTGAACCGGGATCGGCGGGTTCGTCTGTCCTGTAAAATGTCATTCAAATGAATTACAATAATTGTGAGGAGTCTTCGTCATGCCTGCAAACGCATTGGTGCAAACACGGATAGATCCCGCTGTTAAGGAACGCGCGGCAGCCGTTCTGGGCGAGCTGGGGATTACGGTTTCGGATGCCGTGCGCATCCTTCTGACGCGAACCGCGAATGAGGGCGCTCTCCCATTCGCGTTGGCCCAAAACGCTGCCGAACACGACGCCTGGTTTCGCGCCAAGGTTCGGGAAGCCCTCGATGATCCGCGTCCCGCCATTCCCCACAAGCAGGTTGAAGCACACTTTGCCAAGCGCCGCGCCGCCGCCCTTCTCAAGGAACAGAGATAGCTCATGGTCTTGGAATGGTCCGTCTTTGCACTTGCAGATCGCGAAGCTATCTTCGACTACATTGAGGCGGATAGTCCTCGGGCTGCAATCTCCACGGATGATCGCATAAAAGAGTGCGTGGAAAATCTGGCGCGATTTCCAGAGATGGGCCGCCCAGGCCGCGTTGAAGAAACGCGCGAGTTGGCCATCTCCGGTACGCCCTACATCGCGGCTTATCGAATTGCCGGCGAAACCGTGCGGGTATTGCGTCTGTTACACGGCTCGCAGCAATGGCCGGATGATATGCCCGGTTATCCAGTCGGGGAATCGTCCGGCCACTAACCACTGACCACTACCTGCTGAAGCTCACATACTTGCGTCCGGCGTAGAGCCGGAAGCCGCCGGCCGGATCGGCCACGAATTGCAGCGGCACGGGCCGTTTCAGCCCGGCATCATCGCCCGAGTTCACTGTCAGCGCCTCGTGCGCGCCCACGTCGGTCACCACAAACTTGTTCCCCACGAATCCCACGCCATAGACGCCCGCGGGAAGGTGTTCGCCGCCCACCTTGAGAGAAACTTCGCTGATGAAGTAGGCCTGATACTTCGCCTGCACGCCTGTCGAGTAGCCGCTGGTGTCCACCAGGCCGGCCAGCACAAAGAACCCGTCGGAAAACTTCACGCCCCCGGAGTTCCTCAACTGTGTAGGCGCCAACTGCCCACGGTAGAACACGTTTGTCGGCATCAGTTTCTGCATATCTGCCGGCTTCTGCACCATGTCGCCGCCCGCTTGCGCCTTCATCGTCCCCGGCGCCATCATCGCCACGGCCACCATCCCGGCCGCCGCCATCTTCAAAATTCCACTGAAACGCATCGTAAACCTCCTTGTTTCCGCTGCGTCTGGAGTATATCGCACCCCGCGCCGCACTGGATGCCGTTCTTGCGCCGCATCATCAGCGGGCGGTTCGCCGCCCGTTTCCCCAAATGGACCGCGCGGTGCGACAATCATCGCGTCGGGGCTTGCGCTTCCGGCAAGGATTTCTTCCCACGGAGATAACAACCATGAAGCGTCTTTTGGTATGTACGGGGCTATTGATCGTAGCCGCCACCCTATCCGCCCAGCAAGGCTTGCCAAAGAGTCCGGCGGCCACAGCGTCGGCGACCATTGCCGGCAAAACCATCACCATCGATTACGCCTCGCCCGGCGTCAAGGGCCGCGCCGGCCAAATCTTCAACAAGGGCGGCCTCATCAGCAAAGACCCAACCTATCCGGTCTGGCGCGCCGGCGCCAATGGCGCCACCAAACTGCACGCCGATGCGGACCTGACCGTCGGCGGTTTGAAGGTTCCCAAGGGCGACTATTCGCTATATGTCGATGTCGCCGACCCTG
>Ga0224554_1001501_pt1 | contig 14568 bp, 10 predicted proteins | sample 714S22024metaG_FD_180666 | JGI IMG/M metagenome (GOLD analysis project Ga0224554, IMG submission 180666) | Peat soil microbial communities from Stordalen Mire, Sweden - 717 S2 20-24 | ecosystem: Environmental > Terrestrial > Soil > Wetlands > Peat | place: Sweden: Norrbotten County, Stordalen...
TTATGTTGTGTTTGCAGTTATGTTGTGTAGAGGGCTCGTCTCCGCCGAACATGCGGGTTTGAGCCCTTCGTACACAACATAACTATTTATAAGGTGCGGAGGAAGGCAAGCAGGGACGGGTCATCCTTCCAGGGTTTGGTTTTGATTGACGTTGTGCTGAGAGCATTGGTGTGTGCGAGCACCTCCGCCTTCCTCTGCAGGTCGACTTCTGCGTAGATATTGGTCGTGTCTATGGAGACGTGGCCGAGCCAAGCGCGGATGGTGTTGATATCGACACCGGAGCGCAACAGATGCGTTGCTGTAGTGTGGCGGATGGTGTGAGGGCTGATGGGCCTTCGCAGCAGTGATGGATATGAAACCGATGCTGTTTTTACATGGTTCCGCAACATCCAGTGGATACCGTGGCGCGTGATCGCCTGGCCAAGTCTGTTGAGAAAAACGGGTTGGTCAGGAGCGCGGTTGCGAACGAGGGCAAGTAGCACGTTGACGGTTGCTGGCCAGAGCGGACAGCGGCGTATCTTGCGGCCCTTGCCTCTGAGCTGTACGTCGCCGAGTGGTTTGGAACTCAAGTTCATATCGCCGACCAGTAGAGATGCGGCTTCGGAGACACGAGCGCCGGAGTTGTAGAGGAACAGCAGCAGCGCATGATCGCGCAAGCCTTGTTCGGTGCGGCGATCCGGAGTTGCGAGCAAAGCGTCCATCTCCGGCTTGTCCAGGTAGGAAAGCTCGTTTCTGGTAAATCGCTTGAATGGAACGCCGCGTATCTGGCTGCACCATGCGATGTGTTCCGGGCTCCGTTCGGCGATGAAGCGAGCCATCGCATGAATGGCAGCTAGCCTCTGGTTCCGCGTACGGATGGAACATTTGCGCTCCTGTTCGACATGATCGAGGAAGCAGCGCACCACGTCGTCCGACAGATCGAAGACATCGAGCCGATCGATTGGCGTCTTTTTCTGGGCGCTGGCAAACGGCAGAAGAAGAGCAAGTGTGTCTCGATAGCTTCGTTGTGTGTTCCTGCTCAGGTTGCGTTCCTCTATCAGGTGATCGAGGAGGAAGCGCTTCACCCAAGAGCCAAGTAATGAGGGCCTAGGCATGAGGTCCCTCCGGTCTGGCGTACTGTTCGAAGCAGATGCTGGCCTGTTCGAGCAGTTCGGTCGTCATGGTGAGGTAGCGTTGCGTATCACGCAGCCGTCCATGTCCAAGGTAGATCGATAAATGAGGCAGGAGCCGCTGGACGTTCTTGCCCTCGCGGTACCAAGTGACGAGACGAACGACCGCGAAGGTGTGGCGGAAGTCATGCAGCCTTGGCTGGTAGCTGGCGTCGGTAGAGCGCACCACGCCTGCATGTTCACGAAGTCTCTTGAAGACGAGTTCCGCCGTCTGACGTCGTATCGGTTGTCCCCGATGTGTTCCGAGCAATGGGGTGGTCTCATCCTGCAATCGCTCCTTCCACTGCTTGTCGATATAGTCGCAGAGGACGCTTTTGAGGTCGGCCCCAACCGGGACGAAGCGACTCTTGAAGAACTTGGTCTCACGGATGGTCAGGACACCGGTGACGGTGTCGAAGTCGGCCAGTGTGAGATGGAGCGCTTCGCTGATGCGGAGGCCAGTGCCATATAGGAGCAAAAGCAGTGTGCGCACCGTGTGGGGTTCAAGCAGCCAGACATATCGGTGACGAGAGTCGGCGGCATCGATCAGCCGCTCGATATCCTGGTTGGTGTAGATATAAGGCTGGAAAAGCTCTGGTTTCTGCGGCACGCTGAGTGGCAGAGGGCAGCTTGCGCAGTAATCGCGGGCCAAGGCGTAGCGGTAGAACGTCTTCAGCGCATGGTACTTCGAGAACCAGAACATGGTGAGAGGGCCGTTGCCTTCGAGGAACCGCAATACCGGCGCGGGCTCAATAAGACGCATATCGCAATCACCGATGGCCTGGACGAAGGCGCGGAGGCGGACTGCTTCGCCGCGAAATCCCATGCCCAGGGAACGCTTGTGCAGGATGTACTGCTCGACCGCCTGGGAGAGATTCATAGGAGACCTCCCAGGCTGATAGCGGCCACGCCGCGCAGAGCTTCGATGCTTCCTCGCAGCTGGATCGGTGTGGCGGCTCGTTCGCTGTTGACCGCAAACGCGATCAGACCACTGAGTGGAAGTTCGCCCACTTCGCACAGCGCGGCTAGATCCAGCTTGGCGTACATCTGCGTAGCAGCCAGCGAGACATGGCCGAGATGGTCCGCGATCTCCTTGAGCGATACGCCCTCTGCCAGCAGATGAGTCGCGCAGGAGTGCCGAAGAGCGTGCGGGCCGTAGCATGGCAGAACAAGTCCGAGCTGCTGGAGGCGCTTGCGTACCATCGTGCCGAATCCTGTAGCAGTGAGGGTTCGATAGGGTTGAACGCGCGTCAGAAAGACCTCTCGCAGGGTACACTTCGGTCGCACCTCACGAAGATATCGAAGGATCGCTGCACCTACTTCTCGCACGAGCGGATAGTGCTGACTCTTGCGCTGCTTGGGACGCTGAATGCGGATGATCTCCCGCTCCCAGTCGATGTCCTCAAGGCGAAGGTGGCGCACCTCGCCGCTGCGCACGCCATATACGGCAATGACCAACAACATCGCATGATCCCTGATCTCGCTGGATGTGTTGCCGGCACAGGCCGCAAGCAGTCGCTGAACGTCGCTCCACGCAGGACCTCGCGGCAGACCCTCCAGCCGGTAAATCCGAGGGGCATCGAGTGACGCGAGACCGGATCGACACCAATGCTTCGACTCTGCGTAGCGGAAGAAGTTGCGCAGCTTGGCGACGTGAAGGGCAATGCTGGTCCGCTTCAACTTGCGTTGGGCGAGCGCCTGAACGTAGCTGGAGATATCTTCGAGCGTAACCTCTTCCAGCGGCTTCCCCTGCTGGTCGAGCCAGTTCAAAAACTCCCCGACGCATATCCCGTAATGGTGAAGCGTACTTGGCGCAAGACACCGTTCATACCTCTGGAAATGGAGAAAGGTGTCGAGGCGCGCGGCGTGGGCGGCTACCGGCCTTGTTTCATGCAGCCTCCCGAACAGGCGGAGCAAACCTGTCGCGTGATGGACGAACAGCCGTTTACCGACGTGGAGACAGGTTGCCGAACGCATCGTGGTCTCAGCCCACGCCTCCGCTGAGGCTTCGATCTCAACAAGAGTGATCTCTGATCGGTCGAGCCGAAGATGTTGGGCGATAGCAATGAGTAGCTGCGCGATGTTCCGCACCGTCTTTCGCGGGCGCCCCTCATCCGTGAGGTGCTTCAGGTAGAGCTTGCGTTCGACTGCAAAAGGCAATGACTCGTGGCGGGCAATGGCGGCTCGCCGCGTGAATAGCTGCTGGAACATGGTAGGTCTCCTTGGGTGAAATCAATTTTCCCAGTATCGCCACCTCCATCTAGTTATGTTGTGTTCAGATCCCGCAAACCCAATGAGCACGCACCGTCACAGGCGCTACACAACATAACTTCCAACACAACATAAGTGCGCCAGTTCATGCACAAGCGTTGAGAATTCCTCTGCGGTGGACTGGCCGGGAAGCAAAACGATCTTGCCTCCATAGCTCACGCCCAAGGCCGGGGCGATGCTCTCTTTGAACTCAAGCTGGATGCCTTGCGCGATGGTGAAGTCGATCAGCCGTTCCCGCCGTTCGCCTACATCTCCGCTCACTTTGCTGGAAAGCTCCGGTAGTTCCTTGCCATCCGTCTGCGAGACATCGAAGACGTAGGCTGAACGAAATCCGACTAACACACCCTGATTCTGAGTGCGGATGTCCTTCTCCGCCTCCGAATCCTTCTTGCGGCGGATGCCGATCACCGGAGCCAGAATGCGGATGCCGTGTTCTCCCTTCCTGACATTGCGGCCAAGCTGGTTCCACGCATACAGGCCAGCAACGCGGGTTGCGTCCGGCTTCTGCCGTGCGATCTCCAGGATGTTGCCGAAACTGTAGTTGTGGAATTTTCCCATCGCGGTTAGGTAGGCGGTGAGACCTTCGCTGTGCCCCTGCTCCAACTGTTCGATCAGGGACTGGACATTGGCCGCGATTACTTCTTTCGCGGTCTGCTTCTGCTGCGGCTGTTTGAGGTTTTGGATGGACGGGTTGACGACGGTTCCGGTGGTGACGGTTGCGCTGTTCATAGGTGGTTCCTCCTGTTGGCTGTTGCACTTGGCCTCTGCCGTTGAATGGGCAGCGGCATGTACATACATGCCGAACGCCTCCTGGCGAAGAGCGGGGGGTAGCAACTGCAAGGGGAGGGGTATCTCCCACCCTTGCAACGGAGCGAAGCGGAGTGGAAAGGGCGAACGGAGTGAGGGCTGCACAAGCGCAGCGCGGAAGCCTGGGGACACTCCTTGCGGGCGCGAGGGGCGGAGCTCCCCTTAGCGGCTTTGGCTGCGGCTTTTGCTCTTGTATTTCAACAAATCAGGGTCGGCGTTGCGGGCAGGAACAGGCCCGCTGAGGTGGGTGGCGGAGGACGCAAAGCGGCCGCAGACAGGGAGGAAACTTCCTCCCATCGAGAGCCCGTTCTCATTCTTAAAACGGTTGAATTTGATATGCTACAAGCAAGTGCTTCAGGAAGTAACTTCCATCGCTTCAGAGACATGCAGACTTTCATACTCTTATTGCGATTACATTGAAAATTGGCTAATGTTTGGAATGACTAGCAAACCCTTCATGGGCTCGACTTAAAGATATTGGGTTTGGTACCGACTTCTACACACTTGCACTGGATTTGGTGCATAATCAAGGACAAAGCTGGTTGATAGACTAATAGCCAAGGTATTCGCTTGCAGTTGAGCTGGCCCCTGGAGCAAACCAATGCCACGTGGCGAATTGTTAAAAAAGTTATTCCACAGTTATTCGCAAGGTGATGCGGACTCATTCCACGATGTCGCGGGCGAGATCATTCGCGACGAGGAGTCGAAGAATAACCGTGTTTTAGCAAATGCGCTGCGCAGGAATCTCGGGGCCGTACAACGCCCTCTAGGTTTGGTTGGAAAAGAAGAAAAAGCTCCCAATACACGGAGGCTGGCTGTTGTTCCTATCGAACGTGACAAGCAGTTACCGCTGGTAGAAACTGTTCAGCCAGAGCGTCGCGCTTCGGATCTGATTCTGGATCGGAACAATCAACGCCTTCTTCTATCCCTTCTCAATGAATTTCGGCAACGGGAGGTCTTGTCTGCGCATGGGTTGCGCACACGTTCTCGATTGCTCTTCTGTGGGCCCCCAGGTTGCGGCAAAACTCTCTGCGCAGAAGTCTTTGCACACGAAGTGCGGTTGCCGCTGCTTGTCGCAAGCATGGACACACTTGTGTCCTCGTTGCTGGGGGAAACGGCTTCTAATCTCCGGAGGATCTTCGATTTTGCCGCAACGCAGCCGGTCGTCCTGCTGCTGGATGAATTTGATGCTATCGCCAGACTCCGTGACGACGAGACTCTAAATGGTGAGTTGCGGCGTGTCGTCAACACACTCTTGATGCTGATTGAGAAATTTCGCGGTCAAGGCTTTGTCATCGCCGCAACCAATCATGAACAACATCTTGATCCGGCAATTTGGCGGAGGTTTGACGAAGTCGTTTTCTTTGAGAAGCCGGCGAAACCGGAGATTACTCGTCTCGTTAATTTGAAATTCCGAAACTTCAAGATCGATTTCGAACCGGTTGAGGTGTCTGGTTTCATGGAAGGATTTTCCCACGCCGAAGTGGAACGAGTCTGCCTGAATGCGATTCGCCGAGCAGTTTTGCACCAACTAAAAACGGTGAGTAATCGACGTTTTCTGGAGAGTGTTTCCCTAGAAAAACGAAGAAGGGACATCGCCCAGCATCCTAATAAATAGCGGCGTTTACTCATGCCAGATCTTCCTCACCTCATATTGCCGCGTGCTGAAGTAAACCTTGATCGCCGTAAGAAACCTGGCTTCGGAAAGTCCCTGTCTCGCGACCATCAGCAGCAATCGCAGAAACTTGCGAAAGCCGTCGACGAAGCGTTAGCGTCGCATGCTGCACTAAGGGCGACGATTGTCGATCCCGCATTAATTGTCCGCGTGCGAACCACTCATTTGGTATCTGAAGAGGAATGGACACGAGCGGGACTCGTTGTGCTGGGGCACGATGAGAACGACTCGGTCGTACTGTTTTCAAGCGACATAGAGCTGACCGAATTCCGAGCGCGGTTAGCCGCGTATGCAAATGGCATACCTGAGGGTCAGAAGAATCCGCAGTATGTATCGCTTTTGGCAGCGATCGAAGAATTGGGTCCTCTGACACCGGCTGATCGTATTGGCTCGACCTTGAAAGCGGATGGCTATGTGGGACCGGATGCTTTTGCCCCCACCGCATTCTTTCGTCTCGACGTGGAATTGTGGGAGTTTGGGACACAAGTGGAACGCAGGATTCAATCAGAACAGATGGAGATTCAACTCCGCGAACGCGGAGGCGATATTACTGACCGATACATCGGAACATCTTTTACCGCATTGCGTGTGGCGGGAACCGGTGCAGCCTTTCAATGGCTTCTGACGCTACCGACAGTGCGTGTGATTGATGCTCCTCCTGAAGTTGACAGCGAAGTGGAGCAGCTTCTTGAGACGGACATCCGAGAGCTTGGCGAAATCTCGGCGGCAAAGCCAGATGCACCCGTGATCGGGATTATCGATTCCGGGGTAAACAGCGCGCATCCTGTGTTATCGGCTGTTGTTTCCGAAGCTGCCGGGTTCCCTGCCTCGCTCGGTGCGAGTGATGCGTGGGGTCACGGAACAAAGGTTTGTGGAATTGCCGCATTTGGAGATGTCCGCGATTGTCTCGAACGCAATCAATTTGCAGCACAAGTACATCTCTTCAGCGGCAAGGTCGTTAACGACCAGGGAAACTTCGACGATCAGAAGCTCGTGTCATCTCAGATGAGCGATGTCATCAGGGACTTCCATGCGAAAGGCTGCCGCATCTTCAATCTTTCCCTCGGTGATCGGAACGCCCTATACGCAGGTGGAAAGGTGGGAATGTGGACGGCAGTTCTCGACGAACTGGCTAGGGAGCTTGATATCTTGATTGTCGTAGCTGCGGGCAACTACGAGCATGTTCCACCCGTCGGCCGATCGGAAGATCACTTGCTTGGTTATCCCCGTTATCTCTTGGAGCCTAAAAGCCGACTGCTTGAGCCAGCCGTGGGAGCCAATGTCTTAGCGGTTGGAGCTGTCGCGCATGCAGCCGCAGTTCCAAATCAGGGCGCAAGGAATGTGAGCATTCGCCCTATTGCAGACATTGGCGAACCTGCTCCGTTTACACGATGTGGACCGGGCGTTCACGACGCTATCAAGCCCGATCTATGCGATGATGGCGGGAATGTTCTTTACGACGGGTTGACACAAGGTCTCAGCACCTACTCAGAGAGCGAGGTTCTAACAACACATCCACGCTATCTAGAGCGTCTGTTCACAACGGCCAAAGGAACTTCCTATGCAGCTCCTCTGGTATCCCATAAAGCAGCATTGTTACTTGAGGTTTTTCCGGAAGCAAGTGCCAACCTGCTTCGGGCATTGCTTGTGAATTCTGCTCGACCTCCTGACTCTGCTGTACAGCGACTACAGACTCTTGGTAGTTCGGCGGTTAGAAATTTATGCGGCTATGGTGTCGTAAACTTTACTCTAGCTTCCACATCGGACAGTAACCGCGTTGTGCTCTACGCTGATGACGAAATTGGTCTGGATAGATTTTTCGTTTACAAAGTGCCGATCCCCAAGGAGTTCACAGAGACGAAGGGATCTCGCGCCATTCGCGTGACATTAGCTTTCGATCCGCCAACGCGGCATACACGAGCGGCATATCTGGGTGTAGAGATGTCCTTTCGTCTTGTCCGAGGCAAGACCTTAGCCGAGGTGATCGACCATTACAAAAAACGCGATAAGCAAATTGATGGTGAGCACCCTCAACTTGAGGGCCGCTACGATTGCGGGTTCGATTTCGGCTCAAATATGCGGGAGTGCGGGACCCTCCAGAGCGCGAGATTTACCATGAGTCGTAATCCGGCGACTGAATACGGAGAAGAATACTATTTGGTTGTCCGTTGTGAGCGGAAATGGTTTGCTGATGACTTCGCTAAGCAACGCTTCGCGGTCGTTGTTGAACTAAGTCACTCGGAAGACATCAAGCTTTACGAGCGGGTGCGGGAGCGCGTTGAAGTGAGAGTACGAGTATAGCCTCATTCGATTATAAAGTTACGTACTGATGCGACATGACCTCTCGTCACAAAGATTGCTCTTCGTAAGTAATTCCAAAAACGGTATCAGTCAGCCAGTGGCGGAATGATTCGTTGTCTTGAAATTGCTTGAAGAGCTGTGCGTCATCGGTAAAGAGTGCCGTAATCACCCGCTTTAGTGCCTTGTCATGCTCGATGCGGGCATTCTGGCGGTCAGAGTTCTTCTTGGCATTCTGATAAGCCTGATCAGCCGATACTTTCTGCGGAATCTCGTTAGTTATGCGCTTCTCCATACGCTTTGGATCAGAGAATAGCCCTCCGAACTGGTCGTTGAAAGCTTTCACTATGTTGGAAAGTTTGTCCATTTCAGGCTCGGCCTTGTGCCCACCTCCAGAAGTTGGCACAGGCTCAATCTCCGCATTTGCATCTGGCAATGCGATTGCCATGGTTGCCTTCTTTTCCGCGCGGTAGCTGTCCATATCAATCGCTTCAAGAATACCTTTGGCGAGGTCTTCTTCAATGGGGGCTGGGAGCTTTGGAACCAGAAAATTCAAAAAGATCGACAACTTCTCCCAATCTTGAACACCATAGGGGAGGATGGTCGCAAGAAAATCATATGTCCGGCAGAAAATCTTCGCCTTGCCTTTGAAGTCAACTTGCCCATCTTCGTCGAGATCATTTACGTAGACAGCGACACAAGCATCGAGGATCGGGTCGAGTTTGTCGCGGTCTGCGCCATTCAAATAAAGGTCAACCAGTGATTCAACCTGTTCGGGGGCGTATACCTGAGAGGCGTCCATGTCCGTCTTTAGCGCGTGGAGCTTGTTCGGGTCCGTCTCCTTACTCAGGATGGTGGTGCGGTAATAGTCGGAGAATGCCTTCTCGATGCCCTCGGTTTCGTTCTGGAAGTCGAGCACAAATACGTCATGCTTCTTTGGGTGTGCACGATTGAGACGGGAAAGCGTCTGCACGGCTTTTATGCCGGACAGAACCTTGTCAACATACATCGTGTGTAGCAGAGGCTCGTCGTAGCCGGTCTGGAATTTCTCTGCGCAAATGAGGAAGCGGTACGGGTCTTCTTTGATTTTGTCGGCGATATCATTGCTCGGGAATCCGTTCAGTTTCGACTCACTGACCTTTGTACCCTCGTATTCAGGCTCGCCGGAGAAAGCAACAATGGCTTTGTAAGGGCTCTTGATCTCGGTGAGGTAGTCCCGGAAGGCAAAGAAGTACTGGATAGCTCGCTGAATACTTCCCGTGACAACCATTGCTCGCGCTTGGCCGCCAATTTTATTCTGGCCGATCACTTGTTCCATGAAGTGGTCCACCATAATCTCAGCCTTGTCACGGATTGCCTTACTGTGGCTTTCCACATACTTGCGCAGCTTTTTCTGGGCTTTCTTCACGTCAAATTCTGGATCGCCTTCGACCGTCTTGGCCAAGCGGTAGTAGCTGTCTACCGGCGTATAGATCTTCAGGACATCAAGGATAAATCCTTCCTGAATCGCCTGCTTCATTGAGTAAGTATGAAACGGACGGTGTTTCACCTCATCCCCTACATGGTAGGGAATACCAAAGATTTCTAGCGTTTTGTTCTTGGGCGTGGCAGTAAAGGCGAAATAGCTGGCGTTCGGCAGCAGCTTCCGAGATTCAATAATGCGGTTGATCTTGTCTTCGGTTGTCTCGTCTTCCTTCTCCGCACCAACTTCGGAAAGCGCCATGCTCATTGCGGCAGCCGTTCGTCCGCCCTGACTGGAGTGCGCCTCATCAATGATGATGGCAAACTTCTTTCCCCGATGCTCTTCGCCTATCTGGTCAAGAACGAAGGGGAATGTCTGCACGGTGGAGATGATGATCTTCTTGCCCTGCTTGATAAAGTGCGAGAGCTGCTGCGTCTTTGACTGTCCGTTCCCTTCTTTTACTGCACCGATAATCGAGGACACCTGGGCGAAGTGCTTGATGGTCTCTCGGATCTGTTTGTCGAGGATGCGACGGTCAGTGATGACAATGATTGAGTCGAAGACCTCCGCTTCATCCTTGTGCAAGCCGATTAACTGGTGTGCCAACCAAGCGATGGAGTTGGACTTGCCACTGCCAGCCGAGTGCTGGATGAGGTATCGCTTCCCAGCGCCAAACCATGCTGCATCGGCTAAGAGCTGACGGACCGCGTCAAGCTGGTGGTATCGGGGGAAAATCTGAACTTTCTTCTCTTTGCCATTTTTTTCGTTCTTCTCCTTTACGATCTGAGCGTAGTTCTCCAGTATGTCGGTGAGTCCGCCGGGCGTGAGGATGCGTCGCCAAAGGTAGTCGGTCTTGATGCCGTAGGGGTTCGGGGGATTGCCCGCGCCCTGATTGTACCCTTGGTTGAAAGGCAGAAACCACGAATCCTTTGCCGTGCCCTTCGAGCCCTTCAGCTCAGTGCACATGCGCACTTCGCTGTCATCCATCGCGAAATGCACGACGCAACGGCCAAAACCAAAAAGCGTTTCGCGAGGATCGCGATCGCGCTTGTATTGCTCCACAGCATCTTCTGCGGTTTGTTTGGTCAGACTGTTCTTCAACTCAAACGTGGCCACTGGCAGGCCATTGATGAAGATGGCCAGATCGAGCGCGCGCTTTGTCTGTTCACGGCTATAGTGCAGTTGGCGCGTAATACTGAAACGGTTTTCGGCATGGCGAGCGACGGCCTTTGAGTTTTCCGGCGAAGGTGTTCCGTAAAACAGATCGACGCGGTGTTTCCCGTGGTTCACGCCCTTCCGCAAAACGTCAATGATGCCGCGCCGCGTAATCTCGCCCTGAAGTTGGGCGAGGAACTTGCGCCGCGCCGGTCCATCGGTGCCGAGTTGGAGAGCTGCGGCTGTCTCTTCTTGTGTGACGGAGAGAAAAGCGGTCAACTGTTTGAGATCGACTGCATATTCCCGGTCATAATCAGTATTCTTGCCTGCGATCCACCCGAAACTGGTCATGGAATCGAAGATTAGCGATTCCAATCCCTCTTCCTTTACGTTGGTGAGAGGTGGCCTGGTCGCGAGAGTAGGCCGTGCGCTCTCAATCAACTTCACGCCGCTAAATGGTCCGAACGCCAACTCGTCAGGGCAAACGGCAAGTTCACGAGCGATGTCGGTATCGTTGCTGGGTGAAATAGCGAAGTCGTCAAGGAAAGACACAAGTCGAGGGTCCTGAGCCTGAAATCCTTGAATCAGATCTTCGGCAGCGTCGAGGGGTAATTCGATCCGAATCAGGCTGCTGTTGCTCGGTGCGACGGCAATGAGCTTTACATTGCCAATAGCAACGCCGGTATATGCAGCGACCATGTAGACAAGCTGCAACCTTTGATGTTCGCCCATGTCTTCTGCATCGCGAGCGAGGATTAGATCCACCATGGCCTTTTGTGGAGCACTGTTTGGAATGCCAACATTTGTGCGAAGCGCCCAGGGAGTCTTCTTGTAGGCCTCGAAGTCCTTGCAAATCCACTTTTGCTTGTCGGCCATCTCGTGGCAGGTTGCGCACAAGGCAATGAGGTTTGACGCGCTGTGATCCTTCGTGTCGCGCCAAGGGATAATATGGGCAAGCTCAATGCTCAATCCAAATCCGCACACAGCGCAGCGATTGCAGGACTCAAACAGAACTTGACGTTGCACGTCAGTCGGGATGGCAGGGCGTTCACTCATCGCTTTCCTCGATCTCAGATTCATCCAGCAATTCTTCATCAAGCTCTGCGGCATCTGACGATAATTCGATGTCGGCTTCCACGTCCTGCAACGTTGCTGCCGCCTCGCGCACATCCAGCTTGCCTGTCACGATGTCTGCCGTCAACCGGGTACGGAATTCCTGCATCAGGGCAATCTCGCGCTCCGCGCGATCTATAGGAGTGTCAAGCGATGCAGTTTTAACCTTGATCGCTTCAATAATAGCCGCCTGTTCGTCAATTGGAGGAATGATAATCGGAATCTTGAAGAACTCCTCAGGGTAAAGCCGAAGACGCGAAGCGCGTACACCTGTGGAGCGGCAAATAAAATTGGCGGTGTAGGGACGGATTCGGAGAAGAGCATCAATGTAGTCTCCCATCATTCGATCACTGGTGCGCGGGCGATAAATAGCATACGCAGGGCTGATAATCCCGGCATAGTTTGAAACGCCGAGAGCGCCCATCCAAGCCCACATTGTGTTGATAACTAAATCCCCAGTTTGGCATGTTTTATGCCCGACATATGACTCCGCTTTGAACATCGTGATGTTCTTCTGGCTTCGCGGAGTGACGCCGGTGATGTGCGAAACAGAGAGAAGTTCCTCATTGCCAGACTTTGAGTCAAAAATCATTTATCTCACCGATGGCCCGAACAATGAGGTGCCAATCGGACGGCGTAGTATCTATTTCAAACATGCGCGACCAAAGGCCATGGCAGGACTCAATGGCAAGTTTGCGCTCGTAGTTCAGGCGCTCCGCCATCTTGGAAAGGAAGCCGTTGGACCGCACGAGATTGAGACGGTGCGAGCGGCGCTAACCCCGGCGGAGAAGCACAAACTCGTGAGGGATACGCGGTACGGCGTAGAGTGGATTTACAAAGTTGCCAACAGAATTGCGGAGAAGACGGCTTGAACAGGGTTGCCAGAATGCCTGCCAACACGCGTGCGGAATTGTTCGCCGAGACTGCGGACCGCAAAGACTTGCCTGACGCAATTGTCGAGAAGGATTTTTGGGTTTGCTGGGTTCTGAAGCAACTTTTCTCGATTGAAGCTCTGTCCGATCGGCTCCTTTTTAACTGGAATCTCCTTTTTTGGTCCTGTTTCGCACAAATTATACCGCTCTTCAGCAGTATGGCCACGCAAAGCTGCAATTGCGGTCGAAAAACAGAGCGATTCCGTGCCGCACTGGACTCGACCGCGTAATCGGGAGCCTTTCTTGTCGATTTCTCGGACACTCTTTCCGCCTCCTTTCTCCTCAGCGATTCGATTTACTGGCCTCGCGATCATCGTTAGTTTGCCGGCAGGGGCAACAGCGCGATCCGTCGCAACATCGCAGCGAACCGCGCTCGCGTCAGGTGTCCTTCGGCCAGCATCAGCCAGTAGTACCGCGCGTGCTTCACCAACCGCCCTCCCGTCTTCACCAGCCTCTGCTGCAAACTCGTTAACGACCACGTTCCGATTTCCTTTGGCAGCACCAGCCGTCGCCACAGGTTTCCCAGGTTGTAGGCGAGAATGCTGAGCCACAGCCGCACCTCATTGCCGCGAAACCGGTGGCAGCTCAGCCGCGTCATCTTCACCGCCTGCTTGCCCTCCTTGATCCATTGCTCTGCCTTGCCGCGCTGGTTATAGAAATGGATAACCTTCCGGTTTCTGAGCTGCGTGTTGGTCACGATGAAGCCCACCCGAGGGAACAGCTCCCCGGCATGGAACTCCACCTTGGCAACCACCCTCCGTGCCGTCGTCCAACTTGCTGCCCGGTAAAGAAAGCCCTTGTACCACACGACTGGTTTATACGCCGGACGGCCTACCGGCCGAGTCAGCAACTCTGCAATATCCCGCATCAGGCAGTCGTTGGCCGGAATCCGGATCGCGTACTTCGCCCCACGCTCTTCCAGTGCTTCGTAGATGTCCGGTTTCGCAAAGGCCGCGTCGGCCCGGAACCAGACTTCCTTGCCCAGCTTCTGTAGCCGTTCGATCTCTGGTAGCAAAAGTTGCTCCCAGCCATCGGCACTGTGAACGTTGCCTGGCCGCAGTCTTGCGGCAACACAGTCGCCCGCACTGTTGAACAGCAGCAGCGGGTGATAGCAGGTAGATTCATAGTGTTTGTTGTAGGCGCTCTGCTCCTGCTCTCCGTAGACCGGGATCTCGGTGCTGTCCATGTCTAGTACTGCCCGCCATGTCCACTCCTGTTGTTCGGCCTTTGCAATCAGTCCCCGGTTCATCACCGCTAGACCACGCAGATTCGAAGTCTGCGTCAGTACCTCAGTCTCAAACCAATGGAGCCGCGAAGGCAGGGCCGCTCCGCGATCCCGGATCTTCTCCGAGCCAATCAGGCGGAAGGTCGGGTCCTGAGAAAGGCGCTCGGCGTCATTGAGATCTTCATATCCAGCCAGGCGGCTGTAGATCGACTGGCGCAACAGATCCGGCAGAGGCAGTTGCGTATTCCTGCCGTGACGGGCATCGGTTAGATTGTCGGAGATCAGCTCGCTTAACCCGAGACGTTCATCCAGCTCTCGAACCACCAACAAGCCAGCGTCGGACGTGACTCGTGATCCCTGGAAATCAACCTTCAGAGAGGAGTTGAAGGAGAAGTGGAAAGGCCGGTTTTGGTTCTCACCCATTGGGTTCATACCTCCGGGGCGTCTTCACCACGTTCGCACCCTCATAAACATTGACGATT
>Ga0224554_1001504_pt1 | contig 14527 bp, 13 predicted proteins | sample 714S22024metaG_FD_180666 | JGI IMG/M metagenome (GOLD analysis project Ga0224554, IMG submission 180666) | Peat soil microbial communities from Stordalen Mire, Sweden - 717 S2 20-24 | ecosystem: Environmental > Terrestrial > Soil > Wetlands > Peat | place: Sweden: Norrbotten County, Stordalen...
AAGGCGGGTTTAGATTAATACAACTTGTTCACGGATTGCCTTCTGAAACCGCAAACGCAATCATAACCTCAAAGTGAAAGCGCGGCTATGGGGTGTTTACCTTGTACGGGCTGGCATAAAAATTGCGGTCAGCAAGCCAACCCCTCTTTGCGGCAGGGCGTAATGATTCGGTCACCTCCATCCAAGCACTACGAGGCTGGCAACATACAATCGCAATTTCCACGCTCTTTCCCCACCTTCCATTACATTTTCAGGACTCAATGGTGGTGAGGCGTAAATCGGCGGCTGCTTTTCACTGCCCAACGACACCAATTCTGGCCAATTCTCACCCGGCAATTATATGATTACCGGCATCCACAGCCCTCCAATTATATAATAGTGGGCGGTTGGTCCGGCAAAACGCCCGGAATTGGCATATAAACAACCGTCGCCTCTTCCGCGGTGAGAATTACCTCCCGGCAGGTTGGAGCGAAAATTCCGCCAGCGAAAGTGCAAAATTGAGAATCCGCCCATCCGCATCGTCGCGATGACTGCTTTTGCCATGCCGGGCGACCGCGAAAGCTGTTTACTGGCTGTGATGGATGATTACATCTCAAAGCCGACGAAGATGGAGGAGATCAAGAAGCTGTTGCAAAGAAATTTCCCCGACCGGTTCGGCCAGGGACCGGGGATTACACCAAATTGAGGGTTTGTCCGCGGCATAACTCCAGCCTGGGGTGAACACCCCATAGCCGAAGTGCGGTTGCAAACTTATTTTGGCAGCATGAAACCTAAAAATGTCTCCGAAGACTAAATGCCAAAACCTGCTGGCGCCGTACGGTCGGGCATATCTGAGGATTTTCCCACAACGAATTTACTCTTAAGCCGCCAGCCGAGGAAGTGGCCCGAAGGGCATACTTTCGTTATCTGAACGAGGGTTCGCCAGCCGGACGTGCCGTGCAGCATTGGCTGGAGGCCGAGGCGCACTTGCTGGCCGATCTGAGCCATGTTCACGAGTTTCACAATTAGATGTAAAGATAACGTCATCGGCAACCAAGGGAGAACGGCTGGTGTCAGAACCATGGTCGGGTAACACCCCATAGCGCCTGTAGGGTCTTCTCGTGGATTGTAGAGGCAGGAGAATTGACGAACTTCCCAATTGGGAGGCCTCAAATTCGACAAATCATTAACCTACAAAAAACAATGAAACACAATCATAATCACGACAATCTCCCCAACCCCGGCCCGGGATGCCAAATTCAACGCTTAACTTGAAAAGGTCATCCAAGCCCTGCGCTCCTCCTCCTCCGTCGGCGAACATCAGCAACCGGCATCTCATGGAAAAGACGATGCGCTTTGGCACACAAAGTCCACGGGTTCCGACTCACAAGAAATGAAAGACAGGTAATATGGCGCTTATACAAACGAAGCATGCGGAAAACATTGCCACAATTGCGTTCGACAACTATTCCAGGCGAAACGCCCTCAGCGCGGCACTCATCGCGGAAACGATCGGCGCGCTCGAACAATTCAGAACCAAGGGGGTGCGGGCTGTGGTTCTGCGCTCGGCGGCAAGCGAAAACATCTGGTCAGCCGGCCATGATGTGAGCGAGCTCCCCAAAGCTGACATTGATCCGCTGCCCTATAGCGATCCACTGGAAGAACTGCTGCGCGCAGTCAAAGCCTTTCCAGCTCCGGTGATCGCCATGGTGCATGGTTCAGTTTGGGGCGGGGCCTGCGATCTCATCATGAGTTGTGATCTTGTGTTCGGCGATGAGACCTGCGCATTTGCAATCACTCCAGCGAAAATCGGGCTGCCTTACAATGTTGCGGGCCTGCTCAACTTCCTGAGCCGCGTGCCACTGGCCATTGCCAAGGAGATGTTTTTCAGTGCCGATCTCCTTTCAGCACAGCGAGCAGAGCGGGTTGGCATCATCAATGAACTGGTGCCCGAATCCAATCTTGAAGCCCGCGTTTATGCGATGGCTAAAACCATCGCAACACGCTCGCCTCAGGCCATCAGGGCGTCCAAGGAAGCGATGCACGTTTTGAGCGAAGCCGTCGCAATTAACCCCGGCACTTATGAGCGTCTCCAGGGCCTGCGGCGTGACGTCTATTTCGGGCGCGACTACCATGAAGGCATACAAGCTTTCATGGAAAAACGCGCCGCAAAGTTTTGAATACGCTCAGGACAGGACACGGCGGACTGGTGGACGGCGATGGCGGTGGCAGCGCAATTTCTGATGGGGAGGTAAATACTAATGGCGGCATCGGTGATGAGGAGCGGACGCTGATAAAGTGAAGCGGCCACAACGGTTCCGGGATGGGCTTCCGGATTTTGCGTTGCTTTGCGCCCCGGGCTGCCAGGGCGGACTGCATCTCCGCCATGACCGCCGGGGGCGTTCTTGCTGCTCTATTGGCTGCCATAAACCGGCCCAAAGACCGCCGTCCAAATTGAAGCCGCCCGGTTTGGCTCACCGAAGCAACGCAGAGAACCGCCGTCCAAAGGCAAACAAAGCAGCCAAACTGGCGCCAAGCAGCAGAGGCGTGCTGCCAGTATCCGGCACCGACGTATCCTGCGCCTCCGCAGGCGGTGCCGTAATGGTATTGTCGTCCAAGGTAACGGCGCCATTCATTGCCAACAGCCGACCATCCAAGTCCGTTGCGCCGGTATCCGCCGTGATTGATGTCAGGGCCAGGATGTTCCCCTCGAAGGGAACGTCTGTTTGGAGGGTTGCCGAACTAGTGACTTGCCAAAAAACACTCATGCCCGCAGTGGAGGAGGAGGGGTCGTTGATCGTTACTACTGAACTACCCACCTCCGCGGTGAGGGATGAGCCGATTTGGAACACGAAGACGGCATCGGGGTTGCCCTCGTCGTTGAGCGTCAACTGTCCCGTCAGCACTGCTGAAGAAGAAAACGTGTAAACCCCAGGCGTCAATGTTAATGTCCCGATCGTGCCCGTGAGAGTTCCGCTCGATGCGAGTCCGGCGGCCTGGTTATAGGCAATGATCAAGTCGTTTTGAGCTTGGATGGCAGCCGCATCATCCACATCATATAATCCATGGACTACTGGAGCGCCAGTCACCGAACTGCCTGGTGTCAACCCAAGGCCCCCGTTAATGACGGTTGAACCCGTGCTGGTGACAGCGGAGCCAGCCAAGACCCCATAATTGTTGGCCGTCCCAAGGTTCACCTCCTGCGCGTTGGCCTTGAGGTTCAGGATCGTCAGCGCGAGCACAATGCCGGCGGTCGGGGGAATTTGCTTCGCGACGTTGCGCAGAACGGTGAGTAATAAGGTCTTTTTCATGCTATGTTTTTCTTTCTTGCTAATCTGCATGTCGCTCCAAATTTACACATTCAGCCGCCCCTTCGCTATGGGGTGAACACCTTGTACCGCCTCGCCGGCACTCAATTGACGCGATCTTCGGGTCCGTGGCTTGTTTGTCCATAAATGCAGCTTATCTCATGCCATATTATTGACATGATAGAATAAGACCATTTAACTTCCTTATACTGAGCACATTATGACGCAAGTAACATTTGATCCTCTAATCGAAAAAAGAGGGGGAACCGTAACGAAACCTGACAATTTTTAAGATGTTTCATTTCTCTTCTCCCGTCAATTCCCCGGAATAGACGCGTAACGTGTTGTTGTAGAATAACTTGCAAGAACCTATATCCGGCCATTTTTGATCCGCATCAGAGTGTAATGGAAACCGACGCTTTTACATTCTTTTGGTTTCTTCTCTTACATTGCAGATGTTGTTCCGCGCTCAACCGGTGCTCCCACGAGGAACGCCTCTGCGGTGTTGGATGAAGGCAGATACGCCTCCAACGCTTCCGGATGGGTGCGATTCATGATCCCCCGGGCGCGCGTCGCTTCCTCCACCGTGCCGTTGGCAATCACGACGAACCTGCCGGTTTTGAGAGCCTTTTCGTAGTTCCGAACGCCTTCTTCGGGATCTCCAGGCGATACAGTCCGGCGCCAATCGCGCTCATGCCGCCTAGCGTGTCCTCCAGAGCCCCGGCCATGCCACTGACGAGCGGCCCCGCCATCAGCAACGGTCCGAAACCGGGAACAAAAAAGAACGCGGAACCGAACAGCAGGGCCCAAATCCCGCTCCAGAAGGTCCCCATTTTTCCCCAGTGCTTCATGCGATCCCCGGCATTGTAGTAGCCGATCACATCCTCCTCGCTGAAATAGTCGCGTCCGACAATCGAGAGTTTCTTCATGTCAAATCCCGACTGTAGCAGTTCCTTGATGGCGGCTTCGGCTTCAGTGTGCGATTTGTAGATAGCCACGACGGCAAATTGGTTCCTGGTCATATTTTTTCCCGTTTTTGCGATTTCGTCTTATCGCAACGGACATGCTAAACGGTGGACCGGCCGTTGGCTATGGGGTGTTCACCCCATAGCGGGCGCGCCGTTGCATCGGCTAACCTCACAGCATGCAAGACAATAAATTCTCGCGGGACGAAAACCAAAAGCCCGCGGGCGCATCACCCCCTGGCGCTGATGAGGAATTGCATCAAAACGAAACTGGTTTGGCGCCGTCAGCGGACGGAGCGGCCGGAAAGGCATGCGTCAATAATCTGAACCGGGGTTCATTGCCAGGCTACGCCTTGCAGCATTGGCTGGAAGCCGGGGCGCAATTGCTCGCGGAACGCAACTTGCGCGCGGCTTCATCGGTTTCGGAACCAGGGGCAGGACACAATTCGCAGTCGGGCTTTCACGAAAGAGCCGATCTGGCGCGAAAAAATCAATTGCTGAACGGTCTCATCATCGTCCGAAACCTGACCCAAGAAGCCCCGCACAGCCCGCGGGAACGCCTCGCCGGATTCGCCATCGCCAGCCGTGCCGTTGACAAATGCCTCGCCAGCCTGGCGGGAATGCCGGGCGAATATCATTACGATTGTCCGCTCGACAACAGCCTCTTCCGTTTCAAGGGCATCACCGGCGATCAATTTAAAACCGCCGTTCAAGCGGCCACGAGTTACGCGGACATCGGCGCCTGGCTGCAAGCCAATGGCATTGCGAAGACGCCGGTTGAAATCAAAACCTGGTCGGAGGGAATGGAAGGAAGCAGCCCGATGAAAAATCCTGAAAAGCGCGATGACTTCATGGAGAACTGCTCCCGGCTCGGGCTGAATCCGGAGACGAGCACCCTGTTCGACCTGCTCGACGAGGACGACCGCGCCAGCTTCGCCCCCAAGTCCGCGAAACACCCTGTTAGCTTCCCATTTGAAGACTCACAAATCCCAAGGCGGCGATGATCCGAACGACGAAAATCGAAACGAAGTAATATCTGATGATTATAAAACCGGTTATATCCGCGGCGGAGGCCGCCGGCAAAATTAAAGAGGGGGACTCTCTTATGGTGGGTGGGTTCTTGAACTGTGGATCACCGCACACCATCATTTTAGCCTTGAAAGAAAGGGGCACAAAAAACCTGACACTGATTTGCAACGACACCGCCATCCACAATTTCAAGACCGGCAAGATCACCGGCGTGGGGCATCTGGTTCAAGCCAGGCAATTCAGGAAGATCATTGCCAGTCACATCGGAACAAACCAGGAGACTCAGCGCCAGATGAACGCCGGTGAGACTGAAGTCGAACTGGTCCCGCAGGGAACGCTGGCGGAGCAGGTGCGCGCCGGGGGCGCGGGACTCGGCGGTTTCCTCACACCCACTGGAGTGGGGACCGAGGTGGCGAAAGGCAAGCAGGTCATTGTTGTGGCGCACAAGCCGTTCCTTCTTGAACTTCCGCTCAAAGCCGATGTGGCGATAATCAAAGCCAGGAAGGCGGACAAATCGGGGAATCTGGTCTTCAACGGAACCGCCCGCAATTTCAATCCATTGATGGCCACGGCCGCGGCACTTGTCATTGCGGAAGTGGAAGAGATAGTCGAGACCGGTGAAATAGATCCCAACGAGATTCACACCCCTTCGATCTTCGTGAACTTTCTGGTCAAAGCTGAACAACTCGATTGAGGAAAGGAAACCATGGAATACGTCGCTAATAAAAATATTGTCGCCAGGCGCATCGCGGGGATCTTCAAGACCGGCGAAGTGATCAATCTTGGCATCGGCCTCCCGACACTGGTGGAGAAGTATATCCCGCAAGATGTCAGCCTCGCTCTCCAGTCCGAGAACGGCATCATGGGCATCGGCCCGGCTCCCGCCCAGGGCCGCGAGAACAGGGATGTGACCGACGCCGGCGGTTCCCCGGTGACGATCTGGACCGGCGCCTGTTTTTTTGACTCCGCCGCAAGCTTCGTCATCATCCGCGGCGGTCATGTGGATTACTCAATACTGGGCGTTCTGGAAGTGGATCAGGAGGGAAATCTCGCCAATTACAAGGTGCCGGGTAAAATGGTGCCGGGCATGGGCGGAGCCATGGACCTTACCATAGGCGCACGGGTCGTCATTGCGGCCACACTTCATTTTCAACCGTCGGGAGCTTCCCGCATGAAGCGGCGTTGCACCCTGCCTCTCACCGCTGTTCAAGAGGTCAATTTAGTGGTCACCGACCTGGGAGTGTTCGAAGTGCTGGGAGGCCGGTTTCACCTGGCGGAATGCTTCGCTCCATACACCCCCGAGTGGATTCAGGAACGCACGGATGCTGACATCGTCGTGAAGAACAATTGCCGCATCGTCCCCGTTGACGCACCCCCCAGGAAGGAAACCCCATGAGTACAACCAGCATCATCGGCGCATACAATTCGAAGTTTGGTTCCTTTGTCGCGCGGAACCATGAGACGGGCCAGTTCACGGACCTGAAATCCATCTACGAACTCATTGTCGAGTCCGGGAAGGGAGCCCTTTCCGATGCGGGAATCACGGGCAAGGATGTGGACGGCGTGTGGCTCGGAAGCTTCGCTCCCGGCTTATTCGCGAACCAGGAGCACCTCGCGGCCTTTGCCACCGAGATCGATCCCGATGGTCTGCGATTCAAGTCCATGACCCGTTGCGAGGCCGCTTGCGCCTCCGGTTCAGTCGCTCTCTACGACGCAGTCTACGCGGTGGAATCCGGTCGCGTGAAAGTTGCGTTGGTGGTGGGTGTGGAGAAGATGCACCTGCTCGACACCAAGGGGGTGACCCATGTTCTGGCCACCTGTTCCTACTGGCCTGAGGAAGGCGCCAAATCTGTGAGTTTCCCGTGCCTTTTTGCAGAATACGCGAAGGGTTACAAGGCCCGCTACAAGTTGGATGATACCGAGTTTGAGCGCATGCTCGCCACGGTGTCCGCCTTGGCCTATCGCAATGGTGTGGATAATCCCATGGCACAGTTTGGCAAGGGCGGTCCCCCGGACAAGCAAAAGCTTTTCACGGCCGACGCGATCCTCAATCTGCCCCCGGATAAGAACCCCATGATTGCCGATCCGTTGCGCCTGCACGACTGTTCTTTGGTAACCGATGGTTCCGCGGCAGTGGTCATCATGAAGACCCCGGATGCGCTGACAGCCGGGAAGAAAGTTGTTGAGATCGCTGGCATCGGCCATGTGAACGAGCGTCTGCCCGTCTCCGTTCGCCCGAACATGTACGACCTGATGGCAGGAAAGGAGGCCGTACGACGCGCCTTCACCGAGGCGAAGATTGCCATCTCCGATGTGGATCTCGCTGAGGTTCATGACTGTTTCACGATCAATCAACTCCTCTGCACGGAAGCCCTGGGACTCTCCAAGGACGGTCGCGCGGGACACGATTATCTGGAAGGCCGCTTCACCCGTTCGGATGATACGTGTTCCGTAAACCTCTCCGGCGGATTGAAGGCGAAGGGGCATCCCGTGGGTGCCACCGGTGTGTCCATGCATGCGCTGATTTACAAGCAGCTCGTGGGTGAACCCATCGGCGCCACGCGTTCCAAGAAGCCCCCCGCCATGGGTGTCGCCTTCAACGTCGGCGGTTCCGCCGTCACCAATTGCGTCTCCGTCTTGCGGCGTCTGAAGTGAAGATCAACTGACATATTCAGGGAAAACATGAACATATCAGGTGTCAAAGCCGCTGCATTCGCAATGCCGCTGACCAGTCCGGCATTCCCGCGTGGACCCTACCACTTTAGAAATCGTGAATTTCTAATCATCACATATCGCACTGAACTGGATGCATTACGCGCGGTGGTTCCTGAACCGCTGGAGATTTCTGCACCGCTTGTGAAGTTTGAATTCATCCGTATGCCCGACTCCTCCGGGTTTGGTGACTACGCCGAATCCGGCCAAACCATTCCGGTGAGTTTTCACGGTGCGCAAGGCAGCTATGTGCATGCAATGTACCTGAATGATCAGCCGGCCATCGCCGGCGGGCGGGAGTTGTGGGGGTTTCCCAAAAAAAGCGCCTCGCCACATCTCAGTGTCGAAACCGATGCGCTGGTGGGCACGCTCGACTATGGAAAAATTCGCCTCGCCACCGCGACGATGGGATTCAAGTACAATGTGGCCGATCACGCAACGGTACTGGCCGCACTTGCCGCGCCCAATTTCGTGCTGAAAATTATTCCCCACGTTGACGGTTCAGCGCGTATCTGCGAGCTGGTGCGCTATTACACAACCCAGGTGACGCTCAGGGGTGCCTGGACTGGACCGGGTTCGCTGGAACTCCATCCGCATGCGCTTGCGCCGGTATTCGATTTGCCGGTGCTCAAGGTCCAGTCAGCACTGCATTTCGTTGCGGATCTGACGCTCGGTCTGGGCGAAGTCGTATACGACTATCTTTCATCGTAAAACGCAGAGCATCGCCATCACTCGAAAGTTCCATAACGAAACCCGGATGCCACTTCAGGTCTTGGGAGAAATTCTTGATTTTCATGCCATTGGCGATTGGGTTTGCAACCGCGCTTGCGGCATGGAGCGCCACACAAAAAAGGCAAAGCGGCCTTCGGCAAACGAAGACCGCTTTTTCATTGCGCACCGCTTACGAACGATCGCGATAACGGCGCGACTATCTGGATGCTGTGGTTGGCGACATCGAAACCCCCAGGCTTTTGAAGTCGTCCGACAACCTGTCAAGCGATGTCTTGACCGGCATCGCGTCCCGGGTCGCCTTCGCGGCGGTGTCTTTGATCGCGGCCAGGCCACCAGCGGTCAGGTCGGTCGAAAGGAACTTCTGCATGTCGCGCAGGTCCGACATGAACGGTCGAAAGGCAGCTTTGGTTTCGTCGTATTGACGGCTGATGCGGTCGAAGCGCGAGGCGACTTCGTTGCGGCGGGTTTCGCTGCGGCTGCGGATGTCCTCGTTCTGAATCTGGGCTGATTCTTTGTCCCAACTCGCAAAGTAATCCGCGCCTTGGGCTTTCATTTCCCCGGCTTTGCTGGAGATATCCTTCTCCGATACGCCGAGTTCGTTCACGGCATGATCGAACTTCTCGAACTGTTTGCGCAGGTCAGGATAGGGATTGGATACCAAGTCGTTCAAATCAGCCAGGCTTTCATCAATGAGCGTATTGCCTTTCGTAATCATGCGGGAAGACTGGCTGAGTGTCGCCGCCGTCTTGGCACTTTTGTTGTAGTTATCCGAGGCACAGCCGGTGATAAGTCCGGCGGCGGTGGCAAGGGTGACGAGGTTGCGGATAAGTTGGATGGGTTGCATAGCTGCTTTCATTTTTGTTTTGTTGGTTTCTGGTGCGTTCGGCTGCAGCGTTATTCAGGCTGCGGCCTTCGTTGAACCCTCAATATGGTGGAGGATAACCGAAGAACCCGGCAGGCGTTATGGGGTGTTCACCCCATAGCAATGGGCCAGCCCAAGAGCTTACCATGTCTCCGGCGATAAAGAAGAACGCCAAAGCGAAGGAACAAATATGCTGGAAGACCGGGGCAAAATCAGCGGCCTGCTGTAGATTATGATTGTGGGCGCACCAAACCCTGGGGCATATCCATGTGATTAAAGAACGTGAGATCAAGCAACAAATGCATGACAGAACTCAATTACCTGGAGGCCCCCTGATGAACGACAACCCGAACTGCACCCCTGGATCGTTGGTTCTCTTGCGACATGGGGAAAGCGTGTGGAATAAGGAAAACCGCTTTACCGGTTGGACGGACGTTGATTTGTCCGACCTCGGCAGAGAAGAGGCGCTGGAGGCAGGCCGTGCCTTGAAAACAAACGGGTTCTCGTTCGACGTCGCGTTCACCTCCGTGTTGAAGCGCGCCATTCGGACTCTGTGGATCGTACTCGATGAGATGAATTTGATGTGGATTCCCGTCCACCGGGATTGGCGATTGAATGAACGGCATTACGGCGCCCTGCAAGGGCTTAACAAAGCCGAGATGGCCAAGAAGTTTGGGGAGACGCAGGTCAAGCTGTGGCGGCGAAGCTACGACATCCGCCCGCCCCCCCTCGCAGAGGAAGATTCACAACATCCCCGGCATGATGCGCGTTACAGGGATCTCAGCCCTTCAGAGATTCCCGCCACGGAATGTTTGAAGGACACCCTGGCACGCTTTTTGCCCTGCTGGCATGATCACATCATGCTGGCGGTTTGTTCCGGGAAACGCGTGCTGATAGCCGCCCACGGGAACAGCCTGCGTGCGCTGGTCAAGCATCTCGACGGAGTGTCCGACGCCGAAATCGTCGAGCTGAACATTCCCACCGGCATCCCGCTGGTTTACGAAATCAACCGGGATTTGAAACCGATCCGCCACTATTTTCTCGCCGATGCCGAACGCGTGCAAAAGGCGATGCAGGCCGTGGCGAGCCAGGCCTCGGGGAAACACTAACAAGAGGATCCATGTCACTTGCTCCCAATAAAACAAAACTCGTGTGTACGATCGGCCCCGCGTCGGAGTCGACCGAGCGTCTGCAGGACATGCTGCTGGCCGGGATGAATATCGCCCGTCTCAATTTTTCACACGGCGAATTTGCCTGGCATGGAATTACAATCAACAATCTTCGCGTTGCAGCCCATGCCACCGGCAAACGAGTAACGATCATGGCCGACCTGCCGGGGCCGAAGATACGGATTGGACAATTGGCCCAGGAGCCAATCCAGTTGAAGCGAGGCGATGCCTTCACATTAACCACCCATGAAATCCCGGGCAACCCGCGCCGCGTCTTTGTGAACTTCCCGCGCTTGCCCGAAGTCGTCAAGCCGGGCAACTGCCTCTTCCTCAACGATGGCAATATTCAACTGGAGGTGGTCAAAGTCGCTGGCCACGACGTTGAATGCCGCTTGCTGACCGGAGGTGAGTTGCGTTCACGAAAGGGGCTGAATCTCCCTGGAATCGACCTGGGTATCAGTGCATTCACCGAACACGACCATGACTGCCTGAAGTTCGCACTGGAAAACGGAGTGGATGCGGTCAGCCAGTCCTTCGTAGAGACGGCAGCCGATGTTGACGCGGTGCGGAAGGCAGCCGCAGATCTGGGGTATCGCCCGTTCATTATTGCCAAGATCGAAAGGGCCGGCGCTCTGGCCCGCGTCGATGAAATCCTGAAGGCGGCAGACGGGATCATGATTGCTCGCGGCGACTTGGGGGTGGAAACCCCCATGGAGAGAATTGCCGTCGTCCAGAAACAACTGATCAGCCGGGCCAACCTGCTGGGAAAACCAGTGATCACCGCCACGCAGATGCTGGAATCAATGGTGGACCATTACCGCCCCACCCGGGCCGAAACCACCGATGTGGCCAATGCCATCCTTGACGGCACCGATTGCGTGATGCTTTCGGAAGAGTCTGCGATGGGGAGGTTCCCGGTTGAGGCCGTGAACATGCTCGCCAGGATCGCGGCCGCCACGGAGCCATATCTCACCGATCTCCGCGTTCGAGCGACCTTCGCCGACTACAACCGCGACGGCGACGTTCATCTCGTGGACCTCATCTCGCGCAACGTCCAGCACACCGTCGCCCATCTCGCGGCGACGGCGGTCATCGTCCCCTCGGCCACAGGATACACTGCGCGGATGGTCTCCCGCTTCAAGCTGCCCATATGGATCGCGACCGTCAGCCCGGAAGAAGCAACTTGCAACGGACTACAGTTCTCATACGGAATATCGCCGGTTCATGCGCCGGAGCCTCCTGGAGATTGGGGTGCGTTTGCCAGACTCTGGCTGCGAAACCAAGGGCTGGCAGAGGGACTTGTGGTGCTGACCGAAGGGCCGTCCCGAGAGAATCCTGGGGCAAACCCTCGCCTGGAAATCTTTGATCTGACCCAAAGGCCGATAGGAGGAGTATAGCAATATGATAAGTTCAGAGTTCACGGTTGCTGATTACCTGATAACCCGGCTCAAAGAGATCGGGGTGGATCACCTTTTTGGCGTGCCGGGAGATTTTGTCCTGGGTTTTTTCAACCGGGTGATGAAAAGCGACCTGAAGTATGTCGGCACATGCAATGAACTCAACGCGGCCTACGCCGCCGACGGCTACGCGCGTATTCGGGGCATAGGCGCGTTTTCCTCAACTTATGGCGTCGGTGAACTGAGCGCCATCAACGGCGTGGCGGGAGCATTCGCCGAAAGAGTGCCGGTGGTGGTGATTACCGGCTCGCCTGCGACGATTAGTTTCCGCACACGGCCGCTGTTGCATCATACCTTGGGCGATTATCAAATCCCTTTGAGGATGTATGAGAAAATTACCGCCGCCTCAACCCAGCTCGTTTCCGCTGAAATGGCTCCGGCCGAGATCGACCGGGTGTTATCGGTGTGTCTTTCCCGCCAACAACCGGTTTACATCAGCCTCCCTTCGGATGTTGTGATGATGAAATGCCATCGGCCGAACGCCTTTATCTTCCCAGCGGTCGTCCCGAGTGATCCGGATGCGCTTGGGGAGGCGATCAAGGAAGCTCTTGCCATGCTGGAGAGGGCACAGAAACCGGTTGTGATCGGCGACGTGGAGTTGATCCGCTTCAGGCTGCAAAAGGAATTCGCCGGTTTTCTCCAAAAAACGGGCTTTCCGTATGTCACCATGATGCTGGGCAAGACCGTCCTGTCGGAGCACCACCCGCAATTCATCGGCCTCTTTGAGGGAGATCGGAGTCGTGACCCTGTGCGGGATCGGGTCGAATCCGCTGATTGCATTCTACAACTTGGCGTTTTGATGACCGATTTTAACACTGGCGGCTTCACCACGAACCTCGACGAGGCCAAGACGATCAGTGCCAACATCCGCTCCGTGAAGATCAAACACCATTATTACGAGAACGTATCTCTCCAGGATTTTATCCTCGTTCTGACGGAAAAGCTGTCACGGCGAGATCCCGCAACTCTGGAGATTCACCGCGCCGCCGACGGCTGCGTCCACCGGTATACGGAAGCGTACCGGCCTGATGCGCCGAAACCGCTTACCATCAAGCGTTTTTTCGACCGAATGAGTCATTTTATAGGAGACAATTCAATTGTGATCGCTGAAACAGGCGTATCCCTCTTTAGTGCCGCGGAGATGCTCATGCCGGAAGGAGCGACGTTCATAGGGCAGACCTTTTACGGATCCATCGGTTATACGGTCGGGGCAACCCTGGGCGCGGGCATGGCAGCGCAGGACCGGCGCGCCGTGCTGTTTGTGGGGGATGGTTCTTTTCAAGTTACCTGCCAGGACCTTTCCACGATGATCCGGAACCGTATCAAACCCGTTATTTTTCTCCTAAATAATGATGGTTACACGATCGAGAGGGTGATCAGTGACCACCCTTACAATGATATTCAACCCTGGTACTATCACAAACTTGTGGACGTTTTTGGAGGAGGGCTGGGCCTTGATGTCCGCACGGAAGGGGAGCTTGAAGAAGCGCTAGGCAAGGCCGCCACGGCGGACAGTCTCGTTTTCATCGAAATTCACACCGGACGGTTAGATTGTCCCGAGTCCCTTCGCAGTGCCGGTCGCTCGATGGCCAAGACAAATCAACTCAATTAAGGAAAAACACGATTCAGCGCCACCCTTGCCGAAAAAGATAACATGAAAAAACATGCTGACGACAGGAACCATCCAACCACGATGAAGGCCCTTGTCTTTCACGGGCCTGATCGCCTGGCATTGGAAGACAGGCCAAAGCCGGCGATATTACAGGCAACGGATGCCATCGTACGGATCACAACGACCACGATCTGTGGGACTGAAGCGCTTGCTCCTCTCCGCAAAGACGGATAATGTGCTAAAAATTTGTTGCCGGAAAAAGGCTGAGGCTGTAGTATTTTTGGGATGAACACAATCCAAACAATAGACGACGGTCTTTCAAAAGTGACCGATCCCGTGGCGCGAGAGGTAATATCGAATATAAAAAAGGCGCACCTTGAGAAAATAGCGCACTTTAAAAAAACCATATCGGACATAAAGACCGCCGTAAATGGGCATATAGGAAAGACGGAGGAAAAGGCGCCGCAATCCACTGGCGGCAGCACGGTAGTGCAACAAAAGCCATGCGACCGAATTGTGGACATCGGGCAGAGCAAAAGAAAACTTCAATTCTAAATCGGAATTTAGCGCGCAGGCCAGCAACAAAATTATGGAACATAACCCAAAGACGCGGCCATTGCCACTAAGTTCGGGTTCAATTGCGAGGCTGGAAAATCAACGGGTCTGAACAGCCGGCCGGAACGTAACCGCCAGGTTGCCGAC